>Ga0272445_1001462_pt1 | contig 18278 bp, 18 predicted proteins | sample YNPCB0031_FD_194404 | JGI IMG/M metagenome (GOLD analysis project Ga0272445, IMG submission 194404) | Hot spring sediment microbial communities from Yellowstone National Park, WY, United States - YNP-CB-003-1 | ecosystem: Environmental > Aquatic > Thermal springs > Hot (42-90C) > Sediment... | reverse complement strand
ATAGAAAATATATAGACCATATTTCTGATTTTCTTTTCGCCCCAACCCAACATTCCAAAGAAAATTTGTTGAATGAAGGTATCCCTAATGAAAAAATTTATGTTACTGGTAACACAGTTGTTGATGCACTTCATATGATTTTAAATAGTGATAAGTTTAAGAATACAGCAGTACCTTTTGAACCCTCTGATGGGAAACGTTTAATCCTTGTCACAGCGCATAGGCGTGAAAACTTTGGGAAAGGAATTGAAAATATATGTCATGCTCTTAAAAAAATGGTAGAAACATATGAAGATATAGAGATTGTTTATCTTGTGCATCTAAATCCAAATGTTCAAGAACCTGTGAAGCGTATTCTTGAGGGAGTTGAGCGAATTCATCTTATTGAGCCGGTTGGTTATCTTGAGTTATTAAAATTGATGCAGATATCAGATTTTATTTTGACGGACTCAGGCGGAATTCAAGAAGAAGCCCCCTACATTCAAAAAACCAGTTCTTGTTCTAAGGGAATTTACTGAAAGACCGGAAGGCATTGAAATCGGGATTGCTAAACTCGTGGGCACTGATATTAATAAAATACTTTCTGAGGTTGACAAAATTATAAAGGATGGGCAGATGAGCAATACTATTAAAACTCTGAAAAATCCTTACGGCGATGGGAATGCCGCTAAAAGAATAATAAATGTGATAAAAAATTTCTTGACAAATAATATATGAATAAAAAACAAAGGGATTTTCGGTATGCTATATCGTATTTTTCTAAAGGTTAAACCATATTTAAAGATTTTAAAAAAGCTATATTTAAAAATTAGTGAACCGCCAACACCGAATCTTAAAGGCGATCGGGATATAGAGTATTCATGGATTGCAGCAAATATGCCTGAGGGTCCTGGTGAGGCGCTTGATTTTGGGAGTGGCCCAAGTTACATGGGGCTTATTGCAGTAAGAAAGAGATTTAATGTTACGGCAGTAGACATTGAGCCTATAAAGTGGTTTTACAAGCACTCTCATTTCAAATTTATTCAGGGAGATATTTTTAAATTAGAGTTTTCACCAGCGTATTTTGACCTAATTATAAATTGCTCAACCATTGAGCATGTTGGTTTAGCGGGGCGTTATGGGATCACCGAATCTCGTCCCGATGGGGATATTGAAGCAATGAAGATACTTAAAACTATTTTAAAGCCTAATGGGATCATGCTTTTAACCATTCCTGTAGGCAAGGACAAGGTTTTTGCTCCTCTACATCGTGTTTATGGTCAAGAACGTTTGCCAAAGCTTTTAGAAGGTTGGAAAGTATTAAAGAAAGAGTTCTGGATAAAGGATGACCAGAATCGCTGGATTTGCGTAGATGAATCTGTAGCTCTGAACGAGAAACCTACTGAATACTATTGTGGGTTGGGACTTTTTGTATTGCAAAAGCCGTAAATAATGAATGAGAATTTTTTACAAATCAACATTATAATTAGTTATGAAAAAAAAAGCGCTAATAATAGGGGTTACAGGTCAAGATGGTTCATATTTAGCTGAATTTTTATTGAGCAAAGGTTATAAAGTTTATGGTGTGGTCAGAAGAAGTAGCAGTTTCAATACTGGGAGGATTGATCATTTGATAGAAAATAACAGTGATTTTGAATTTTACAGAGGCGATGTAAATGATATAAATTCATTGATTAGCATTTTAAAAGATGTAGAACCTGATGAAATATATAATTTAGCTGCACAGAGCCATGTAAAGGTTAGTTTTGAAGTACCCGTCTATACCTTTGAAACTGTAGCTTCCGGTACCTTAAAGCTCCTTGAAGCAGTTCGTTCTCTTGGACTAAAATCAAAGATATATCAAGCCGGAAGTAGCGAAATGTTTGGTTCCGCTCCTCCACCTCAAAATGAAAAAACCCCATTTATACCACGGAGTCCATATGCGATTGCAAAAGTTGCTGCTCATTATCTTTGTATCAATTATAGAGAAGCTTACGGAATGTGGATAGCAAATGGTATTCTTTTTAATCATGAATCACCCCGACGTGGTGAGACATTTGTTACAAGGAAAATTACAAGAGCTTTGGCTAGAATAAAGTTGGGTATTCAAGATAAGTTGATATTGGGTAATTTATATGCTAAAAGGGACTGGGGATATGCCCCTGACTATGTTGAAGCAATGTGGTTAATGCTTCAGCAAGATGAACCAGATGATTATGTAATTGCTACCGGGGAATCACACACAGTTAAGGAATTTGTTGAAAGGGCTTTTAGTTATGCAGGATTTGAAATCATTTGGGAGGGAAAAGGATTAGACGAAAAAGGTTTAGATGCTAAAACTGGCAAAGTACTTATTGAGGTAAGTGAAAAATACTTTAGACCCACTGAGGTAGAATTTTTATTAGGTGATGCATCTAAGGCTAAAGAAAAATTGGGCTGGCAACCCAAGGTTACATTTGAAAAACTTATTCAAATTATGGTTGATGAAGATTTGAAACGCGAACGAATGCTTCTTGAAGGAACAAAAATCTTTAATGAAATTTGGCGAACCCATATATAAAAAAATAAAAGTACAAAATGTATGAGGGTATTAATTTGTGGAGGTACAGGATTGGTTGGGAGTAATATTCTTAAAAAACTCCTTAATAATGGTTACACCGATGTTCATGCTACCTTTTTTTCACATAAACCACCTGAAATTGAAAATGTAAAATGGTATAGAGTAGATCTAAGAAAACAGAATGATACAGAGAATCTTTTTGAAGACATAAAACCTGATCAAGTTTTTCTTGTTGCTGCTAAAGTTGGAGGTATATTGGCAAATAGCACATATCCAGCTGAATTTATTTATGATAATCTTGCTATAGCTCTAAATGTTATTCACACCAGTTATAAATTTGGGGTAAAAAAGCTGTTGAACTTAGGCTCTTCCTGTATATATCCCAAACATGCACCTCAACCAATGAAAGAGGAACATCTTTTAACAGGAAGCTTAGAACCAACAAACGAAGCTTATGCTATAGCAAAGATAGCTGCGATTAAACTTGTTAGATACTACAATCAACAATATGGAACCAATTATATTTCATTGATGCCTACAAATACTTATGGACCGGGGGATAACTTCTCGCTTGAATCCTCTCATGTTCTTGCTGCTTTAATTAGAAAGTTTCTACTTGCGAAGTTTTTAAGAGAAGGTAATTTTGAAGCGATAAAGGAGGACATAAAGAAATACCCTATTGGTTTCGGTTTAGATTTTAAAATAAACCTAACGAATGTGGCTTCTATAAAAGAAGTTCTTGAAAAAGTGGGTATAACCGAAAATTTTTTAATTTTGTGGGGGACTGGCGAAGTTTTGAGAGAATTTATTTTTGTTGAAGATTTAGCTGATGCTTGTGTTTATATGATGGAAAAGGTTGACGCAGATAAAATGAAAGAAGTTTCCCCAGATTATTTTGTAAATATCGGAACGGGTAATGAAATAAAATTAAAAGAATTAGCAGTTATGATAAAAGAATTAGTTGGATTTAATGGTGATATAAGATATGATATCTCAAAACCAGATGGAACACCAAGAAAACTTTTAGATATAAGCAAATCTATACAATTGGGTTGGCACCCAAAGACAAGTTTAGAAGAAGGGATTAGTAAAACAATTCAATGGTATTTAAAAAATATTAATAGGGATTTTTAAATGGAAATAATAAATTATAATAACAAAAAGTTGGCTGTCTATTTGCGTGGGGAAGAATTGCAAAAAGGACTTAACTTCTATTCTGAGGATAGGGATTTTATCCAAGTAGGTATATGGGGATATGACAAGGGTAAATTATTGCAAGCCCATATTCATAATTATGTTGATAGAGTGGTAAATAGAACTCAAGAGGTTATTTATATTATTAGAGGCAAAGTAAAGGCGTTTATTTATTCGGAAGAGGCGATGCTTGTTAAAGAATTATTATTAAAAGAAGGAGATATTTTAATTTTATTAGAGGGCGGTCATGGATATGAAATTATGGAAGATGATACATTTGTTTTAGAGGTAAAAAACGGACCTTATGTGGGTCCAGAAAAAGATAGAAGGAGAATCCATGAATAAGGTTATGCTACATTTGGGATGTGGGAAAAGATATTTGCCTAATTATATACATATAGACCTGGCGGATTATCCGCATATTGATTATAAGCATGATATAAGAACATTACCAATGTTTAAAGATTTAAGTGTCGATTTAATATATGCTTCCCATGTTATTGAATATTTTGATAGAGTAGAAGTTATTGAGGTATTAAAAGAGTGGTACAGAGTTTTAAAATATGGCGGAATTTTAAGATTGGCAGTGCCTGATTTTGAAGCTTTAGTACAAGTTTATCTTAAATATAAAGATTTGAATTTAATTCTGGGTCCTCTTTATGGAAGATGGGAAATACCCGGAACGAATAAGATAATTTATCATAAAACGGTTTACGATTTTATTTCGCTTAAAGAAATATTGGAAAAAGTTGGTTTTAAAAATGTAAAAAGATGGGATTGGCAAGAGGTATTTGTTGGAGAATACAAGGGATATGATGATTACTCACAAGCTTATATACCACATATGGATAAAGAAAATGGTATTTTAATAAGTTTAAATGTGGAGGCTGAAAAATGAAGTTTATACCTCAAGTACAGCCATATATAACTGAAAATGAAATTAAAGCAGTGGTTGAATATCTTCAATCTGGCGGTTGGCTTACTGAATTTGAGAAAACACAGGAATTTGAAAAGATGATAGCTGATTTTCTCGGAGTTAAATATGCAGTTGTGGTTACAAGTGGAACTGTAGCTTTATACCTTGCATTATTATCATTGGGAATAGGAAAGAATGATTCAGTTATTGTTCCAGATTATACAATGATAGCATCCCCTAATTCGGTTAAATGGGCTGGGGCAGAGGTAATTTTATGCGACATTGAAAAGGATACAATGTGCCTTGATTTAAATAAAGTTAAATTGAAAAAGAATACTAAAGCGCTAATGTATGTCTCCATAAATGGACGCTCTGGAAATATGAATAAAGTAGTTGAATTTTGTAAAGATAACAATTTATTTTTAATAGAAGACGCATGTCAAGCTTTCGGCTCAAAGTGGAATGGCAAATTTTTAGGAACATTTGGTGATGTTGGTTGTCTCTCTTTTACTCCACATAAAATTATTACAACGGGTCAGGGCGGAGCTGTTGTGACTAATAATGAGGAAATTTACATTAAAGTAAAGAAGCTAAAGGATTTTTATCGGACTCAACCCGGGGTGGATTGGCACATGGGAATAGGTTATAATTTCAAATTTACCGATCTTCAAGCAGTCATAGGTATAGAGCAATTAAAAACCATTGATTATAGAATAAAAAAGAAGAAAGAAATTTATTTTATGTATATGGAGATGCTTCAGGATTGCGAATTTATAAGATTTTTGCCAATAGATTTAGAAAATGTAGTCCCTTGGTTTGTTGATATAATTGTTGAGAGCGAGGAAACCAGAGATAAGTTGAGTTTATATTTAAAAAAGATGAACATAGGAAGTAGACCATTTTACCCCCCAATACATGCACAGATTCCTTACAAAGCAAAAGATACTTTGTATAGCGTTGCGTCTGAAATAGCCCCCAGGGGATTATGGTTACCCTCATCGATTAACCTTAATAAAAACGATATAGAATATATAACAAACACCATAAAAAAATTTTTTATGGATAATTCAAACTCCTAAAAATTTGGTTAACAAATAAATAGTTAAATTGATGAGAAAACAACTGATTTTTACAAATGCCATTATGTCATCAATTCAGATTGCTCTGGTTAGTATTGTTGTTTTTTTGTTATATAAATTTTTGCTAAATGTTATAGGAATAGAACAATTAGGTATATGGTCACTTATTCTCTCATCTACTACCGTTGTTGCACAAGCAGCAAGTTTTGGAATGACAGGTAGCGTGGTAAAATTTGTTGCTAAATATATTGCGCGGGGAGAAGAAAAAATCGCCTCATTAGTTATTCAAACTGCAGTAATATCATTCGGAATAATAACTGGCTGTTTGCTTTTAATTAGTTACCCCTTGGTCAAATGGATTCTTAGTTTTATAGTTCCAGCTAAATCAATTAAGATTGCGTTTAGTATTTTACCATTTGCCTTTTTTAGCTTGTGGTTCATGACAATTACCAGTGTTTTTAATTCGGTGCTTGATGGATTACAAAAGGTTTACCTAAGAAATATACTTATGATAAGCTATTCATTATTTTATGCCTTTTTATGTTTTCTATTTTCACCGAAATATGGATTAATTGGGCTCGCCTATGCTCAGGTTATAAGCAATTTTGTGTTTCTTGTTTTAAGTTTGATTTTGGTGAAAATATGTTTTCCTATTTTCCCATTCCTCCCTTATAAATGGGATAAGAATTTGTTTAAAGAAATTATCAACTATGGGCTGAATTTTCAGATTATCTCCATCACAGCCATGTTTTACGATCCAATTACTAAGGCGTTAATTAGTAAATTTGGTGGTCTTTCAATGGTCGGATATTATGAAATGGCGAATAAAATGGTTCAACATATTAGAGCACTTATTATATCCGCTAATCAATCTTTGGTACCAGTAATTGCGAATTTATATGAAAAACGAGCAGAAAAAGTCAATACTGTTTATTTAACGAATTACCGTTTGCTATTTTTCATCTCCTTGCCTCTTTTTACTTTGATTATTATTATCTTACCTTTAATATCAGTGTTATGGATAGGGCGGTATGAAAAAATATTTATAACTTTCGGTACCTTAATTACTTTAGGTTGGTTTTTAAACACACTGGATGCTCCTTCTTATTTTGCGAACCTTGGAACTGGAAATCTTCGTTGGAATGTAATTGGACATATCATAACTGGAATTCTAAACATTGTATTAGGAATTATATTTGGTTTCATTTTTGATGGTTATGGAGTTGTAGTCGGGTGGGCTATTGCTTTATCAGTGGGAAGCGCTGCAATTTACATTTCTTATCACATAACTAATGGAATATCATTAAAAGAGCTTTTCCCGAAAGATAGCCGATCAATGGCTTATTTATGTATTATTCTTATTCTTTTTTCTTTTACTATTCATTTATTTTCAGGTATTCAGGAAATAACTACGATTACTTTAATTATAATCATATCGGGTCTTTTGCTCATCTTTCCTCAAATTTATAATCATCCTATAAAAAATAGTTTAATTATTTGGGCAAAGGAGTTATTTAATAAGGGTTAATGGTGGAGGAATATTATTATTTTACTTTGATGTTATTTGTTTCATTTTTAATTATTCTCTCGAGAACTTATTAATTTTGCCTATTTGTTTGATAGTGTTATAGAGCTTTAAGGGTGCGTATCAGAGAAAACCACATCTACAAATTATGTCCTTAAGAGGAAATTAAATTTAACTCTAACAACTTCATAAAATTAGAGCGAAAGATGAGAACTCTTATTATATGGCTTTATCCCTTTTTGTTGAATATAAGTTTGCTTAGTGGTGTTCTCTTTTTTTCGCATTTGCATTATTCTCTTGCTGCGCGGTATAGTACTATTATTTTTTTTATATCATCGGCTGCCTTCTCTGTATTTATATTGATGTGGTTTATAACGATGTGGGTTATAACTAAGCAAAAAAGAATGAGATTCAGATTATATAGTAGCAAGTTTCTACTTCTTTATTGCAGCATGGCGTTGTTTTCGCTATTCACCCCATATACAAGGGTAAATAGTTTAAGTGACTCTTTAGCTCAAACATTTTATTTGATTTTGGTCTTTATATTTATCCGCTTAATGTTTGAATTAAAATGGGACTCCTCTTTAGATGCGATAAAGGAATTTTTTTCTGGGTTGTTTTGGGGTAATTTCTTTTTTTCAATTATAGCTCTTATTGTAGTTGGGCGAGAAGCACAAATGGGAGCACTTGGAAATGAGCGATATTTACATCCTGGGGTAATTGGTTTGCATTCCGGAATCGCAGCTTTAATAGCATACTCAAGGTTTAGATCTTTGAAAAAGAGGCGTCTTTTTTATCTCGTAGGGTTCATAATTTTATCGATACTCACATTAATGACACTTAATAAAACATCGATAGTGGGTTTAGTTGTTACAGTAATCTTTATATCTATAATAATAGCACAACGTACTTTTAAGCTAAAGGAGCTCATTTTAGCACTTCTAGCCATAGCTATTGTAGCCTTACCTTTGCTAGATAAACTTGAGGAAATGTATACAAAATACATCTCCAATACTTCTGAGCGCGGGGCGTATACCTTATCTGGTCGGCTAATACTGTGGCAAGTTGCTTTATCTTTCATCCGTGAAAATTTATGGTTAGGCTATGGATACGGCGCAGCATCAGATTGGTTAATTGAATATATACCTTGGAAGGTTTCTTGGGCATTGCACACCCATAACGATTTATTAAATTCATTGTTAGAAGTAGGGATTATGGGGACAGTTTTTCTTTTTATAGTTATAATTCGAACAGGAATATTGTTAGTTCGTCTTGCATTTTCCCGTTATTTTGATTCAGATTTGAGCGCTATTATATTACAAATACTATCTGTATATTTATTTTCACTATTATATTCGTTGACGATAGCATTTTTCGCTTATTTTGGCATTGGTTTTATTTTATTATGCTTTTTATCGCTCTCAACCGATCTTTTATGGATCAAATTGGGTAAGAAACATAGGGTTATTCGCTCTTTTCAATAGTTAAAATAGCTTTTCCAACTAATGTTTTATAAAAGTACCCTGATGAAGCGATTTCCTTTAGTTTCCATACTGACTTCTTCTTATAATCAAGGCCGTTTCATTGAAGACACGATTCTTTCAGTACAGGGACAGGACTATCCAAATATAGAACATATTATTATAGATGGTGGTTCTACTGATAATACATTAAATATATTGCAAAAATATGGGGATCGAATTATATGGATATCAGAAAAGGACAAGGGTCAAGCGGATGCTTATAATAAGGGTCTTAAAATAGCAAAGGGAGAAATAATAGGAATGTTAAACTCTGATGATTTTTATGTAGATCGCGGTGTTGTTAGTTATGTTGTTAATTTATTCCAAACAAATGAATCAATAGATGTAATATATGGGGATGCTGTGTGGGTTGATCAGAATAATAAAGTTTTAAAAGTTTACCTAAGACCGAAATTTTCACATAATAGATTGAAACGATTTGATTTTATACCTCATCCATCTGCTTTTATAAAACGTAACTCTATTCCAACCCCCATTTTTAGAGATGATTTGAATTTTGCTATGGATTATGATTTATGGCTTAGGATGATGGAAAATGGTTGTAAATTTATGCATATAGACAGAATTATATCAGCAATGAGACATCACAGCTTAGCGAAAAGTGTAAAACATAAGTTGGAAATGTGGAAAGAAGGCGATGTATTAAGAAATAAATTTAATGATTATAATAGTTTTGTTTATCAATTGAATAAAATCATAGATTTGCTACTTCTTTTATCTCTCAAATTTAAAGGTTTGAAAGTATTTTATTCCTTGGAAAAAATAATAAATCCCCCTATTCAGATTTTATTTCCGGATAAATTAGAAAGATTCATATATCAATTAAACTTTAAAGGAACTTCTTCGCCTTTTTCTATATTTAAATATTTATTTGGATCTCATAAATAGTAAGAATAAGAATATCAAAGTATTATGAGCAAGAAGCGACTAAAAGTAATTTATCTGGAACACGTCGTCTATCCCCATCATTTTCCAATATTTGAGGAATTGGCGAAGCAATTTGATTTTACTGTTTACTTCTGTAAAGCTAAAAAGAGGTTCAGGCGATGGGATGTTTCAATTCCTTCACGTTTATCTTTCAAGGCCGAGATTTTAAAAGGCTTATCTATAGGACCTATTACCATAAATTTCATATTGCCTTTCAGATTGATACTAGAACAATATGATGTCTACATGGTGGCAACAATAGATTTAATTACTATTACACAACTTATTATAATGCTTGTCATCGCAAAGATTCGGAGGTGTCCTTTTATTCTGGTTGATGAGTTTATCGAAACACCTTGGTATTCATATACGCATCCTCTTAAAAAGAGGCTCAATGATTGGCTTAGAAAGGCGCTTTACAAGCATGTAGATGCCTTCGTAGCTTTGAATAGAAAGGCAGCACTATATATGTCAAAGCAAGGCGTTCCTAAAGATAAGATCTTTGTGGGTCTACACTTTTATCCTATAGAATGGCTTTCCAGAGCGACCCTCTCCAAAGACGATTCGCCATTCAAAGGGAAAAAAGTAGTTTTAACGATCTCTTACCTCTTGCCACGTAAGGGGATCGATTATTTAATAGAAGCATTTAAAGAAATCAAAGGGAATGATATAATATTAATAATTGCTGGAAGTGGAAAATATGAAGCTAAACTCAGAGCACTAGCAAATGGGGATCCTCGTATCAAATTCGTTGGATATGTTGAAGGAGAAGATAAGACAAAGTACTATAGATGGGCGGACATCTTCGTGCTTCCGACCCTTTGGGATCCATGGGGTTTGGTCGTGAACGAAGCAATGTATTTTGGATTGCCAATCATAGTTACTGATGCAGCAGGATGCTCCGATCATTTGGTAAAAGATAATGGATTCGTTGTACAGGCAGGAGATAAGGAGGCATTGAAAGAGGCTCTTGTTCGGCTTTTAAATGATGAAGAATTAAGAAAGAAAATGGGAGAGAAATCTAAAGAAATTATTAAAGAGTGCGACATCTATGCTATGATACGACCGATTGTAGAAGCGGTAGAGTATGTAATTACTAAAAACAAATATATAAAGTAGAATGCAGAAGATAAAAGAATACATGTTTCAAATGTTAAGAAGAGGAAAGCCAGCAATACATTCTTTAAGCCGACAAAATGTTCCGAGGTTTGTTACGGTCTTAAATGCCCTCAAAGATTTTATAGCCCTTAGATATGCTGTAAGACAATCACCCTGGCTTCAAGAAAAGATAATCAGATTATCGTATCCTACCTTAGTGTATGAAAATATAAATGAGCTACGTCCGTAAGCACAAATCTTTTATGGACTTGCCTATCTGTAAGGAAAAATATCCATGTGTTGCTGATGTTCATATGTCCTCATAAAGTATGCGAATTTACAAATACAACATTGCCCAATAAATTATTTGATTATATGTTATATGGTTTGGCTGTTTTGGCTACAGATATGGAGCCAGTTAAATCTATAGTGGAAACTGAAGGGTGTGGAATTATCATACCAGAAGATCCGCAAAAGGTCGCCCAAGTTATTGTGTATTTGTATAATAATAGAGAAAAAATTATAGAAATGGGGCATAGAGGACGTAGAGCAGTTTTAGAAAAATATAATTGGCACGTGGAATCAAAAGCTATAGTGGATACAATAAAATGGTTGGAAGATAAAAGGGTTAAATAGATGCACATAGCCATAATAACGGAGTTGTTTTATCCAAACATAGGGGGGCAAGAAATTAGATATCTTGAAATTTCTAAGATATTAGCGAAGCACGGGCATAGAATTGATATATTTACTATTGATAATTTCGGTAATTTACCCAAAAAAGAAGTATTAGATCAAAATATATACATATATAGAATTATAAATGATAAACACTATAAACCAAAGGTAATCAAATTCCTGCGAAGAAATATTTTTACTATTATACGTTTTACAGTTAAATTATTTAAGGAAATTAAATTAAGACAATATAATTTTATAATAATTAACCAATGGCCAATTTTGCCCGGGATTTTTGGGCGTTATATTCATGATAATGCTATCTTGGATATCTGTGAATTAAGAAAAGGAGTATTTTGGAAGGCTATCCAATTTTTACTGATAAATGGCTGTCAAAAAATTATAACGGTAAATGATGAAATTGAACATTATTTGAAGGAAAAGCACAAAAAATATAATGTAATAACAATACCAAGTGGGGTTGAAATTAAAAAATTTAAAAATATTGGTAATAATGAAAGAAGATATTTTATCTTTATGGGGCGACTTGAAAAACATAAAAACCCAGAACAGGCTATTGAAGCGACAATAAAATATAATAGTATTTATAAAAAAGGTGAAACATTAATAATTGTAGGAAATGGTTCTCTTTTTGAGCAATTAAAGTTAAAATACAGTGATTATGAAAACAAAAAGATGATTCAGTTTTTAGGTTTTGTTTCAGAGGAGATGAAGTTAAACATTTTAGCAAGTGCTAAATTATTATTACTGCCTTCGGAACGAGAAGGATTTCCTAGGGTAATATCGGAATGCGCAGCTTCAGGGGTTCCGGTTATAACTACAGATTATCCTAATAATTGGGCAAAATATATAGTGGACAAGTATAACATTGGAGTTGTCGTTAGACCAGGGGTGGATAATATAGTAAACGGTATAGTCAATTGTTTGAAAAATTATGATTTCTATGTTAAAAATTGTATGATTTACAAAGAATCATTAAATTGGGAAAATATTGTAAATAACTTAATAAATTTTGCATTGAAATGAAAGAAATATTTGGGAAAATTTTTAAAAAAGTTCTAGTCACAGGGGGATGCGGATTTATAGGATCAGCGCTTGTAAAAGAATTAATAAAACATAATGTTAAAATTTTAATAATTGATAACCTAAAAACTGGTAATATCAAATTTTTACCTAAAAGTAAAAGAATCAGCTTTATAAAAGCTGACATTTCAATCAATGGTGAATGGATAAAAAAAGTTATAAAATTTTCTCCTGAATTAGTATATCATTTAGCTGCTGTTCACTTTATTCCATATTGTGAATTGCATTGGAATGAAACAATATTAGTTAATTTATTTGGAACCTATAATATTTTAGAAGCGGTTAGTCAATCTGCAAAAGGGTTTGTATTTGCTTCATCTGCTGCTGTATACTCTATTAGCGAAACCCCACATTTAGAGTCTGAATATTTATCCCCTATAGATATATACGGGCTTAGTAAAAAATGGTCTGAAGAACTTCTGAATTTATGGTCTAAGCGAACTGGCATTCCTTGTAGAATTGCCAGGTTATTTAATGTATATGGTTATAATGAAACTAATCCGCATTTAATTCCTGAAATCATTTATCAATATAAAATTGGCAACATTATATCGGTGGGTAATTTGGAACCAAAAAGGGACTACATTTTTATTGATGATGTTGTAAATGCTTTAATGCTTATAACTAAAACACTAAATTCAAATAATTGTATTTTTGATGTTTATAATGTAGGAACTGGCGTAAGTTATTCAGTTAGAGAGGTTATTGAAACTCTAGGAGCTGTGGTTAACAAAAAAGTCAATTATATATCAGTAACATCTAAAAAACGGAAGTTTGATAGACCAAATTTATCAGCGAATGTTGATAAACTTAAACGCTTAGGTTGGAAACCCACTTATGATTTATATAAAGGATTAAAAAAATATTTGGATGATCCTGGAAATCTAGAGTGGTTTAAAACAAATAAAGATAAATTGCTAAAATGATGATTAAACCAAATTTTTTATTTATAGGTCCAGATAAATCAGGTTCTACCTGGCTTTATGAGATATTTAAAGAACATCCTCAAATTTTTGTTCCTGATATTAAAGATATATATTTTTTTGATCGCTATTATTATAAGGGATGGGAGTGGTATGCTTCCTTTTTTAAAGGAAGTGAGAATTACAAAGCTATAGGTGAATTATCACATGATTATATGTTTAGTATAGAAGCTATGTTAAGGATAAGAAATGATTTACCCGGAGCTAAACTTTTTGTTATATTGAGAAATCCATTTGAAAAAGTAGTGTCTCATTATCTATTTTTGGTTAGAAGTGGAATTACAAATAAACCATTTGAAATAGCTATTAAAACTCATAAGGAGTTAATAGAAAAGTGTTTATATGCTAAATATTTGAGTCAATATATAAATATCTTTCCTAAAGAGCAGTTTAAAATCTTTTTCTACGATGATTTAAAAAAAGACCCAAGAAATTTCGCAAAAGATATATTTGATTATTTAAATGTGGATTTTATAGAGTTAGATTTTAACAGAAAAGTTTTACCAGCTAGCAAACCAAGGATTTTTCTACTCGCAAAATTAGCCAAGAAGAGCGCGAATTTGTTAAGGGAGTTGGGTTGGATAAAACTACTTGGAAAGATTAAAGCAAATAGATATATACAAACTATTTTGTATAAGCCATATAAAAGTGAAAAATTTGTAATGTCCAGGAAACAATTTGAGATGTTATTTGATATTTTTGTAAGAGATATAAGAGATTTGGAAAAGATTGTTAATAAAAAACTGGATAATTGGTTAGAATTTAAGGGAAAATTATAAAAAATGAATATCAAATGGTGTTATTTCATAAGGGTAAAACTATGAAGGAAATTTCAAATAAATTATAGAGTTATATAACTTAATCAGTATTCTGATTTTTGAATATAAATTAAAAGTAAAAAATTAATTTAGAATGATAAAACCACATGGAGGAATACTTGTTAACAAAATAGCAGAGGGGAAAAGAAAAAAAGACTTGGAAGAAAAATCAAAAAATTTATTTAAACTTAGAATTCATGACAGGTATATTTCAGATTGCGAGATGATAGCAAATGGTAGTTTTAGTCCACTGAGGGGCTTTATGAGAAAAGAAGAAGTTGAAACTGTTGTGGAGAAAATGTGCCTTCCAGATGGAACGGTTTGGGCAATCCCAATTCTTCTACCTATAAAAGATGATACGGTGCAACCGGGCGATGAAGTAGCACTTGTTGATAAATTAGATAGAACTATAGCAATAATGAAAATTGAAGAGAAGTTTAAACTAGATATAGAAAATCTTTGCTTAAAAGTTTTTAAGACGAAGGATATAGCTCATCCCGGAGTTAAGACAATCCTAGAAAATGGGAATCTATTTATAGGAGGTGAAATTGAACTTTTAAATAGACCGATAAGAGAAAATATAAAGATAGATTATTTCCTTGATCCATCTCAAACAAGGAAAGAATTTGAAAAAAGAGGATGGAAAACAATAGTTGCATTTCAAACAAGAAATCCGATACATAGAGCTCACGAGTATTTAATTAAGTGTGCACTGGAATTCTCAGATGGTGTTCATATTCATCCGCTTGTTGGGGAAACAAAGGCAGATGATATACCTGCTCCAATAAGAATAAAGTGTTATGAAGTTTTGATTGAGAATTACTTCAACAAGGATAGAATTTTATTGAGTGTTCTTCCAACCTCAATGAAATATGCTGGTCCAAGAGAAGCCATTCATCATATGATTATACGTAAAAATTATGGTTGTACCCATATGATTATTGGAAGAGACCATGCTGGGATTGGTTCATATTATGGAGAATATGAAGCCCAGGAGCTTGTAGATGCTTATGCAGAAAAACTTGAAATTCAGCCAATAAAATTTGAACATTCTTTTTACTGCAAAAGGTGTGAGAATATGGCATCAACAAAGACATGCCCACATCCCTTAAAAGATCATATTTATCTTAGTGGAACAAAATTAAGAGAAATGTTAAGGGAGGGTAAAAGACCACCGAAGGAGTTTTCACGACTCGAGGTCATAGATATACTTATGGAATGGATTGAAAATTTAAAATCCGATGAAAGTACAAATAAAAGTTAACCAATATTGTTTTATCAGGCAGTGAAAATTATTTAAAAGAAAGATAAATTTAAATGCAAAAAGAGATCACTGCTTTAATTGTAATTTTAATGATTGTTTTTCTATATAAGGGTTTTAATCCAGTTGTAACATTTCTGATTGCTGTTACTATTTTAATTTTAACTGGTATTATAACACCACTTGAGGCATTGTCTGGCTTTTCAAACGAACAAATAGCAACCCTTTTTTTGATTCTTATAATAAGTGGTGTTATAAGTGAAATAGGTGTTTTAGATTATGTTTTTAATAGATTCCTTATTTTGCGCAAGGATAATTATATGGGTTTTCTTGTTAAGATGATGTTTTTTGTTTCAGGTATATCTTCTTTTATACCTAACACACCTTTAGTTGCAATACTTGCTCCTTATGTTTATAATGCTGGGAAGAAAAATGGTATCCCCCCATCAAAGCTTTTAATACCTCTTTCATATTCAGCAATACTTGGAGGGACAATAACTTTGATTGGAACATCAACTAATCTTATTGTGAATAGTCTTTATATTGAAAATGGTGGTTCTTCTTTTAAAATTTTTGATTTTAGCTATGTAGGTATTCCTCTTACTATAATAGGAATTCTTTATATGATATTGTTTGGTCGTAAATTTCTCCCTGAGCATAAAGACGCCATTGAAAAATTTATTGAAAAACCACGTGAGTACATCGTTGAAGCTATTGTTCACGAGAATTCCCATCTTATTGGTAAAAGTATAGAAAATGCTGGATTGAGAAATCTTAAGGACCTTTTTTTGGTTGAAATAATTCGTGGCGATAAAAAAATAGCTCCCGTATCACCTTCGGAGGTTATTGAAAATGGCGATGTTCTGATTTTTGCTGGCGATACAAGTGCAATTGTTGATTTTGTTAAATCCATATCAGGACTTGTACTTAGAGATAACCATATTTTAAATAATTACAAAAAGTTTGAAGTTGTGGAGGTTGTAGTTTCTTGGAATTCTTCTTTGATAGGTAGAAAAATTAGAAAAACTGATTTTAGAGCAAGGTATGATTCTGCTATACTCGCTGTTCATAGGTATGGCGAAAAATTGAGTGGAAAAATTGGTGAAATAGAGTTAAAAGCGGGTGATGTCCTTCTATTGCTAACAGGAAAGGATTTTGTCAAGCTAAGTGCCGGCACAAATGATTTTTTCGTTATATCTAAAATAAAAGAAATAAAAAAAATTGACACTAAATCTCCTTTTTTGGTTATAGGTGGGTTTTTCTTCTCAATTATTTTATCTAGTTTCGGTATTATTTCACTTTTCAAAGCTTTGCTTGCTTTAACTGTACTTATTATTGTGCTTGGGCTTACATCGCTCTCAGAAATAAAGAGAAACATTGATTTAAATATTATTTTTATTGCATCTTTTGGAATAGCTATAGGTAAAGGCATTATTAAATCAGGACTTGCCGAATTTATTGCGGATAGAATATTTTCTGTATTTTATCCACTTGGTATTGTCGGTATTCTTTTTGGTATCTTTTTGATAACAGTAATTTTAACAGAACTTATCACAAATTCTGCGTGTGTAACAATAGTTTTTCCAATTGCAAATTATATAGCTATTTCTCATGGATTTACCCCAACCCCATTTATATTAGCTATCGCCTATGCTGCATCAGCCAGCTTCATTACTCCCTTCGGATATCAAACTAATCTTATTATTTATGGACCAGGGAGTTATAAGTTCAAGGACTTTGTAAGGGTAGGTTTTCCATTAACTATAATTTATATGTTTTGCTGTATTTTATTTTTAAAAATTATATACTTTTGATGTATAAAAACAAAATACAAATAAATAATGGAAAAAATAGTTATCCCGCATAGACCTATAGTAGGGAAAAAAGATCGTCAAAAACTTAATGGTCATCGCTCATTTATACTTTGGTTCACTGGTTTATCTGGAGCAGGGAAATCAACAATAGCATATAGGGTTGAAGAGGAACTTTATAAAAGGGGCATAAGAACTTATGTTCTTGATGGTGATAATATAAGAATAGGATTAAATAAAGACCTTGGTTTTTCAAAGAAAGATAGGGAGGAAAACATAAGGCGAGTAGGTGAAGTAGCTAAACTTTTTGTTGATGCAGGAATTGTTGTTCTTACCGCTTTTATATCACCATACAAAAAAGACAGACATTTTGTTAGAAATCTCGTGGGTGAAAAAGAATTTATTGAGGTTTATGTTAAATGTCCTATTGAAATTTGTGAAAAGAGAGATCCTAAGGGTCTTTATAAAAAAGCAAAGGATGGAATAATCAAACAGTTTACAGGCGTAGATGATCAATATGAGGAACCAGAGAATCCTGAAATTGTATTGGAAACCGATAAAATGAGTATAGATGAGTGCGTAAAAAAAATTCTTGATTATTTAGATGAAAATGAACTGCTTAAATTACCACTGGTAGACTTTTAAAATTTATCTTTTGTATCAGATTTAATAAAGGGGGGATAAGTTATGAAAGAAAGTTATAAGTTTTTTTCTTATCTTCGTGGGGTGATTGACATCGTCGTATTTAATGGGGCTTTTTTTATCGCATATTATCTAAAATTTGACCAACTTCCGAACTTC
>Ga0272445_1001459_pt1 | contig 18330 bp, 12 predicted proteins | sample YNPCB0031_FD_194404 | JGI IMG/M metagenome (GOLD analysis project Ga0272445, IMG submission 194404) | Hot spring sediment microbial communities from Yellowstone National Park, WY, United States - YNP-CB-003-1 | ecosystem: Environmental > Aquatic > Thermal springs > Hot (42-90C) > Sediment... | reverse complement strand
GGTTCGCACCGGGGCGGAGTGTCCTTCGAGGGTGCGCAGGAGCGCTCCGTCCGAGGCTCGCCACAGTCGCACGGTGTGGTCGTCCGATCCCGAGGCCAGGGTTTGTCCATCGGGGGAGAAGGCCACGCTTCGCACCGGGGCGGAGTGTCCTTCGAGGGTGCGCAGGAGCGCTCCGTCCGAGGCTCGCCACAGTCGCACGGTGTGGTCGTCCGATCCCGAGGCCAGGGTTTGTCCATCGGGGGAGAAGGCCACGCTGTTCACCCAGGCGGCATGCCCGCTCAGGGCGCGGGGGGACGCTCCCCGAGAGACCTGCCACAGCCGCACGATGTTATCCCCGGCCTCGGAGGCCAAGGTCCGTCCGTCCGGGGAGAAGGCGATGCTCCGCACCCAGGCCTCGGTCTCGATAGAGCGCACCTCCTCCAGCGTTCCGGCATCATAGATGGAGATGCCCAGGGAGGAGGCCACAGCCAGCAGACGGCCATCCGGCGAGAAGGCCGCCTGGCGGATTCTGCCTCTGCCCCAGCGGGCCAGTTGCGCAACCCGGTCGGCGTTTTCGGGGGAGATGGCGGCCACAGGCCCGGGGATGCGCTGCATTCGCCCCAGGATCCACAAGCCACCCAGCGTCAGCAGGAGGAGGGCCAGCCCGCCCAACGCCCAGATCGGCGTGCGGTGTTTGCGATGGCGTTCTTCCTCCGCGCGCCGAACCTGTCCCTCCCATTCCCAACGGGCCTGCTCTTTCGCCCTGCGCCAGGTTTCCTCCTCTGCTTTTCGCCCCGCCTGTTCCTCTGCCTTGCGCCGGGTCTCCTCCGCCTCATGCTGTTTCTTCGCATCCTGAATGATCCGCTCGATCTCCCGCGCCAGGGAACGCAGGGAGGGGTGGGCCTGCGCCAGCCCCAGCGCCTGGCGGTAGAGTTCCAGGGCGCTTTCCGGGCCGCCTTTATCTTCCATCCGCCGCGCCGCCTGCATCAGGGCGCGGATTTCGGCAGCGGCCTCCACGGGGGTGAGGGCAGCGAACCGCTCCTCTTTCCTTGGCTCCGGCGAGGCAACCACCCGGGTTATCCCTATAGGGGGCTGTTCCGGCAAGGCGACGAGCCATTCGCCGAAGGTGGGGCAGTCGGCCAGGGTGTCGCTGCGCCAGGCCCGTTCGAAGAGGGCGGCGACAGCGCTTCCCCAGCGTCGCTCCAGGGCGGTCACCAGCGTGCGGTAGCGGGGTGTCTGCTGCTGCATCTCCGCCGGGTCGAAGTAGCTCTCCCCCCAGGCGGCCTGCACGACCTGGGGGTCGCACCAGCCCAGCATCTCTGCCAGCAGCACCGCTCCGGCGAAGCGGTCGGCCTCCGGGCTCCAGAGCCCACTGGCGGCCTGGGGGTGGGCGTATCCCGCCGAGCCGCTGGAGAGTTCCTGGGGTCGGGGCATTCCCGGGGCGTAGAGGCCCTCCAGGTCCACCAGTTCCACGCCGGCGCCTCCGGCCAGGAGGGGGAGCATCACATTGGGGGCGGAGAGGTCGCAATGGGAGATGCCCTGTTCCTCCATTCGCATCAGCGTCTGGGCCAGGGCGCGGGCCAGGGAGAGAGCGGTCTCCGGGGGGAGGGGTTTTCGATCCATCAGGATGTCGAACCAGGTGGGGCCTTGGATCCAGGGCATGAGCACGGCGTAGGTGAGGTCGGGGTGCTGGCGGAGGAGGTCGGCGTGGCGGGAGGGGGTGAGGACGGTGCGGCGGCAGGCGCGCAGGCCGGGGAGGGCGGCGAAGGAGGCCATCCGGTCGGCCTGGGCGACCAGGAAGGGGGAGCGGAAGCGGGGTTTGAAGACTTTGAGGGCGGCCTTGCTGGCGGTGGCGGGGTTTTGCAGGCAGTAGACGATGCCGGCCCGTCCTTCCTGGCCGTAGGGGAAGCCGGGGGCGGCGGGGTGCTCGGCGATGCGGTAGGCGACGCCGTCAATGGTCAGCTCATCGTGGACGTTGGGACGAAAGGACATCTCTCTCCCCCCTCATCGCTGCCGGATTTTGCGGACCCACTCCGCCAACGGCACCGGGCCCACCTGTGGATCTGCGATCCGAACCCGCACGGCCTGGCCCCGGCGGATGAAGAAGGCATCGCCGGGAGGAAGCGGACGGGACGGGTTGTCCACCGGAAGGTTGATTCGGAACACCTGATTGTGAGACGCAGAGCCCATCTGGAATCCTACCGGAGCGTTCCGCAACTGGGCAATCCACCCCCATGCGTTTTCCATATCGGATGTAGACCCGGCTACGATCATCGCGAAGCCCAGCTCGCGCCACCTCCTCAGCCCGCTGTTCAGGAGGTCCTTCGCGTCCGGCGGGAGCTCCGGATCCACCATCTCAAAGTCATCGATCACCATCAGAAGCGTGGGCCTGGCGTCCAGCCACGCCTGAAGGCGGAACGCGCCGGGGTCTTTCTGGCGGGCCTCGTTCAGCGCCGCCTGCCGCTGCTGGAGAGCCGTCTCGATCTCAGCCAGGGCCTGGGCGAAACGTTCCCCGTCGGAGATATAGCCGGTCTTCCGCTCCTGGGTTTTGCGCCCCTGGATATCCGCAATCGGCGCCCGAACGTGGGGGAGGTCGCTGAGCCCCAGCAGTCCGCTCTGGCGAAAGTCCACCAGGTAGAGCAGCAGGCGCTCCGGCGGGTGCCGGTCGGCCAGCGCCAGAACCCAGGACTGGAGGAGGGTCGTTTTGCCCGATTGGGGCGTTCCGGCCACCAGGAAGTAGGGGCCATCCCGAAGATCCACGGCAAACGGCTGGTCCGGGTCCTCCAGGTTGATGCAGAAGGAGGCCGCCAGCCCGGCGGGCGCGGGTTCCGGCCACCGATCCGCCGGAGCGAGGAGCTGGCTCAACCCGATGACGGCCGGGACCGGCGGGAAGGAGCGGGGGCGTCCTCCCGACCAGGCCCGGTCCATCGCCGCCATCAGGGATTTGAGGGCCTGTGTCCGTTCCACGTCCGTGTGGCCCTGAACCGGGAGCGCGGTCTGGAACTCCAGAAGCGGCGGGCCCTTGAAGAGGCCCCGGCCCGGCAGGGGCGGGGGCTCCAATCCTCCGGTGGGACCTACGGCCATGCTGTAGTCGCGGGTCGCCAGGTGGTAGGTCGCGGCCAGCGAGATGTTCCCCGCCAGCTGGGGGCGGAGTTCCGTGGGGTTGTTCATCGTCAGGACAAAGTGGAGGCCGTAGGGACCGCCGTTCCGGACCAGGTCCATTAGGAGGTCATCCAGGTCCAGGTTCTGGTCCTGGCAGGCCTTCCGGAAAGCGGCGTAGTCCCTGAGGATGGTCACGATGGATGGCACCGGTTTCCCGGAGAGGGCGCGATAGTCCTGGAGGGTGGAAGCCCCTGCCCGGGCGAACTCCCCCCTTCGGGTCTGCAATTCCCGGTCCAGATACCGGAAGAATCGCCGGAGGCGCTCGATCTCCTCCCCCAGGAAGACGTCCCCCACGTGCGGAAAGCCCTTCAGGGAGAGCAGGCGCTGGCCGCCGAAATCCACCAGGTAGATGTGGACCTGGTCTGGAGGATGGGAAAGGGCCAGGGAGGTGACCAAGGTCTGGATGAAGGTCGTTTTCCCGCTTCCCGGCTCGCCGAAGAGGACGAAGTGCCCTTCCGCGCCCAGCGGCAGACGGAGGGGGTCCTGGGCCTGGCTGGCCGGGTCGTCCATCTGGCCGATGATAGGAGCCAGCCAGGGAGCGCCCGGCCGGGCGTCCCATCCGGACCCGTTCCAGCCCATCTCCCCCCGCCGCAGTTCGTCCAGGAACACCATGGAGCGCAGGGGCGGGGAGAGGGGGCTTCGCAGCGGCTGCAGCCCCATCGCGTCCGCGGTCTCCCGGATGAGGCGGACCAGCGCGCTCATCTGCGTTTCTTCCCCTACCTGGAGGGGACGGAAGCTCCGCAGGGGCTTGCGGGTTCCGTCCAGCTCCACGATGGAGATGTCGGCGTGAGGGGCGGCCTGTCCCCGAGCGTAGCGGTCGCCGCCCCAGGCCACCTGGAAGGCGACGAAGCGATCGTTGTTGCCCACCTGCAGGTAGGCGCGCCCGACTTGGCTGCTGCTGATGTTCTCGTAGGCGTCGGGCCGACGCAGGATGTCCATGCTCGCCTGGCGCGATCCCATGCGCAGGCATATGCGGATGTTGATGTTATTGCGCAGTTCATCGGTGACCACGCCGGAGGGGTCCTGCGTGGCCAGGACGAGGTGGACGCCCAGGCTGCGCCCGGTGGCGCCGATGCTGAGCAGGCGTTTGGTCATGGCGGCCTTGTCAGGGCTGTTGCGGATCATCTCGGCGAATTCGTCAATGATGACGAAGAGATGGGGGAGCGGCTCGGAGGCGCGCCCCTGGAGGAAGTCGCGCTGATACTGGTTGATGTTGCGCCCGCCGAGCAGATTGCGCCGCCGCCGCAGTTCGGCCTCCAGGCAGACGAAGAGGCGCTCCACCAGCACGGCCTGGGCGTCGGCCTTCTCCAGGTTGGCGAGCGTCCCCACGACGTGGGGCAGGGCCTCCAGCCCCTGGAGCAGGTCGCCGCCCTTGTAGTCGATCAGGATGAAGTTCAGGTCGTGGGGGTGATGATGGGCGGCCAGCAGGGTGATGAGGGTCTGCAGGAAGCGGGTCTTGCCGGTGCCGGTGGTGCCGCCGACCATGGCGTGGGAGCCGTCGCCGCCGGTGGCGGTGTCCTGGAAGTTGAGCATGGTCACCCCGCCGCCGGCCTCGATGCCGAGCGGGACCTCCAGCGACTGATGCGAATCGCGCTTTTCCCACAGGTCGCGGACGGGGAAGTCCTCCAGGCGGGGCGTTTTCAGCAGGGCAGTCAGCGGGACGCTGGCGGGCAGGTCGGCGATGGTGGCCGGGGCCTTCAGGCGGACCGGGGCCAGGGCGCGGGCGAAGAGGTCCGCCTGGGCAAGGTTGACGCGGTCGGGGCGGAAGACGAAATCCTGCGTGGGCGGGCCGATCAGGCGCAGGCGTCCGCTCCCGCCGCATTCCACCAGGGCGCGGCAGCCGGCGGGCAACGTTTCGGGGCGGTCGGCCAGGAAGATGCTGTAGGCGCCGATGGCGGCTCCCTGGGTGAGCAGCAGGTGGAGCAGCGGGCCGACGACGGAGGCATCCTGGCCGCGGAAGAGGCCCGGGTCGGCGAAGAGGAAAACGAAGTTCTGGGGGTATTCGGGCGGGGCGTCGCCGGCGGGGCGGTTGAGGGCGCGCTTTTGCAGGCCGGCGAATAGTTCGGCGAGCAGGGCGCGGGCCTCGTCGGGCGAGGCGGCGAGATAGCGGCGCTTGCGCTCGTCATCCCAGACGTGCGGCAGCCAGCGGATCCAGGCCCATTCGTCCACCTCGTGGGCGGGCAGCAGGGCGACCAGTTTGACCTCGTTGGGGGCGTGATGCGTCGCCAGTTGCAGCAGCAGGGCGCGGACGGTCTCGCGGACGGCGGCGGGGGGGCCGCTCAGCCCGGCCGCGCCGGCCTGGGCGAGCGGCAGGACGATGGGGACGCCGTCCACCTGGCGGAAGTCGTCCACCAGGCGCAGGGCCTCGTCGTAGAGGTCATCGGCCTCGCCGACGGGGGGGCGGGAGGAGGGCGGTTTGAGTTGGAAGGTGGCCGGCAGGGCGCCCAACCCCAGGCGCAGGTGGAGGAAATCGGGGTCGCGCGGGCGTTCCAGGCCGGAGGAGCGCTCCCACAGGCGGGGCGAGGGGCGTCCCGTCCCGGCGCCGGCGCGGCGCAAGCACTCGCTGGGGTCGGGGTGCGGGTCCAACAGGGCGCGGCGCTGCTCGTTCGCCAGCGCTTCGGCCTGCTGCCGTTGCTGCGCCAGGTAGGCGCGGTAGGTCCGGTCGCGCTGGGCGATGCTGGCCTTGTATTTGCTGCGTTCATTGAAGTAACTGATGACGCCCCACAAGCCGGAGCCGAACACCATCGGCAGGGAGAACAGCAGGAATGCGGCGTGGGTGGCCGCGAAGGCGATGCTCAGCCCCAGGCCGAGCAGGGTGAAGCTGAGCGGCACCAGCACCGCTACCAGCGAGGAGGTGGGGCGGGCGGGTTTGCCCGGCGGCGGCTGGAGTTCCAGTTCCGCCGTCGGCGGGGCGAGGTAGGTGCGGGGAGAGCGGTGGAACAAGGTTCACCTCCTTTGGCTCACGGCGCCGGCGACCAGGAAGGATACCGGTCCTCGGCCGAGTTACTAGTCAGGCGGGTTACCTCGCTGCCGTCAGCGTTCATGACGTAGATTTCCTGGTTGCCATCGCGGTTGGAGACAAAGGCAATGCGCTTCCCATCCGGCGACCAGGAAGGCCACACGTCATAGGCCGGGTTATTGGTCAGGCGGGTCACGCCACTGCCATCGGCGTTCATGACGTAGATTTCCCAGTTGCCATCGCGGTTGGAGACGAAGGCGATGCGCCTCCCGTCCGGCGACCAGGAAGGGAGATCGTCCTCGGCCGGGTTGTTGGTCAGATTTATCTGCCCACTGCCATCGGCGTTCATGACGTAGATTTCAAGACTAACATCACGCCTGGAGCTAAAGGCGATGTGCCTCCCATCCGGTGACCAAGAAGGATCAAAGTTACCGCCCGGATTGTTAGTCAGGCGGGTCACCCCGCTTCCGTCAGCGTTCATGACGTAGATTTCCCAGTCGCCATCGCGGTTGGAGGCAAAGGCAATGCGCTTTCCATCCGGCGACCAGGAAGGCCACCGGTCATCGGCCGGGTTGTTGGTCAGATTTATCTGCCCGCTGCCGTCGGTGTTCATGACGTAGATCTCCCAGTTGCCATCGCGCTTGGAGGCGAAGGCGATGCGCCCTGCCTGGGCCTGCGCGGTGGCTGCTGCCTGGGCTTGTGCGGTTGCAGTAGCCTGCTGCCAGGCAATAGCCATCGCCGTGGCCTGTGCAGCCCGTGCAGTGGCCGTGGCCTGCGTGACCAGCTGTTGTTGCAGGTTTACGACATACACAATGGCGGCGAGCAGGGCAAAAATCATCAGGCCAGCGACAACCCATCCCCAAGGACTTGTACGGCGGGGTTGTTCCTTCAACTCTGGCCCCTCTCCCAGAGAGAGAGGGGAGACAGATGGCGGGGCGGGTATTTCGACGGCAGGCTGCGGGCGGGAAGCCTGCGCGGCAACGCGTTTTTCCACATCCTGCACGGTCAGTTCGATCTCCCGCGCCAGGGAGCGCAGGGAGGGGTCGGCCCCGGCCAGTTCCAGCGCCTGGCGGTAAAGTTCCAACGCGCTCTCCAGGTTGCCTTTGTCTTCCATGCGCCGCGCCGCCTGCATCAGCCCACGAACGACGCCCAGTGTGACTTCTTCGGGGGAGGTAGATGCCTGGGCTTCTGCTGTTTCTGTGGCGGCAGTGGACAGGCTGAAAGCCTGTGCTACGGGGTGCTCCGGCAGTGCCACCAGCCACTCGCCAAACGTCGGGCAGTCGGCCAGGGTTTCGCTCGCCCAGGCGCGCTCGAACAGGTCGGCGACGGGCTGGCCGTAGTGACGCGCCAGGGCGGAGAGCAGCGTCTGATAGCGCGGCGGGTTGGCACTGCCCTGCCCCGGCATCTCGGCCGGGTCGAAGTAGGTCTCGCCGTAGCAGGCCTCGCGCACGCTCTCATCGCCCCAGCCGAGCATTTCGGCCAGCAACACCGCCCCGGCGAAGCGGTCGGCGGTCGGGCCCCACAGGCCCTCGCGGGCGGTGCGGTGGGCGTAGCCCGCTGAGCCGCTCGGCAGGGCCTCCGGGCGCGGCAGGCCGGGGGCGTAGAGGCCCTCGACGTCCACCAATTCGACTGCGGAGGGTGGGCGGTAGGCGGTCTGCGGTCGGCGGTCTGCCGTCTGTCCCGCCAGCATGGGCAGGAGGACGTTGGGGCCGGAGAGGTCGCAGTGGGCGAGGCCGTTCTGTTCCATGCGGGAGAGGAGGTCGGCGAAGGCGCGCGCCAGGTCGAGGGCCTGCTGCGGGGTGAGCGGACGCTTTTCGAGCATCACTTCGGTCCAGGTGGGGCCTTCGATCCAGGGCATGAGGACGGCGTAGGTCAGGTCGGGTTCGCGGCGCAGCAGGTCGGCGTTGCGCTGGGGGGTGAGCACGCTGCGGCGGCAGACGGTCAGGCCGGGCAGGTCGGCGAAGGCGGCGAGTTTCTCGGCCTGGGAGACGAGGGCGGGGGTGCGGAAGCGGGCGCGGAAGACTTTGAGGGCCATCGCGCCCTCACCCCCGGCCCCTCTCCCGGTGGGAGAGGGGAGTAGTTGATAGACAATCCCGGCCCGTCCTTCCTGGCCGTAGGGGAAGCCGGGGGCGGCGGGGTGTTCGGCGATGCGGTAGGTAACGCCGTTGATGATCAATTCGTCGTGGACATTCGGTCGAAAGGACATCGGTCACCTCTTTTCCAAGTCATCTGTGCTGGAGTCTATATATGCGCCGCAAGAGGAGCAGGTACGGGCGCTGGTAGCCAGGAAGGCAACGGTCAGCCCCAGGCCAAGCAGGGTGAAGCCAAGCGGCAGCAGCACCGCCACCAGCGAGGAGGTGGGGCGGGCGGGTTTGCCCGGCGGCGGCTGGAGTTCCAGTTCCGCCGTTGGCGGGGCAAGGTAGGTGCGGGGAGAGCGGTGGAAGATAAGCAAGGTCATTGTCCACCTCCAGTCTTTGTTAGGAGTCTTGCAACCGAGGCGGCATGATCATGACCAGAACACTGCCGGTGATCACACCAACAGTGGCTCCAACCACAGTCCCTGCTGCAAGCCATCCCTTATCGTAACTCCAAATTCCATTCAAAATCCAGCCTATTGCCCAGCTAACTGGAGTGAGGATTATCCATCCACCACTTCGGTGGGTGTACTGGCGCAAGAACAGCCATTGCATAAATCCCATAGGGGTTTGGCTTATGAATCCCAAGAGGACATCCCAAGAAACTGAAGTCCATCCTTGTAGCTTGAAGACCTCTTCCCATACAAATCCACTGATAATTCCGTTGAGGCATAAACCAAGGCTACTGGCTAAAATCCACCAGCCTGCACGGCGAAAGTACGGGCGTAATATCAAACATTGTCCAACCCCTAATACAGTTCCCACAATAATGTCGTAAGATGCCCGAATTACAGGCTCGCCTCTGATATATATCGGAACTGTACGTATGGTGTAATCAGCAAGCACATAACCAATGGCAACAGATATGGTTGTTAGTGTGACCCATCCAAGCCATATTTTCCATACTTCTGGCGCTTTCTCCTGCAAATCGGTTGCCGCCGGCGTCTGCCTGCCCGACGCCTGGTCCGATACTCTCATCTCCTCTTCCAGGTTAGGAAGAGTGGCAAGAAAAGAAGCACGCTTTTCTACTTCCTGAATAGTCACTTCAATCTCCCGCGCTAGGGAGCGCAGGGAGGGGTCGGCCTGAGCCAGTTCCAGCGCTTGGCGGTAGGCTTCCAGGGCGGCCTGATAGTTGTTCTGCTCCTCAAAGCGGCGTGCAACCTGCATGAAGGCGCGGATTTCGGCGGTGGCGTCCACGGCGGCGCTTTCGTGGGGGGAGGTGGTTCTTTCCCCGGCAGCGGGTTCTGCGGCCGGGATGGACAGGCTGAAAGCCTGTGCGACGGGGTGCTCCGGCAGGGCGACCAGCCACTCGCCGAAGGTGGGGCAGTCCAGCAGGCTGTCGCTCCGCCAGGCCCGCTCAAAGAGGCGCGCGACGTTGCTCCCCCAACGCCGCTCCAGCGCCGCCATCAGCGTGCGATAGCGCGGGGTGTCCTGCTGCATCTCCTGGGGGTCAAAGTAGCTTTCCCCCCAGGCGGCCTGCACGACCTGGGGGTCGCACCAGCCCAACATCTCCGCCAGCAGCACCGCCCCGGCGAAGCGGTCGGCGGTCGGGCCCCACAGGCCCTCGCGGGCGGTGCGGTGGGCGTAGCCGGAGGAGCCGCTGGGCAGGGCCTCCGGGCGCGGCAGGCCGGGGGCGTAGAGGCCCTCGACGTCCACCAATTCGACTGCGGAGGGTGGGCGGTCGGCGGTCTGCGGTCGGCGGTCTGCGGTCGGCTGCGCCAGCATGGGCAGGAGGACGTTGGGGCCGGAGAGGTCGCAGTGGGCGAGGCCGTTCTGTTCCATGCGGGAAAGAATGTCGGCGAAGGCGCGCGCCAGGTCGAGGGCTTGTTGTGGGGTGAGGGGACGCTTTTCGAGCATCACTTCCACCCAGGTGGGGCCTTCGATCCAGGGCATCAGGACGGCGTAGGTCAGGTCGGGTTCGTGGCGGAGGAGGTCGGCGTTGCGCTGGGGGGTGAGCACGGTGCGGCGGCAGACGGTCAGGCCGGGCAGGTCGGCGAAGGCGGCGAGTTTCTCGGCCTGGGAGACGAGGGCGGGGGTGCGGAAGCGGGCGCGGAAGACTTTGAGGGCCGCCCTCACCTCTACTCCCTCTCCCGAGGGGAGAGGGGAACGTTCCAGGCAATAGACAATCCCGGCGCGTCCTTCCTGGCCGTAGGGGAAGCCGGGGGCGGCGGGGTGTTCGGCGATGCGATAGGCGACGCCGCCAATGATCAGTTCGTCATGGACGTTGGGGCGGAAGGACATCAGCGATACCTCCGTTCCATCAACAAGAGCAGCTCCTCTCTCAATCCTTCAGGGGAGCTGGGGCAGATGCGAATCCGTCTTTCGACCGGTAGCAGGCGAAACAGCCAGGTGCGCTGGGGACCGCCCAGCACCAGACAGCCGTAATCCGAGACCGGACCGTGTTCAGTATAGTCGATGCGAGCGAGGCTGCCACGGAAGGCTTCCGCCTCGCGGTCCTCCAATAATTCCCGGCGCAGAGAGGCCGGGAGATCGGTTGCCTCCGAAAGGCGCTCGAATTCTTCCAGGGGAAGTTCGCCGCATTCGTGAACGGCGAAGGAAGGAGAGATGCGGAAGAAGGCGGCCGCCTTGGCCTGAAGGACTTCCAGGGAAAAGGACATCCGTTCCAGGCGATACCCGGCTCCCCGGTGGACGTGCTGCAGGACGATTCGGTCTTCCTTCACGTGAAAAACCCAGCGCTCCTCTTTGCCCTCCATCACGCGGGCGAAGCTCAGACTGTAATCGGGATGGGCGGCGTCCTGCAGCGTTTGGCTGAGGGATTCATCGAGGATCAGCGAGCCAGCCCTCCCCAGGCGGGCCAGATTTCGAGCGACCAAGCTGTGGGCAGCTGCCGAGAATCGCTCACGGACCACGTTTTCTTTCCACTCGATCCCGTGTGTCTCCAGCCATGCCCGGAGCATGGCCGTCTCCCCGATGAGGAGCAATCCCAGCCCGAACTCTTCCACACTGAGCAAAAACTCCTGGCTCATCATGGCCTCCATCCATATCAGAAGCTTGGTTGTGGCGTTAGGGCGCTCTGTGATAAGTTCGTCACCCACTGATCGATCTGTTCAATGCTTTCGCGAACGGCGTTTCTCAAAGCCCCTGCGGCGGAGGTCTGGCGCAGCCAGTCCTCCACGTAAGAAGCGACTACACCCCCGGCGATATATCCGGCGGCGGGCCCCAGCGGGCCAAGGACAGGGGTGAGCAGCGTGCCCAGGGCTGCGCCGCCGAACCGGAACACCTTGTCGGTGACAATCGAAATCGCGCCATCTACCAGGATGGCGCTCACCACAGCCGCCCTTCCCTGCCCGGAGTAGGCGCGGTAGTCCTCGATGAGGATCGGGAGCAACCCCACCGCAGTCTGCAGGTTCGCCAGCGGGCTGAAACTTAACCGGAGTTCCTCACGCAGCCAGTGGTGGGCGAGATGCTCCGGCCGAATTCGGGTGAGGTGTGCCGAGAACCCAACCCATTCTTTCACCCATTGTGGGCCGAAAACATGGACGATTCCCCGCTCATCTATCTTCATGCGTGAGACAAGATATAGAAGAAAAAGAGAAACGCTCCAGTCGGCTGCTTGGGAAATCCGCTCAGCTGTAGCGAGGGGATCTTCAAATTGGAGCAGAGACGGGACCGCTTCTACTTCTTCCTGGATGGGGGTGGATGCAGAGGTTGGAAGCGGAGGGATGGACCTTAGATAAGCCTGCGTTGCCGCTCCCAGCGACTCAGCCCCCTGCGCATCCGCCTGACGGAAGGCGGCGGCGCGGTCGGTGAGGAAGCGCGCCAGGCGCTCGGCCTCGTCGGCCAGGGCCAGCGCCTGGCGTCGCGCGGCGTGGACCTGCCCCTCCACGTTGGCCTGCCGGCGGACCTGCCAGTCCAGACCGCCCAGAGCGCGGCCCAGCCGGCCTTCCAGGTCGCGCAGCTGACCGGCTGCCCGGGACATCTGGGCGCTTAAGCCTTCCAGATGTTCGGGGACAACCTGAATCCGGGGCATGCGTTCCCTCCCGTGTCATTCGTGGATAAAAAACTCCGGCTTGAAAACACGGCCGTAGCCGGCCTCGCCGAGGGAGATGTCGTTCGCGTTGCGGGCGCCCGCCTGAGCGATGCGCAGGTCCGCCGGACTACGAATTTGGTCAGGCTGATCTGGACGGAGCACGGCGATGTGGCCGGGGTCCGACGCCACGGCGGGCTTCCCTTGCCGGAGATGCTCCAGCAGGCGCTGCAGGCCATCGGGGTCGCTGATGTCGATTCGCCTCCATCCTCCCCAGCCATTGCGGAGCGCATCATAGATGTCTCGCGCGTTGGCGGTCATCGGATCGTTCCTCCCGTGTAGCTCTCCCTTCGTTGGCAGCGGGGCGCCCATGGCTCGCATCACGTCCCCCGCGAAGATGTTGCAGCGGGTGTCCGGATATTGTTGGCTGGGGCGATACCGTCCGGGATGGCTGTGCTCCACATCGAACTGGTCTATCACCGCTCGATATAATTCCGGGCTTCGCTGACCCGGCGCGCTCCGGATAGGGGCCTCGATTTGGCGCCACATATGAGCCATGTCCGGGTCAGCTTTCAGTCTCTCTCGCGCCTCTTCAACAGACAAGGGGGGGATGCCAGGAGCCCCAGCCTGGCCTTTAGGGGCCCCCACCTCGATGCGCTGGACGACCCGGCCGGAGCGGGGAGCGGATTTCTGTGGGGCCTTTTTCATGCCGGAGCGGACGATGCGGGCCAGGGTCCCTTCGGGGATTGCCGGCTGGCTTCCGATGGGGAGCAGGCGGGTGGAGGGCAGGACGCGGCCGCTGAAAAGCGTCCCCAGGCGCCAGAGGGAGCCGGCGGCGCCCGGCAACCGGGCGGCCAGGGGGACGAAGACGGCCTTCATGACGGAGGCGCTCAGGACGGTTGCCAATGCTTGCACGCCCTCCGCCTCGGCCTGCTCAAAGCGGGCCGCGGCGGCTTCCAGGAACGCGGCGCTCGCTTCGTTGCGGGCCGCCAAGAGTTCCGCCAGCCGGACGGCCTCCTGGACCTGGGCATCCACGTTCGCTTTCTGGCGAATCTCCCAATCGAGCCCGGCCAGGAGGGAGCGCAGGCGCGCGGCCTGCGCCCGCCAGAACTCGCTCCCCTGACGCAGGATTCGGGCGTTCTGACGCAATTGTTCGGGCTGAACGAGGATCCGCATCGGAACCTCCTCTTTCTGATTTCTGATGGACGGCGCATTTATGGCTTCACCCCCCACAGCCGTACCGTGCCGTCATCCGATCCCGAGGCCAGGGTTTGTCCATCGGGGGAGAAGGCCACGCTTCGCACCGGGGCGGAGTGTCCTTCGAGGGTGCGCAGGAGCGCTCCGTCCGAGGCTCGCCACAGTCGCACGGTGTGGTCGTCCGATCCCGAGGCCAGGGTTTGTCCATCGGGGGAGAAGGCCACGCTGTTCACCCAGGCGGCATGCCCGCTCAGGGCGCGGGGGGACGCTCCCCGAGAGACCTGCCACAGCCGCACGATGTTATCCCCGGCCTCGGAGGCCAAGGTCCGTCCGTCCGGGGAGAAGGCGATGCTCCGCACCCAGGCCTCGGTCTCGATAGAGCGCACCTCCTCCAGCGTTCCGGCATCATAGATGGAGATGCCCAGGGAGGAGGCCACAGCCAGCAGACGGCCATCCGGCGAGAAGGCCGCCTGGCGGATTCTGCCTCTGCCCCAGCGGGCCAGTTGCGCAACCCGGTCGGCGTTTTCGGGGGAGATGGCGGCCACAGGCCCGGGGATGCGCTGCATTCGCCCCAGGATCCACAAGCCACCCAGCGTCAGCAGGAGGAGGGCCAGCCCGCCCAACGCCCAGATCGGCGTGCGGTGTTTGCGATGGCGTTCTTCCTCCGCGCGCCGAACCTGTCCCTCCCATTCCCAACGGGCCTGCTCTTTCGCCCTGCGCCAGGTTTCCTCCTCTGCTTTTCGCCCCGCCTGTTCCTCTGCCTTGCGCCGGGTCTCCTCCGCCTCATGCTGTTTCTTCGCATCCTGAATGATCCGCTCGATCTCCCGCGCCAGGGAACGCAGGGAGGGGTGGGCCTGCGCCAGCCCCAGCGCCTGGCGGTAGAGTTCCAGGGCGCTTTCCGGGCCGCCTTTATCTTCCATCCGCCGCGCCGCCTGCATCAGGGCGCGGATTTCGGCAGCGGCCTCCACGGGGGTGAGGGCAGCGAACCGCTCCTCTTTCCTTGGCTCCGGCGAGGCAACCACCCGGGTTATCCCTATAGGGGGCTGTTCCGGCAAGGCGACGAGCCATTCGCCGAAGGTGGGGCAGTCGGCCAGGGTGTCGCTGCGCCAGGCCCGTTCGAAGAGGGCGGCGACAGCGCTTCCCCAGCGTCGCTCCAGGGCGGTCACCAGCGTGCGGTAGCGGGGTGTCTGCTGCTGCATCTCCGCCGGGTCGAAGTAGCTCTCCCCCCAGGCGGCCTGCACGACCTGGGGGTCGCACCAGCCCAGCATCTCTGCCAGCAGCACCGCTCCGGCGAAGCGGTCGGCCTCCGGGCTCCAGAGCCCACTGGCGGCCTGGGGGTGGGCGTATCCCGCGGAGCCGCTGGAGAGTTCCTGGGGTTGGGGCATTCCGGGAGCGTAGAGGCCCTCCAGGTCCACCAGTTCCACGCCGGCGCCTCCGGCCAGGAGGGGGAGCATCACATTGGGGGCGGAGAGGTCGCAATGGGCGATGCCCTGTTCCTCCATCCGGGCCAGCACCTGGGTCAGGGAGTGGGCCAGGGCCAGGGAGGTCTCCGGTGGGAGGGGTTTTCGGTCCATCAGGATGTCGAACCAGGTGGGGCCTTGGATCCAGGGCATGAGCACGGCGTAGGTGAGGTCGGGGTGCTGGCGGAGGAGGTCGGCGTGGCGGAAGGGGGTGAGGACGGTGCGGCGGCAGGCGCGCAGGCCGGGGAGGGCGGCGAAGGGGGCCATCCGGTCGGCCTGGGCGACCAGGAAGGGGGAGCGGAAGCGGGGTTTGAAGACTTTGAGGGCGGCCTTGCTGGCGGTGGCGGGGTTTTGCAGGCAGTAGACGATGCCGGCCCGTCCTTCCTGGCCGTAGGGGAAGCCGGGGGCGGTGGGGTGTTCGGCGATGCGATAGGCGACGCCGTCAATGATCAGTTCGTCACGGGGATTGGGAGAAAAAACCATCCCCTCACTCCACAGAGTTCCTTCGCCTCAGAATTTTCAGGAGAACCGTCAAGGCTCCGGACCTGGTTCCCAAAAAGGCGCATTGAAAATGAGGGCCCGCATATAGGCTCCGTATGCGTCCTGGGTTTGAGGGGCTTCTGCCCCATACCGTCGGAGCGCTTCGGCCCATGCATCGGCAGCATGCTGGACCCGATCCAGCCAGGAATGCGCCTGTAGAGCATCCCCCGTGTCTTTCAGCATTCCCATCAGGGGAGCCCGGTTCAGCCGGACGCCCAACCTGCTACGCGGCAAGCCTCCTTGTTCCTGAAGCTCAATCCATACCGGGAGCACAGGAGGGACTCGGCCCGCGATGATGGCCCCCAGCCGCAGACAGGCCTCAATCCGCGCGGCCGGAAAGGTCCATCGGGGTTGTTGCCACAGGGCCCCGGCGTTACCGATGGACGCTCGCCATTGATGAAAGGCCTGAGATAGCCGGGCCGTTCCCTCGGCGTCGGCCTGTTCAAAGGCGGCAGCCCGTTCCTCCAGGAATCGCGCCAGCCGCTCCGCTTCCTCCATCAGGGCCAGCGCCATCCAACGCGCCTGAACAACCTGGGCTTCCAGGGCGCCGGCTTGACGGACTTCCCAATCCAGACTCTCCCAGGCGTGTTGAACCACGCGGTGCGTCTCATCCAGCCCGCGTGCCATTTCCCGCCACCGGGTGGCCAGTGCGCGCAATCCATCTGGAACGACGCGAATTCGCATCGGTTAGGAGGGAAGGTTGGGAGGGCCTGCCCGGCCCGCAGGCCCTCCCTCCGAGCTCACTGCTGGTCAGCGGCAGCGAAGCGGTCTGCGATCTGGTTCAGCTGCCGGCTGATGCTGTTCAAAAGTTCCACGAACCGGGTCATCTGCTGACTCCACTGCTGGAAGTCGCTGTAGAAGCGCTGGGAGGTCATCCCTTCCCATTCCGGCTGCATCGAGTTGACCGCGTTGGTCAAGCGGGTCACCATATCCTGGCTCTGGCTGGCCGCCTGAGCGAACTGGCCGGCCACCTGTCGCACCTGCTCGGGCGTGATCCGAATGCGAGCCATGTGACACCTCCTGTGAATAGATTGACGGATAAAGCGGTTAAATCGAATGGGATCTGTGGGGTAGAAGTCTGAGAGGTCAGGTCATAGGATCACCTCCTTTCCGTTTGCTCCTGGCGCGTTCAATCCTCATCCACCTGTTTCCAGACAAACCCTCCCGAGGGGGGAGAGGTGGTCTCGTCAGAAGATGTGGAAGAGTGGGGATCCACGCCCAGCGGGCGCCAGCCTCGCAAGGGGCCTTGATCCGGTGGCTGGTCCTGGGGACCTCGGGACTGGGGGTGACCCGCCATCGGCCCTCTGCTCCCGCTTTTCCCGGCGATCAGAATCAACCTGGCCCCATCTCGCACGCCTGCCTGTGCCAGGGTTTCCTCCGGTCGCAGGAGACGCCCCGGAGGATGAGCTTCCAGGCTGCATCCATCTTCCCAGCCTAAAGCGAAAGCGAGTTCCTGAAGCAACATCTGAACCGTGATGCCGGAGGGAACCTCTAAGTCTCTCTCATCGTTTCCCCGTCGGACGCTTACGATCATCCGCTCCATGTGATCATCTCTCCTCCGGTGGCAGGAAACGATCCAGGAGGGCATCTATTTCGTCTATCACCTCTGAGGCCGGGCATGGGGCGAATTCCACCCAGGGATGTCCCCGGCGGGTCAGAGATCGCAACAGCCAGAGTCCGTTTTCGCCCTCCAGAATTCCTATTCCTTCGGTTTGCCAGAGCTCGGCGCGCCGTCGGATGACAACCAGCGCGCCGTTCTGTCGGGGGGTGATGAGCGTGCGGGCAGCGGACCGCGCCGTTGCAGGGGGAACCCCTGCTTCCTCAAGGAGTCGGCATGCTTCCTCTTCAGAGGGCAGCGCCTGAAGAGCGGTCTGAAGGGCATCCTCCGGGAGGGAAAAAGGTTCCGCGTCGGCTCCTTGCTGCTCACTGAGCTGCCATGTTTTCCGAATCTGTTCCGAGAGGGAGGCACGATCAGGAAGAGGATACACGTTCCACCGCTCGCCGTGAACTTCCACGGCCACGATTAGGGGTGAGCGGTAATAGAAGCTGATTTGTTGCGAAGGCCGGTTGGGGGCTTCACGGGTCAGGAGGAGAACCACCTGAGGGGTGACGATGGGCCAGATCAGGGCGGCAACGATCGAGTCGATCATGATCCGGCCATCCGATAGGAGGGCCAAGAGCCCCCTTTCCGCCATTTTCTGGCGGGCGGCTTCCATTGCCTCCATGATTTCCTCGGTCAGCCATCCGGGGAAGGGATCGGGGATTCCCAAGAGCATTTCCCCGCCCATCAAGGAGGCCAATGTGAACAGTTCGGATGGGGAGAGCTCTAAAGATGAGGAGGTAATGGCATTCATAGATCGCCTCCCGCTATACATCCCTCCATCCCGAGGCCGAACGGGGCCTTGCCGACCCGAAAACAGGGGCGTCCGATTCCAGCATACCGGTGACATCTCTTTAGCCTATATATATTCTTGAACAAGCGAGTTGTCAAATCCAACTCGGATCCGCGATTGCTGGAGGTCGCCTTGCTCCTGCCTCCTCACTCCCCAGCGCTCTATCCGGATTGATTGCGCTGGCGACGAGCTAAGGGAAATGTTTCCCCTCATCGGATCCAAAAGCCCATCCCACTGAGAAGTAAGGACAAGGTGCCTGGCCTTTCCTCCACAACGACCAGGCAGTCCTTCAAGTCTTCAAAAGCGATATTTCTTCCTCGCGAACTAATTCGGAGGCGTAAGCGATGGCTGCTTTCACATCTTCGAGTGTTAAGGGCGGGTATTCCCGGACGATTTCCTCAGGGGACAATCCTTCCGCAAGATTGTCCAGGATCACGGAGATCAGGATCCGGGTTCCCCGGATGGTAGGCTTGCCGTGACAGATCTGCGGATCGATGGCGATGCGTTCCCGCCATTC
>Ga0272445_1001457_pt1 | contig 18335 bp, 17 predicted proteins | sample YNPCB0031_FD_194404 | JGI IMG/M metagenome (GOLD analysis project Ga0272445, IMG submission 194404) | Hot spring sediment microbial communities from Yellowstone National Park, WY, United States - YNP-CB-003-1 | ecosystem: Environmental > Aquatic > Thermal springs > Hot (42-90C) > Sediment... | reverse complement strand
CCGCCGTCTGCAACACAGGCATAGACATGGTGGGGATACCGGCCGACGCGAGCCCGGAGGCGGTGGCGGCGCTTATAGCAGACGTAATGGCGCTCGCCGTCCATCTAGACAAGCCGCTGGGGGTGAGACTGGTGCCGATCTCCGGCGCGAAGCCCGGCGACGTGTACGACCTCGGCGGCCTCTACGGCTCGGTGGCCGTGATGGACCTCCCTAGCTCTAAAATCCCGCTGATGGCCAGAGGCGGGACGTCGCCCCCCGGCGTGGAGAGGCTCAAGAAGGGGTGACGCGCGAAATGAAAAACGCCTCGCTTCTATGTATGTGGGGAAACGTCCTGCCGCCGACGCCGCCTCGGTAAGACGGGGCAAGGTCGGGGTGGGGCTTCTCCGCCCGGCCGCCCACCGCGGCCACCACCTCCTCCCCCTCCTGGGGCAAGATGCTACAGACGGCGTAGACCACCTCGTCTGCCAGCGTCAAGGCGTTGGCAAGAAGCTCCCTCTGCAGCCTGCTGTAGCGCGCCGCCTCCTCCAGCCTTGGGTATATCTTCGTGGCGGGCTCCTTGGTGAAGGCGCCGCTTGAGGTGCACGGCGCGTCCAGAAGAGCCTTGTCGAAGCGCCTAGTCCTCAGCCTCCTTGAGTCGGCCCGCACCACCTCCACCTGGTCCGCGGCGCCGAGAAGCTTCAGCAGGCGCTTCATCCTGTACACCCGCTTCGTGGAAAGCTCCACAGCCACTATCTTGGCCCTGCCCTCGGCGAGCTGGGCAATGAGGCTCGTCTTCATGCCAGGCGCCGCGGCGAGGTCCACGACCCTGTCCCCGGGGCTAGGGCGCAGCGAAAGGACGGCGTAGATCGAGGCAAGGTCTTGCGGCACCGCCACGAACTCCCTCACCGCGGTTAGGTACTGCACAGGCCTCTTAGAGCTTCTGAGGAGGACGGCGAACGGTATGGCGGGGTGCGGCTCCACCTCCGCCTCCCCCTCCAGCATCTTCACCGCCTTGTCCACATCAGCCCTCAAGGTGTTTATCCTCAGCCAAATCCACGTGGCGTTGCCCGCCTCCAGTATCCTCTCCACCTCCCCCCGGGGGAGGTTGGAGAGAAGGGCCTCCACGATGGAGGGGTGGTAGCTGTACTTCGTCGATAAGTACCGCACCGGATCCCCCCTCAGCTCCTCCACAGAAAGCAACGCCTCCTCCGGGCTACCCCTAGCCCTCTTCAGAAGCCTTTTCCTATACCGCGCCACCATATCTCTGTTATACAAGACGGCATCAGCCCGGTATATAAACCACGCCCGCGCCACGGCCTTCGCACCCGACGAGCCCAGCAACCTCGCCGCCAGATGCCGCAGAAGGAAGTAGTGCTTAACCGCGTCAAAAGACACGTCGTAAAACACCTTAAAGCTCTCCAGCCGCCGCCACCCCCTCTTCACCTTCTGAAAAGCGTAGTCCAGGGTAAGCCCCCGCTCCACCACCTCGTAAAGCACCTTGCCGACGAAGGCAACCAGCTCGTCAGGCGTCCAAGTCACAGGAAGAAGAGATCCACCTCCAGCTTATCCAGGTCTACCACCGCGTAAGTCGACCTGCCAGTCAAACAACCACAAAGCTCGCCGGGGTTAACCACAAGCGTCCCGCCGCGCCTCTCCACAACGGCCTGATGCGTATGGCCATACACCACCACGTCGTAGAGACCAGACTCCACCAAGGCCCTCAGGAGGATCGGGGACGTGCCGTGGTAAACCGCCACCCTCCTCCCAGCAACTTCAAGCTCAGCCGCCTCCCCCGCCACCTCCACGCCGAATTTTCTCGCCACCTCGAGGAAGTAGGGCCTCTCCCCCTCGTTGTTACCCCAGACGCCGACTATCCGCACCCCCTCGCCCAAGGCCTCCCGGAGGAAGCGGGCGGAAAAAGGCGACACCCAGTCCCCCGCGTGAAGCACAAGCCCGACCCCACGCCTCCTCAGCTCCTCCCCGGCCCTCCTAATCGCAAAAACGTTATCGTGGCTGTCAGAGACGACCCCTACACGCATCAATCAACCTGCACCCCCAGCACCTTGGTAAAAAACTCCACCGCCTCCTGCTTGGTCACCAGCTGCCCCTTACCCACCTTGCTCCTCTTCCTCCTCCTCCGCTGCACCCTGAGACCAGGCTTTGCAAGCTTCACACAGACATCCATCCCCCAAATCCCCACCGCCGGGTCGTACTTAACCCCCGGAATCGTAATGTGCTCCTTAATGCCAAAACACACGTTCCCCCTATCATCAAAGCTCGACTGCCTAACCCTGTTGTTAACCGCCTGCAACGCCTTCATCAAAAACTCCACAGCCTTATCCCTCCTAAGCGTGACGGCGACCCCAATCGGCTCACCCTTCCTTATGCCGAAATCCTTAATCGACCTCTTAGCCCTCCTCCTCGAAGGCTCAGCCCCCGTAAGCTCCTTCAGCAGCTCAGCCGCCTTCTCAAGCCTCTCGCCGCCTGTGCCGACGCCTATATTCACCACCACCTTCTCAATAAAGACCCTCCGCATGGGATGATCCTTAACAAGCACAAGCTCCTTCCAACTCGGCATAGCCACCTAAGCTCCACAGCCTATATAAATTTTAGGGCCTCTTCAACCCAAACCCTCAGACCGCACACCCCCCACCAACACCAAGACGCCTCCCGCCACGCGGCGCGAAACTCTGCATGTCGAACTTTGGGGAATTTTGCAACTATTGCAGTGCCTCCAGTAGGCCTAGCAGCTTCTCCGCTAGCTCCGGCTTCACCGTCTGTATGTAGTATCCTCACTCCGAGCTCCTCCAGCCGCCTCCCGTACAGCAGACACCACTTGGCCGGGTCGCCCTGGCACGTTATGCGATGTTGACTACTGGGCGATGTAGCCTGACTAATTTCAACCCTCTCATTTTCAATTCCCCTCTGTAGAGTCTCAAGAGGAAATGTTAATCCTGACATCTGATGTAACGTATTCTTAAGAGTCTCGATCGCCTTCTCTACATTTTTTAAAAATTCTATAAATGTCTTAAAAGTGCGTGTAGTTGCTTAATGCAAGATCTTTTTGGTATCCTCCCCTGTCTCGATAATACATAGACTAAGCAAGATGACTTTAATGGCTTTTTCAAGCGACTGCTGAAGCGCGATGAGACCCCCAGCGGAACCGGCCCATACAATAAAGCCACCTAGCTGTCTCAAAATCCTCTAGCGCGATATTAATTAATTCTTTTGCCAATGATATACCTTTATTAGTTAAATTTTTCATCATAAATATTGGTAAACCTTCCTTAAAATTTTAGATCAGTTGATAGAGTTTTTTTAGTGCGGCTATGGCCCTAAGGCCCTTGTTCTTCACTTCCCACATCCAATATACGGCGACGAAGTCGTCCATCTCGCGCAGGGTCTTGACTAGCCTATACTTCTCGTGGACGTAGGGGTACAGCTTAGCAAATAAATAAGCCTTGGCCGCCTTTTCCAAGTTGGCGAAGGAGTCGTCTATCTGCGTCACGTCGCCGAAAAGCTCACGCCACCACGTGAGCCCCTCCACGGAGAACGAGGCTATGCGTCTGCCTCCCTGCATAAGGGTTGCCCTCCGTCCGCCCATTCTGAGCGTGATCATGCCCCTCTGCAGACGGAGCCGCGTACCCTTATGTCTAGGTTCTTAAAGGCCTTGGCGTGCGCAGCCGCCTCCTGGGGCACCTCCCTCTCCCTCACGGTGAGGATCGCGTTGATAGACGCCTCGCCGCCCTCCGCAGTCAATGTAATTATGTACCTCACAAGCTTCTCCACCTCGCCGACGCCTCTGGCGGTCCAATTCGACTCCACCGCCCCGTCTTTAAACACGGCGTCGGCCTTTGCGTCAACCAGCTGGAAGTATCCAAAAAGTCTCAACTGTTGCAGAAAGTGCGAAACCGCCTTCGCGTCGCTGCCGACGACTACGAGACTTCTGGCCTGTACGCCCACGCCCTCAGCCAACGGCCTCTCCACATCTTCGCACTTAACAGCCGTGGGTGTCGCCTCTGCCGCAACGGCGGGCTTGGCCCTCCTCTTCGCCTCCTCTAGAAGCGACTTCACCTCTCCCGGGACCTCCTTCACCACGCTTATCGCCCTCTCGGGATCGCAGTTTAGAAGTTCCCTAAGCCTGGCAGTCTCCTCGCCCTCTGGCAAGCTCCTAATCTCCCTAAGTCCCTGTGGCCAATACCACGAATTTCCGCAGGAGAGCGCTATCTCCCCATCTTCGGCCAGCTTCACTAAAACCTCTGTGAGCGCCTTTCCGGGCTCCACCATGGGCAGATCAGGATCCCTATAGAAGTCCTCCCTTATGGTCGCTACGTCGATAGACTTAACGTGGCGCAGTCTCTTAAAGAGATAGACGTCGTATAGATACTGGGCATCTAGCGGAATATATTTCGCGACTCCTTCCAACGCATCCCTCACGGCCTTGGCCACAGCCTCCCTAAACTTAGCCGCGGCCTTACCCGGCGCCTCGCCTCGCGCCAGCTCAACCCTAAGATCAATAAAGTCCACGCCGTGGGGCATAGGCACGGCGAGTTTGTTGTACGACTGATAGAAGGCGTAGTATAACTCGAGCGTCCTCTTCTCGCACAGCGACTCAAGCCTCTGTCTCTGAGAGGACTCCCTGAGCTCTTCCCTCAAGGCGTCACACGCCTTTATGTACTTGGCCTGCTCCACAGGCATACCGCTGTGCAAAAGCACCACCACGGAGTTGCGGTAAGTCAACCTCTCCAGCGCCTTCTTGAGCTCCTCTTTGTCCGGCTGCTGCGCCCGCGGATGCCAGACGTACAGCCTAAACCTCTTCTCATCTCTTATGTCGTTTACCCCGCGGGCAAACTCTTTGACAAATGGAAGATCTATAGCTTTCATAAGCCTCTCCGCCTCCTCCTCCAAGACCTCGTAAGCCTCCTCAGCCAATACGGTGGCTCTCCTCTCCTCCAGAATCTTGTTTATATTCGGCTCCGCCGAGAACCAATACCTGTTGTTCTCCTCGGAGAGATACCAAAGCCTATCCAGAAGTTCTTCAAGCGCCTGTCGGTATATCTCAGGGTCGCCTCCCTTGGGCTTTGCGGCTAGCGTAACGGCCGTCTTCAGATCCGCCGCGTTTCTCTTGACGTCTCCGCCGAAGAGAGAGTAGAGGTAGAGACCCGCCGCCACGCGGTAGTGGTGTTCGCTCAGCTCTCTGGCCACCCTCAGATCGTGCTCGATGATAGGCAGGAAGTGGGGCCTCCCGACGCCGGCTGTGAAGAACTTCTTGAAGTCGTCTTGGCCGAGGTCTACGTCGCCGGGTAGTATCAAGTCGGCGAATTTCTTCTGCCTAGTAGGCACGTGATAGGCGACTAGTGCCAGGGTGTATATCAGATCGCGCGTCCGCTGGAAGTCCGGGATGGAGGAAACTCTCTCCCACAGCGTACGCATAAAAGCCGGGTGGAAGGGGTAGGCCTTCTTCAGCTCCTCAGGCCTGGTCCACTCCTCAACAAACCACTCCCTCCATCGTGAGTAGTACTGGGAGTATATACCAGCCGCCTGCTCCGCCACGGAGTCGTCTACCTTCGCGAAGAGTCTCCTCCGTACTATGCCGTATATCTCCTCCAGCCTGGTGATGGGGATGTACTCCACGCCTACGCGTCTAAGCACGTCCCTAAGTCTCCCCACCTTTTCGTGGACCCAGTCGCTAAAAGGCGCAGATTCGTCGGGAAGCGTGATGACCAACATGTCGCGTTCTCTTAACGCGTCGTACAGCCTGCGGAAAAACAAGATGATGCCCTCCGCAAACGCGTTTTTCTGGTCCAGAGGTATGTGTCTCTGGTCCATCTGTCTGAAGTATTCGCCTATCTCGTCGATGAGTATCACGACCGGAAGCGACGACTTCTGCAAAGCCCCCTCAAGCGCCTTGGTCTCGGGCACCTCGTCCCCCCTCAGATCCACGCCTAGACAACCCCCAAGCCAGGTCCAAAGGGGCATGCGGAACGGATTTACGGCCGAGGCGTCCAACGCACATACGGCGGCCTGCGGGTTGCCGTACCCCCTCACCACCTCCCCCACCTGGCCCCTCTCGGCGGCCTGTCTCGCCGTGAAGAGGAAGAACAAAGTGGCGAGTATGTGCGTCTTGCCTCCGCCGAAGCCCGACCTAATGATCACGACTTTGTCGCCTCCCCTCCCGCTCACTCTCTCTAGGACTCTAACGAGGACCGTGCGGAGGGTGTCGGTGAGGTACGTAACCTCGAAGAACCTCTCAGGCGAGTCGTAGGGGGCGGGGGCCCTCCCCTCTATTACCCTGTAGAAAGAGACTGCGACGTCCTCGCGGCTGAACCTTCCCTGTGCGATCTCAGGCCTAAGCTCCATAGCTAAACAACTGCCCTTCATTTAAAGACTTCCGGCAAAACGCTGCGTCGAAGCTCTTCACCACCTCGTCCCCCCTAGCTACGTAGATGGCGTGAAGGGCCCTGCATATGTCGGAGAGCGTATACGTAAAGGATCCCTGCTCCAGCAATCTCTTGACGCCTCTAACTCCGTCTCTGCTAAACGCGCAAAGTAGCCGGTGAAGCACATCCACTAGGTAAGGCGACTCCTTCTCCACCACGTCGCAACGGTCCTTCCAGTCTAGAAGCTCAGCCTTCTTCTTGTCCCCGCTCTTCGTTTCCCGCACAGCCCTACGCCTAACCAGCTCCTCTCTAGAGACAAAGAGCTTAGTCAAGAGGAGGTACGTGTCGGAGTCCAAGCCATTTCCCGAGTTGTTTGCGGCGTATATGTAGAAGCCGGTCAACTTATCCGGGACAGAGCCTCCGAAAGCCGCCTCCACGGCGGCGGAGACCGCCACCCGCTCGGCGAACTCCACCACGTTCTCAACTGCGTTGCCGCTCATGGACTTCAACACGCCTACCTGCGTGGCGTGTTTAAGCGCCGTGGCGTAGGCAGCCATCATGAGGTCAACGCCCCTATACCCCTCTCTCCACAGCCCCTCCACGGCCCTCCTAACCTCAGCCTCGAGACGAGGCTTAAGCCGCTCCACGTACTCCACCTCGTCACGCAGCCGCGGCCTAAGCACGAGGACGAGGGCAGACACCATGGAGACCTTGCCCCGGGCCTGCACGTCGGTGGCCGACTGGGCCTTGACCGGGATTATGTTAGACACGGCAAACCCCGCCTCCATAAGCGCCTCTAACGTAGCCGCCCACGCCTCCCTCCGAGAATGAGCAAAATAGACAACGAAAACCCCGTCGTCGGCAATAACCCTCCTAATTTCTTTAAACGCCCTCTTGAGGAGGGCCTTGAAATGCTCCTCAGTCCTCCCCCCGCCAACGCTTATATCCTCAGCGGAGCGGTCACGCCAAAGCGTCCAGAAGCTAAACGCCTCCGGGTACACATCCCCAACCACCCGCTTAAGCCAGACGTACACGAAGTCGTAACTCTCAGGATACGGAATATTGTCAAAATACGGCGGATCGGTAACGACATATTTAATACTCCTGTCCGCAAAAGGCAGATTCAACGCAGACCCAAACACCGGCTCAAAAGGCCCAGCACCCTCCAACGCATGGACAAGAAACGCAAACCCATCCAAAACATCAAACAATGCCCCCCACAAAGTCCCAGAACCCTTAGCAAACGAATTAACCTCGACATAATCCCACGACATTGCAATAACCTTAAAAGCATACGTATTCTTAACTTTAAGAGCATGTTTATTCCACGACGTCAGCCGTGAGTTGAAATCTGCCTGTTTCGCCACCAGCCAACTGAGAACTGTGCGGAGATTCGGCTCTATTTGTTTGAGCTTCTCTACGAGCTTGTTTAGGTAGTAGTGTTGGCGTTTGTTGAAGAGATCTCCGAATGTCTTGTAGCCGTAGAGCGGCGGCGTAATAGCACGGGGGTCGTTAGGCGCTATTAACTCGGTCAACCTCTCCGGCTCAGGGACCTCTTCATATGCCTTTCTATCGGCCTCTGCGGCTGGGTAGAATTTCTTATCTTCGGTTACTACCACCACTATCTTGTCGTTGTGGCCGATGTTTTTCCTGATGTATTCGTTTGAGATCGGGGCGCTGCACTTGGGGCATCTCGCCTTGCCCTCACTAATTGTCTTTATCCCCTCTCCTCCCTTTTCTATCACCACGTCGTAGTCGTCGCCGTTGTATATAGGCTTCCAGTAAATCTTCTCGTCTGCATCTAGACCGGAGTCCAGCACTAGGGGGACCCAGGCGCCGCACTTGGGGCACCTTACCTGCTTTGCCCATATGTAGTGGGAAACCCTCTTGCCGTTTCTAAGCGGGTAGTACCGCGAGAGCTCCTTCTCGAGCTCCAGCGCAATGCGGCAGCCCTCGCGCGCCAGGGGGCCCGCCTTCTCGGCTTCTCCGCTTTTGCAGATCGCCTCCATGTCTGCCCCGAAGCCTCTCCTATACCTCTTCTTAAGCGTCTCCCAGGCCTTGGGGTCTATCAGCTCCTTTCCGTGCTCCCTCGCCAGTTGTATTGTCTTGAGCGCCAGCCACTGCACCGGGTTGTACTCAAGCGCGATAGCATGTGCCCCCAGTCTCGCCGCCTCCAGCGGGATGGAGCCGCCGCCTGCAAACGGGTCTAGGACGACGACGCCCTTCAGCCTCTCCCTCACCTCAGCTGGCGGGTTATGCCAGTATGGTTGCTTATCCCCGTCGAGCCCAAGCGCCTTTTTTGCCAGGTGGAGGTCCAGGTCGGGTAGGAGGGTGGTAAGAAGGATGAAACGCGAGATGGTGAGGGGTAGGCGGGCGAGCGATGTATACATTTCGAAGTGTGGGGGTCTTGCGTTGCGCTCCTTTGCGGCTTCTTCGTCTATTTTGCGTTTTATGTCTCTCCATTCTCCTGCCAAAGGCTTCTCGATGGCCACGTATTTTCTATGGTTTTAATTTAACTTCTGTGGTTGGGGTGATTAGCTTGATGAAGTCCATATACGGTATTACGTATTTTGTCTGGGTTCTTATGTACTGCTGTATGTGGGGGGCTAGGGTGTCGCATGGGTTTTTGTATTTTCTGAGTAGGCCGTGGTGGAGGTCTACCACGTAGAGGTATGTATGGTGCTTCAGGGCTTTGGCTAGGGCGACTGCGTCGATTACGCGTCGGTCTGGTATTTTGCGGAGTTGTTCTAGTCGTTTGGCGCACATGGTTTCCCACTCTATGGGCTGGATGTGTATCTGGCTGTTTAGCGACGTGACTGTCTTGACTTCTATAAGTCTCACCTCGTCGGGGCATATGGATATTAGGTCTATCCCAGCCAGCGGCTTGTCTCTTAGGTCTAAGACGCGGCATTTCTCCGCCTCTTCCTGCCGTATTACGATCTCCTCGCCCTCCTTGCCTTGATTTATGATGTTGGTGGCCCACTCGACGCCCAGCGCCAAGTAGCCCAGAGGCTTGTAGAAGGCTGTTAACACAGGCGCCACGGCTATGTGGGGCTGGCAGGCCCTTTCTATCTGTTGCGTCCAGAAGCTCTGCTCCGCCACTATCCTCCTTTTCAGCTCTTCCCTCTCGGTGGGGGACAGCCCGCGTTTTTTCTCCAGCTCCTGTAGCTTTCTTGAGGTCTCTGTGTATATGGTGTCGAGCAACTTCTGGCATATCCGTCTCGCCTTTTTCTCTAGCTCCTCTCGTATCTCCTCCAACACGTCGCTGGGGGGCGGAGGCGCTTGGTTCGTCTTGTTTACCTCCATGGCTATGTTCAATATGGAGAGAGGCACCTCCCCCTCGGCGCTGCAGGGGGTGTTGCCCGGCTTGAAATACGCCGCGACTTTTGCCAAGCTGTATTCCCTCTCCCCCGCCGGCGTGGGTAGGGCGAGCTTGGCCTCGCCTTTGAGTATCCAGAGGGTGCCGTCTGCGAAGCAAGGCTTCTCCACCTCCACCTCCACGGCACTCGGCAGTTGTGATATGTGGTACCTCACCACCGCCTTGGCCAGGGGGTGCTCCACTGTGATTCTCTCTGGGCATTGGCCGCCGAAGCCAGCTGCCTCGGTTAGGCATCTGCCCCGGCAGAACTTCCCCAACTCGCGAGGTAGATACTTCACCTTTATGCATCCGCCTCTTTCTTCGTAGCTTCGGGGGTCCAGCGCCGCCAGCGTGTTTAGGACCAGGGTTTTCAACTCGTCGTCTGTGACCACGTCTGTGCACCGGGGATCTGCCTCTATCTTTATCCGGTCGCTTGTCAACAGCTCTTCAAGATCCTTAAGGGCGACGGCCCTCTGCCGCAGTAGCTTGTCTACCTCCTCCTCTGGGCTTCTGCCGGCTAGGGCTGCCTCCACTATCTTGAGGAACTCCTTCTCGGTGGCGGCGTTGCCTAGGTAGTCGAAGACTTTGCCGAGGGTTTTCTTGATCTCTTCAATCTTCTGGAGGAGTATCTGGTAGATGCGGCCGTCTATGGTGTCTGCCACCAACATGTTGTATATGAAGACGGGCTTGGTCTGGCCGTAGCGGTGTACCCTCCCGATCCTCTGGTCTAGTCTGCTGGGGTTCCAGGGGAGGTCGTAGTTTATGAGTACGTTGGCCACCTGGAGGTTGAGGCCTTCGGAGGCCGCGTCTGTGGCCACCAGTATCTTGCCGGTGCGTCGAAACTTGTCCTCGGCGGCTTTGCGCTCCTCCTCTGCCATGCCGCCGTGGAGAGTCACCACTTCTCTCAACGCCGCCAGTCTCTCGGCGAGGTAGTACATGGTATCGCGGTACTGAGTGAAGATGATGACCTTGGAGTCTTTATGTCTCTCCAGTAGTTCCAGTAGCTTCTGGTATTTGCTGTCTATCTTCACCGCCTCGACCAGCTGTTTGAGTCTGTGGAGTTGCTCCAGCTCCCTATCGATCGCGTTTATGTCGGCGACGACGTGCCTCAAGGCCTCTCTTTCGGTCTTCACGTCGTATGTAGGCTTCAGAAGACCCGCCTTCATCTGCTGGAGGGCTTTTATCCTCTTCTCCACGGTTTTCTTTATCGCGGCGATGCTGGAAGATGCCCTCTTCTGGAAAACCACCGCGACTAAGCCGAGGGCCCTCCTCCTTCTGCCCTTTGCCTGCCTAGCCGCGTCGTAATAGTATTTAACGTAGCGTATAACCTCGGCGTAGAGCCGGCGCTCCTCCTCTGTGGGCTCCACAACCACAGGCGGGCTTACGTATCTCTCCGGAATACCGGCCTCCTCCTTTACGTCTTCTCTCAGCCTCCGCACCACGAGCCTCTTGACGGCGGCGCGAAGGGTGCTCTCGTCTACTGATGGATCTAGTAGTCTCAGCCGCGCCACGAAGTCGTGGCGTTTGCCGTGGTGGGGGGTAGCGGAGAGGAGGAGCACGTTTCTCGCCTTAGAGGCCACGGCCTCCGCCGCGGAGTACCTCTGTGTGGGCCCCCTTGCGCCTACGGTAAGGTTGTGGGCCTCGTCGAAAACAGCCAGGTCCCACCCCTCCTCTAGGTATTGCTTAATGTGTCTTTTTAGGTAGTCCACGCTGACTACTACGCAGTCTGCCCCGGGGTCTCTCTCGACGCAATGTATGTCGAATTTCTCCGCCAGCTCTCTCCTCCACTGGAATGTAAGGAATCTGGGCGTAACGATGAGAACCCTCTTGGCGAGGCCGCGGAGCATAAGCTCCTTTATCAAGAGGCCGGTCATGATGGTTTTGCCTAAGCCGACGTCGTCTGCCAAGAGGAGCCGCAGGGCGCCTTCGTCGTACAGCTTTCTAAGAGCGTAGTTTACGAAGTCCAGCTGGTAGGAAAGAGCATTTATCCTGCTATGCGACGGATTTACACATGGCGTGTATCTGCCGTGTAGATACACCCGGAGCGCCAACAGAGACAAAGGTGACAACACAACACGCCTCTTCACCTATATAAAAAACGTGACGGTTGCTAAACGCCTCTATCTCTACGCCTAGATTTACGTTTTTTCTCACCGCCGTTGTTATAGAGGAGATCTTTCCCGCAGAGGAGATACAGGAGAAGAAATAAAACAGCTACTTGAGACGAATCTGCAACGTTGATTACCACTTCAATGCTTAACATACAAGCACTCAGAAGTGATGAGTTCTAATGAAAAACAAGGCGTGAACCACCATAGAGCTCCGGCTGAAGGTTCGCCAGTTCCAAGCCGTCCACAAAGCCGAGGGCTTCTCAGTTTTCGCTGTAAAGACAGAGTGGGGCAATCCTCCCTAAATAGAAGGAGCAGAAGTGTCCGCCTGTTTTAAAGAGCCTATTGCCGTCCTGGGCCCACGTCAGTGGGTATCTGCGGTGTGTTCTTTCTTCAAGGACCTGGCGAGGGTCTCAAATTGGCTTGTGTCTGTCGGCTAGTGGCGTATATGGCCATTCACGAGTCTGGGTACCCTTTCTATCGCCTTCACAGCGCGTACCACGGACGATGTTTTGAGCTTACTTGGCGGGGTGTGCTGGAGGGTCTAGGCAGGCGGAGCCGCCGCGTGCCGCTGGCTCCCGAGGGGCTGACTAAGCTTGGCAGTCGACTACCTCGACTTTGATGTTTTCGAAGGGTTGCGCTATGTCGGGCAGTCTGTGGTCAGTTGTGAGGAGGCGGGCCTCAGGGATGCCGTGGTTTCGCATGTACTTCTCTATGCAGAGCAATTGGTATCTGTCCTCCCTATCGGTTCCCGAGTCTAGGTCTAGCCATAGTTCTCTATCGTCTATTTCTGGGATCTCTATATTGTTTTGTTGTAGTTCTTTTCTTATTGAATCTACTACTTTATCTGGGAACACTACGTAGTTGTTCTGCTTTTTAAAGTAGTTGCGTAGATAGACTATGAAGTTTATTGGCGATACTTTAGACGATAGCTGTAGCAATGTCTCTTCCATGTGTTCTTCTAGCCCCCTTATGTAATACCGGGCGATGACCCTAAATAGAAACGCGATGTCGGCGTAGCCCTTGAGCTCTAGGAGCTGGGCCATCTCCCCGGCTATTTTCTTCGGGCTTCTCCGCTGCCTTTTACCGCTTATAGTTGAGTAATAATTTTTGACGAAATCTTTTATTATTTCAAATTTTTCAAGAAAAAGATATAATCCTTTTTTGATTTTGTGCCTTATCACTTTTAAAATGCAGCTTGTAACAACTAGCTTGTCCTCCTGCTTTATTTTGTGTCTGCAGTTTATAAGGTATCCAACGTCTAGAAATTTGATCATCCAGAGAGTATCTCGCCCACTATTTCGTTAAGTGCTGCAACAGCGGTTTTCTTGTCGATTTTCTGTCTTTGGAACAGCTTGTAGATGATATATGTGGCTAGCTCCAGCGTCGCAAGTTTCTCCAGCTTCTGTGCCGCCTCCGGCGGACACCCGTGGTCGCACGTCTCGTTTATCTCTACGTATTCCATGAACAGCGCCATCATTATCTCGTGGAGCTTGTCCAAGACCTCGTCTCGGCTTTCGTAGAGGAGATCCTCTAGAGTTTTGCCGCCGCCGACCGGTATGTCTAGCCGCAGAACCTCGGCGTACTCCTCCACGACGCTTTCGAGACTGGCCTTCACGGGGTCAGCGCCTAGCCGCCTGAGCTCCGCCAGGGCCTCCTCTATCTCCGGCGCGTACCGCCGTATCGCTGTAGCGATGTTGGAGGCGATTTCCGCAACGTCCTCCCCCGCCTCCTCCTCAACCTCCTGCAGTATCCTCCGCCTGAGCTCTTGCAACCTTCGGTACAGATGGATGAGCTCGTTGACGCGTTGCGTCGAGTACTCCTCCACAAAGGCGCCGAGTCCTACCGCAACAGCGGCTTCCCCGGCCATGTCTCCTTCACCTCCTCCAGGTTGTATACATATGTGAGGAGTTCGTCGAGGCTTCGGCGTGCCCATGTCTCGAGGATCTGGTCGGCTGCCTCCTTCACGCCCTGCGGTAGCTCGGCGGGGGCTGTTGAGGCGAGTTCGTAGATTATGGCGTCGTCGGTCACCTTGGCCACTACGAAGCCGTCTATCTCCATGTCGTCGAGGACGTCCAGTACCTCGCGGGAGAAGGGGCCGTATTTATACATCTTCCAGCGGAACACCGTAGCGCCGAACCTCTGGTACAGCTCCCTGTCGATGAGGAACAGTAGCTTCATGAGCTTGGTGCGGGCCATGGGCCCACGCCGCAGTACATACCGAATCAGATCAGCCTTATAAGCGTCAAACGCAACATTCACGTACAGTGTAGTATTATTTTAGTATTAAAATTCTATGCCTGAGATAGCGGCCATGTCTTCAGGTGGGGGTTTCAGTGTCCTCAAGCCCGAGGCCAAAAGGTACTTTTAGTCTCCACAGTTTGCCAGCACATCTCTGGCGAAGTCTTGACGTGCGCAAAGACCGCCGCCACTGCTGTGTAAAACTTCGCTGAGAGTTTGTGCATGTACCTGTACGGCGTTGACAAAAAGTCTCCGGCCGCCGTTACCTGCTCTGCTTCCCGCTGCTGGCCGACACAGGTTAGGCTTCCGCCCGCGCCGATTGCGCTCAGCCTCGTCAATCTGTCTGACGTCTCTGAGGACTGGGCGTATGTTTTATTCGATTGAAAGCGCCTCCCCTGCGGGGGTGGGGGCCGGCCGTTGGCGTAGTCTTTTTATCGCGTCTCCGCGCGGTTTTATGGTCTTGTTCTTCGGCCGTCTCTACGGGCTTAGGGCTGAGGAGGCGGCTGGGGTCTGTGGTCGTGGCGGGGCCGCCCTACGCCGGGAAGGCCGCCTTCGTCAAATAGCTTCTTGAGCCGCGGGCGTGGAGGCACATTTGATACGCTGAAGAGGGAAGCGGTGGTCCGCTTCAAGGCCACTGTGGAAGGGAGGCGTCTCCGTCTGGTACAACGTATATCTGCGCAATAACAAGCTTCAGTTCCAATGGACAGACGCGCCGATTATACGATGACTTTTAGGGGCGCGTGTCAAAACGCGGCTGATGTGCCTGGGATAGGTGGCAGACGTCAAGAGACGTGCCGCAGAAGGGGCGGCAGGATAGGGGTCGTATGCTACATGCGCTATATAGAACTCGGGGGCGCCGTACGAGGTGGCTCGGGGGGCGGTCCTTTCTGGAGGCTGTAGTATGGCGCCTGTGCTTTGTGATTTGTTGTTTAGAAGACTAGTGGTATTTCTTTTCTTGTTTGGGCGATTGCTTCGGCGGGTGGTTTGAATAGTGCTTCTATGTTTTTTTCTATGAGGAATGCGTATTTGGAGGCGTGTTCTTGGAGTTTTGAGGTGTCTATTTGGGTTTCGGCTAGTTTGGCGACGGCGTCTACTAGCTTGAGGGCGGCGCCGACGTCGGGGCCTACGCGGCCTACGAGGTCGTTTAGTATGAGCATTACGTCTCTGTGGCTTGTGACTTTGCCGCTGTCTAGGAGTCTTTTGATGGCGGTGAGTAGCTTGGACTCGGCGATTAGGAGGGCGCCGTCTATGCTTCTGTCTAGCACCGCGTCTAGGTAGGCGCCCTCCAGCCCGGCCACTGTGGCTTCTTTTATGGGCTCGAAGCCGTATTGTTTGAACTTCTCCACGAGCCCTTCCTCGGTGACGAAGTAGACCTTGTCGCTTTCTTTGTCCCCCACCGCCGGCATGGCGGATAGGCACGCCACCAGCTTGACCTTGTTTTCTTCGGCCCAGTCTAGGACCTTGTGGATGAATTCGGCGTATATCTGCGGGGGGATGGGGACGTGTTGTCTAATTGCCACGATGCCGGCCTGCCGGGAGTAGAATATCCTGTGGGGGAGCTTCGCGGCGCCGTTTACAACTGCTATCACGGGGGGCATCTCTGTGATCCGTATGGCCCCTATCTCCTCCATGGACAGGGCGTCGATTAGGTACTCAACCGCCACTACCCCCGCGAGGGAGGGCTCGGGGCATGAGAGGACTAGTATGTTTTTTCGGTCTCTGGGGAGGCCGCTTATCTTCACCTCTAAACGCATGTATAAACGACGCGCTTGGGTATATAAATGTTGTACGCCGCCAATATTTTTAAAGAGGGGGACACCTTCCTCCATGCCGAAGGCGGTGGCGTTCCACGGCTACAGGAGCTCCCCCTCGAACATACAATGGCTGATCCAGCCCCTCTCGGAGGCTGGGTTCGGGGTGGCGGCTCCCGCAATTAGGGACGTTGAGGATGGGTACGAGGCTGGGCTTAGGGAGCTTCCGGTGGAGGTGGCGGCTGGACACAGCATGGGTGGCACCGTGGCGTTGCTCCTGGCGGCGAGGAACCCCGGCTCTGTTAAATGCGTGGTGGTGGTGGCGGCGCCGGTGGACCGGAGGCTGCAGCTGCAGTACCTCCTCCAGTCGGACGACCCCTATCTCAGGAAGTTGGCGAACCACCTAGCGTCCCTCGGCAGCAAGCTGGAGCTCACGTCGCCGTCCCGCTACATTGGTAGCAACATGCCTCCTGTGCTCTACATAAGAGGTTCGGAAGACCACGTTGTCCCTAGGACGCATGTAGACATCTTGGCGGGGCTCTCGGATAAGTTCAACTTCCCGCTGGAGGTTGTGGAGGTGCCGGGGATGGGCCACGCGCCGCAGACGGAGGAGCAGCTTAGAAAAATCGCTGAGGCCGTTACCCGCTTCGTTAAAAGCTGTATATAGAAGTCCCACGTCTCCCGACCGTCGGCGCCGATTTGGCCGGCAACGCCGGGCGGGTGGGCCCGTCCAGCGCCGCCGGGTTATCCCCCGTGCCCGCAGGGGTGGGGCCCCTGGGGCTGGGCCTGGGGGCGGTGGGGAGACGTGGGACGTTGTATGGTGTGCGCGTGTTATTAACAGTGGGTTTGTTTTATTTGGGTGATACGTCAGCCCAGCTTGGGGAGGGCTCCTTTGGCGAAGAGCTTGGCGAGGAGGGTTTTGTTGACTTTGTATATCGAGCCCGCGACCTCCGCGATTAGTTTGTCGGAGGGTTTGCACTTCTGGAAGCCGAGTTTTAGGCAGTAGGTGTATTTCTGTATTTTTAGGTCGTCTGGGTTTCTTATCTTGCCGAGGGCTATCTCCTCGGCGATTTTGTAGGCGCTGTAGAACGCGGCGTAGTTGACGAGGCGTTCGGAGAGGTCTGGGTACACCATCTCGTAGGTTTTTATGGACTTAACCATGAGGATCTCGGGGTAGTAGCCCAGTATGGCGCCGGTGAACACCAGCCTGAGGACTCTAAACACCTTGTCCTCCGTGGATTTGCCCTTTATCTCCTCTGTCTTTTTCATCAACACGTCCTTCACTTCGGGGGGCACCACCTCAGTGACGGACTTAATGACCTCGACGGCCTCTATGGCCTTGTTTTCTATGTAGAATACGTCGTCGTAGTCGCCTGGGCTCAGCACAGCAACGCCGTGTATCCCCACTAGATACACCGTGGCTATTTCTTTGTCGTACACCCCCTCCTTAGATAGGCCGCGGAAAGGCTCGATCCCTCTTTCGCGGTAGAGCGTCTGGAGCTCGGCCACTAGGGCTGAGCGGGAGGTTACTGCGCCTGTGAGGACCCGCTCCAGCAACGTGAGAGCCGCCTCTATCCTATCTTTGTGTAGTTGCTTCGCCGCCTCCATTGCCCTTTGTCTCGACTATTATCCGTGTTGGCAACGGCAACTTCGAGGCGGCGCGTCTCAACGCCTCTTTTACATGTGCCAAATGCTCCGGCTTAAACTCAACGTAGAGTATGACCTGGCCCGGCTCGACTCTAGCCGCCCTGCCGGCCGGCGAGCCGAAGGCCAGCCTCATGCCCTCCTGGAGGCGGTCGGCGCCGGCCATGGCCAGCATCCTGTTTTCCCTCAAGACGTGGTGCGGCACCGAGTCTAGCCTCATGTAGTAGTTGGCGTCGCCCACGTATTTCGTCAAGTACTTAGACGCCATCTGCCTCGCCGCCTCCAGGGCCTGCATCCTGATCTGGCCCCTCTCCTCCACCACGAGTTTGGCAACCATGGAAAAAGCCGCCCTAGCCGCCGCGCTGGTGGTGCCCATGTCGAACTTCGGGATTTGGATCATCGGCGCGCCGTGTATGTACTCCTCCCGGGTATACGGCGGCCCCTTTATTCTCTTGTAACAGCGAGCTGGTCTAACGGGCATGCCCCAGAGATGGGGGTGTAATAAAAAGATTTTGCTTTAGAGCCCGCGTCTTTTGACGGTGAAACAAGGCACGCGGCCGGGGCTGGCGGCCGCCGTCGACTTATCCGGTCGGCTGTCCTTGTCGTTTCTGGAGGAGCTTCATGGCGGCTTGGACTAGGTCGCCTTTGGCCTCCGCAAGCGCCTTGACGGCCTCCTCCCTTGTGGCGCCGGTTTGCTCCATGACCAGCGCGATGTCTTCTTCGCTGGGCTGGTACTCCGCGGTCTGTTGCGGCTGTGGGGCCGGCGTCACCTTCTGTACGGAGCCCTCGGCGGCTTGTATCTGATACAGCAACGTCTTGTTGGGCATCTTCATCAGCGCCACGGCGGGGTTGTTGATCCTCAGCACCTCGCCGT
>Ga0272445_1001455_pt1 | contig 18345 bp, 16 predicted proteins | sample YNPCB0031_FD_194404 | JGI IMG/M metagenome (GOLD analysis project Ga0272445, IMG submission 194404) | Hot spring sediment microbial communities from Yellowstone National Park, WY, United States - YNP-CB-003-1 | ecosystem: Environmental > Aquatic > Thermal springs > Hot (42-90C) > Sediment... | reverse complement strand
GGCGATTATCAGTATTCTAACAGTCTCGCCGGTGAGCATCGTATTGACGCAACGAATGCAAGAATTGATACCCCTCAATGCTGGACATATACAGGAGTCTCTGGGATATGGCTAAAAGGATCGATGATACGAATAAGAGAATAGATGAAACGAATAAGAGGATTGACACTTTATTTTCCGAGCTATCCTCGATCAGGGCCGAGTTGAAGACATAAAGGAGGATAAATGATAAAGGATATCCTGAAGGGAATCCAAAGAATGGAAGAGAAAGTTTTTGCCCGACTAAACCTCTCCTAGAAGTTCATAGTGGTTGCGAAGGCTTTGGGTTGTATTTTCCTCTTTTTCATGCTGCATCACCTCTTTCAGTTTTTTCACGTTTCTCGAGCTCTTCACATTGTTTTTTCAAAGAGCAGAAATCGCATTTAATATCGAAAATCCTCGGGGGCCTCGATTTCAGGTTTCTGATATCCTCAACTGCAAGGATCATCTTTGCCTTCAGTTCTGTACTGTAATCGATGACGAACTCCCTCTGACTCCTCTTTCCCTTGTAGAGGATTATCCCTCGGGTAACCTTGTACCCGTTCTCTTCAAGCAGGAAGCAGTAGGCGGCGAGCTGCATGATGTGGGATTCGTACGGGCTTTTTGGCGGTTCTCTGATTTTTATCTCGATCGGGATGCATTCTCTGTCCCGCATTATGACTGCATCCGGCTTTCCGGCGAGCATTAGCCTCTCGGAGAACAGGGTTTTCCGGACTTTCATGAGCATGCTGTCCGCGTGGATCAGCCTTCCTTTGGGGATTCCACTCTCTTCCCTTGCTTTTTTGGAATAGATTTTGAGGATTACTGCAGTTGCAATGAGGAGGGCTGAAAGCAGGATTAGAAGAACAGGAGACATAGCCCGATCACCAGCATCAGGATTGCCAGGATCAGGAGTGGTGTGGCCGTTCTGCCCGCTTTTTCAGCTTTCACGGCCAGGCTTATTGCGTTCTCATGCTCTTCTGAACCCTGTTTCATCTCTTCTGTTTCAACTTTTATGCCGTCAACGTTCTTGATGTACCAGGCCCGCGGGCAGAAGCAGTACTCTGCGAGGTCTGAAGCGTACACGATTCTGCTCTTCCTGTCTTCAGTCATCTTTTCCACACCTCCCTTCGAGGAGTGCAAGCCCGCTGGGGCCCTGGGCTTTTCTGATCACTCTGCTGTTGCTGATTAGGAGGAAGAGGATGTTGTTGTCCCACTCGAGCCTTTCTTCGAGGGTGTTTTTGAGGAAGTCATCCCCGTAGCTTATCCCACAGGAGGGGCAGACGTTTTTCCCGCCTGTTAGATTGACTCCCAGCCTGTCCAGCAGGCTGGGAGGGGGTGTGGTGTTTCCCCTCATGGGGGTTGCGACTTTAATTCTCTCATCACAGTGTGGGCATTTTAGGGTGAAGACTGCCCACAGGCTTTTCGGGTTTTTGCCCTTCCTTGGGTGTATCCAGCTGTTTCCATCTCCCGCCGCCTCATCTACGGCTAGAGGCTCCATCAATACTGTATTCTATAAAAACATATATTAAAAGGTTTTGGTGGGTCTGAAAAAGAGGAGTTTGATTTTCAGCAATCTTTGTGCAGGTCTCCAAAATCAAGAGGTTTTCTGTATCGATGGCTGGACGAACCGCATTCAGTTTTTTGCTCGAAATTTTTAAGTATAATGAAGAGAGATTATATTTAAAAATATGAAAAAGCCGGAAAAGCGAAGGCAAAGGAAATGGGAAAAAGAGTGGAAAGACTTGGGGGAGTTCATGGAAGAGCTCGAGAAAATAGAGAAGCTCGATGGGCTCATTAGGGCAATCGCACTCGCTGACGAGGTGCTGCTGGACTACTACACGTTCAAAATTGACAACAGGTTCTGGCCACCCTATCCCCCCGGTAAAGAGTACGAGAAACTCGAAAAATGGTTGGAGGAAAAACTGGAGTGCTTTCTCAGGAAGGAAATGGCGGGTCTCTTTGAAATCCTAGGAGACGACGTTCTGGAGAAATTCAAGTCCCTGAGAAGGTGTGTGGCTTGGCTGTTTGTTAAGGGGCTTATAACCCCAAAGACGTTCGAGAAAATTCTCTGCTCAAAAACAGACCTTAACCCCGGTATAGTGCGCGAGATTCCCTCATACCTCCAGCCTAGCAGCACCCTTTTTCTGTTGGAGCTGTACCTCCTCCTCCTAAAGAGCCGGGAGGATCTTCAACCTGTCGGTGTGTTGGAAATATTCCTCAATGCCCTTGCACAGCAGGATGAGAAGATTCGTGACCTCTTGGAGGAGCCCGTCCTAACAGTACGGCTCTGGGAACACCAGCGCGAGGCCCTCAGAGCTTGGATGGATGCCGGCTGCAACGGAGTGATACAGATGGCAACCGCCACCGGAAAAACACTGGTAGGCCTTGCGGCCGCTCTGGAGCTGTACGGAAGATTCGGAAGACTTGACGTTCTGGTTGTCTCGCACTCCCGCGTGCTGCTTGACCAGTGGAGGAGGGAGGCCATCGACAAGCTTGGACTGCGTGCCAGTCCGTACGATTCGTACGAAAAACCCCTGTACTACGAAAGGGACGGTAAAATGTTTCGCATGCGCTTCGAGACCGTTCAGACTGTAGTGAAAAGGCCCGAAAATTTCAGCACGGATCTTCTGATTGTCGATGAGGTGCACCACACCGCAGGTCCGGTCTTTTCCGAGGTCTGGCGGGTTCCGGCCAGATGGAGGATGGGACTCTCCGCCACGGTGGAGGGGGAGAGGGAGAGGGTGCTCGATGAACTGGGCGCGAGAACCGTATACACGCTCACGCTGGGTGACGCGCTGAGAAGGGGGATTATCCCGGAGTTCAGGCTTCTGATTCACACAACCTACATGGATGAGGGGGAGGGGGCGGAGTTCGAAGAGCTCACGCGGCAGATCTCGGAAATGTTCCGGAAGATAGAGGGAGACGTCCGCACCATCCAGGAGCTGTCTGATGGAAAGATGACTGAACTCAGGACAATCGCGGACTTTCTGGAGCTCTTGGAAAGGGCGAGATTCCACAGAAAGGACGTACCGGAGGAATGGAGGCGGCTGCAGTCTCTGATTCTCAAGAGGAGATGGGTCATTCACAGAAGCACGGCAAGAATTGGCCGGCTGCTGGAGCTGGCAGACGCAATTTCCGGAGGGGGGAGGAAAAAGTGTTTGGTCTTCGTGATGGACGTGGACACGTGCAGGAAAGTTTCAGAAAAGCTGCGTGAAAGTCTTGGCGACAGAGTTCCGGTGTTCGAGGTGCATTCGGGAATGAAGCCCACTGAGATCTCTGCAGCCCTCGAAAAGTTCCGCCACAGTGCAGCCGGTTTTCTGGTGTCCCCGAAAATACTCGATGAGGGGGTGGACATTCCGGACGCCGAGGTCGGAGTCAATCTGGCGTCATCCAGAACCAGACTGCAGCTTGTCCAGAGGATCGGGAGAATCCTTAGAGGGAGGCCCGGAAAAAGTCCTGAGTTTCACCACTTTGTCGCGATTCCCAGAAGGCAGAGCTATCTTGAGGGGGAGGACGGGCTCAGGTGTCTGGAGGATCTGATATGGATTCTGGACATCGCCCTGCGGATGGGGCTTAAGGTGCAGGTGAATCCGGAGCAGGGCACTCCGGAGCTCGTGAAGAAGGCTGAGGAGGAGTTTGCACGCACAGTCAAGTCAGGCGCTCCTGTGAAGACCGAGAGGTTCGGCACGATCAGAATCGATGGAATCTTGGACTCTATGATGGCCGCGGGCAGAGAACCGGTTGAGGAGCTTGTGCGGCTTCTGGAGGAGCGGAGGGGCAGGGAGCTTCAGGATCTGGAATGGTATGAGATCCTGCGCCGTGCATACCGGGAAAAGCTGGACATCATTCGGGGTCACTGGTGGCTTCTCATAGCCTGCCGCAGGGATCCGGAGATCTTGGCCCATCTGATCCGGAGCAGGCTGAAATGATTGCGTCAAGCAGCCGGGCAACCTCGGCCGCCTGAGGCCCTTCCAGAAGGACGCAGATTTCGTAGTTGGCAACCAGCCCTCCCCAAGTGAAGTTGGCCGAGCCAACCAGCGCCCTATTCCTGTCCACGACCACGGCCTTTGCGTGCAGCCGCCCTCCCAGCGGGTCGCGAAATTCCAGAATTCTGGCGTGGGGATACCTTCCGCGCAGCTCCTCAAGGTACCTGCGCACGCCTTTTGGCTGGCTGCGCATAGAGCTGACCACAACCGTAACCGCCACACCCCTTGCCAGAGCCCCCTCCAGCAGCCGGAGAAACTCTAGAGCGGCCGGAGAGAGGAAATAGGCAGCAACCAGCACCTCTCTGTTCGCGGACAGGATTAGCTCCCTGAGCACTGAATCCACAGTTCTGAAACCGGCGGCCGTGAACAAGGATCCCGTTACGGCCAGTCTGACGCCCAAGGCGACGCCTCCAGAAGGATCCTTCTGTCCAGCCACATGTTCCTGTGCTCGCATGAGGTCTCGGAAATCATCGTACAGGCGTAACAGGCTGCACCGTGTATTCCTCCGTTTCTGAATGCGTTTTCGCGGCAGACTGGATCGTTTGAGCAGTTTTCCGCCAGCTCTTCTGCCAGCTCTAGGATTTCATCGAACCTTCTAGCCTGCGACAGGAGCCCCCCCAGTGTGCCGCCTCCGGGCTGCACGGTGTAGAGGATTATTCCGCCCCGCGCCCTGCGACCGGAGATGCCGGTAATGTAGACCCTCTCCCGGATCGATGCCGCCGGATACCCGCAGTCGGCGGAAATAGTCCTGATCAGGATGTGCGAGAGCGTGTGCCACCACACGAACACCGGATGCAGTTCACGCTTTTCTCCACTGCGGAAGATGTGGGCAGGGTATTTTTCGATGCCCGGATTCTCGTACGCCTCCATCCACCTTTCCGCCTCATCTCCTCCGATTTCTCTGGGTTCTCTGCCGGCAAGCGTTATGAAGATGCCCTCTCCCAGCAGCTCGCAGCCCGGATACCAGATGCCGTCACCCCGTCTGAATCCTATGTCCTTGGGCCGCGCTTCGGGTCGCAGCCTTCTGTACCCCCTCAGCGCCAGAACCACGTGAAGTCTGGTAACTGGTGTGACCAGAAACTCCACGCCCCCTTCTCCGCACCTGATTCTGCGCCCCCTCTCTGCTTGGAACAGAACATTACCTCTTCCCTTGGCTCTGTACGGGGGATATCCGTGTTCTGATGCCTCCACCAGTGTTTTGAATTCGTCCTCCAGCAGATCCTCTATGCTGGCAACTGTTCTGTCCTCCTCCTGCAGTACATCGTCAATTGCCTTTTTGATGTCTTCCCAGCTATGAGCCTGTATCGCCCAAACAGACTCTAGGCTGATTTTTCCCTTAAGGTTCTCCAGCTTTTTCAGCAGCTGCTCTTTATCCCGTATTTCATCCCGATCTGCCAGCAGCACATGGAGGATTGGCCCGATTCTCAGGATCCGGTGAAGGGGTGTCACGGCAGGCGGAATTGTGAACAGCGCCAGAACTTCGGGGATGTATAGGTTTGAGGCCTGTCGCATAATTATCTGCGCCCTTTCGTCGCATTCCCCCCTCTGGGGAGAATCCGGTTCCAGTTCCGTCTCCGGATACCTGCCGCTGCACTTCCATCCGTCCTGCTTGGTGTAAGCAAGTCCCAGATTTGCCCGTTTTTTGCATCTCGGGCATAAGATTTCCACATCCCGCAGAGAGCTGCCCTTTCTCACCCACCGGTACCATTCGGGGCGGCACTGGCTGCCCTCCCCGTGAACTACTAGATCCCAGTCAACGTCGTCGAGATGCCCCTTTGCGCATGCCAGAACGAAGCGTATGGTTTCCTGACGGCGTCCCCTTTCTTTGCACTCCGGACAACCCTTTTTGATTCTGTAAAGAACTCCATGTTTCGGGCAGAGAGCCCATTCAAGAAATTCGCGCGTCATGTAGACGGGGACCCTCTCATCGTACCCGAGCTCCTGATTGGATGGTATCCGGAAGATTTTCACAGATTCCGTTTTATCCCCTCTCATCATTTTCAGAAGCTTCTCCATTCGGCCGTGAGATATCTCGAACTTTTCCGGATTTCTTTCACCGTAAAACAGTCCTATGTCCGGTCTGGGAACGATTCTGGGTCCAAATGGCCCCTCAAGAATCGAACCAGGGCCGTAGGTTGTGATGAACTGGGATATCCTCACCTGCTGCGTCGTACACCACCACCTCCCGTATGAAATCCGAGGGTTTCCTCAACATCGCGAAGGGACTGGGGTACATCGCTGTAGATGCAGATCCTCCCCGCATGCCTGTGCCTCGAATCTCCGAGCACTACGTGATATCGGGTGCCGGGATATTCCGCATAGCGCAGCACCTCTCCGCGGCTGGAAATGTTGCGCGCCTCCTGCGCCCATCTGTCTAGGAGGGCCCTTATGAAGTACTCCACGTCTTCCGGAACGGGTCTGCGCCCTTCCGGCTGATTGCGGCAGCGCCTGCAGAACACCTCTGGCAGTTCTGCAACCTCCCGTGCAGACCTGTGCCGCACGATCTCAGTGGCCGAGCTGTCGGAGCCCCAAGATACGCTCGGCGAACGAATGTTTCTGAGTATTGAGACGATGACCGCGCCTGCGGCCCTCTCCAGAGTCCCCGGGGAAAACGGAAATGCCGTAAGGGTTTCCACGTACTTCTCCATCGCTCTGTGGTACCCGAAGAAGAATTCGTAGTGGCTCAGATCCCGCGGTCTGGTGGCCCGGTAGAAGGTCACGACCAGACCGGGGTGTCTTCTGCCCACACGTCCGGTTGCCTGAATGTAGGCCGCCGTTGTTTTCGGCTGTCCGCAGACCACCATCAGCGAGAGGCGGGGAACGTCAACACCGGTTCCGAACATAGAGGTCGTGAAGAGCGCATCCGGTGCTTGGGGATAGCCTCTCTCCAGCATCTGAAGGATTCCGGGTAGGGATGTGGAGGACGTCCTGCGGCCGGAGAGCTCGCAGCACCTGTCATCGGGCAGATCCCTCGGCGTACCGGAGAGGTCTTTGAGTCTTTCGGGTATATCCTGCCTGTAAAGCGCTCTTGCTCCGGCCAGCTCCCGTATTGAATTGAAGTAGCCGACCAGCGTCCAGAACGGATCAACGTCCTCTCCAGATCCCGCCAGCTCTCCGACCGTCTGCAGCAGTCTTGCCCAGATCCTGACCAGCGGCGTGTGCGGTCCTCTTCCCGGGGAGCATACACCGGCATAAAGGCGTCCGGGTCTTCTTCTGTCAAGCTGGTGTGCCTCCCGGCTTCTGATAAAGAAGCGGTCATCCGCGTCCAGTCCGGGTGGAGGAAACACGAAGAGATCTCTGGTATACAGCGCCTGAACGTGCTCCCTCCCCCTCCTGACCGTCGCCGTCAGCGCAATGTATTTCAGCTTCCCGCCGCACAGAGTGTCAACTGCCAGCTCGTAAAGCCCGACTAGGCTTCCCAGCGGACCCTCTATCAGGTGGAGCTCGTCCTGAATCACCAGCTCGGGAGGGTCGAATGGGGGTATGCTCACGGTGAATTGCCGATCGTGGGGCGGTTGCTCACAGCAGTCTCTGTAGTAACCGAGATGCGGATGGTACCTGTCCACGTTGCCGAATATCGCGGCGGATCGGGGTTCAAAGGGCAGCCGGGCGAATTTATCGGCTGTTGCCAGAAGCATAGATGGCGGATGATGGTAGACCTGCTCGTCGACCGTGAGGGCCGGAACCGGTATCCTCTCTGAGATGTACGAATATTCAGGTCTGAATGGGACGCCCGGAATCGAAAGTTTGCAGAACGGCGGAACTGGTCTGAAAACCATTCCATCCGGAAATCCAAGTATGTTGCCGATCTTCAGTTCGCATATCTGGGATGAGGGGAGCTGTCCCCTCCTTGTCCCCCTCCTTCTGCCCTCATCCACGGTTCCGCACTCCGCCGGAGCCCCCTCCATCCAGAGCACGGAGTTGTTGAGCGGGCATTCTGGATTCGGGCAGAATATTTCGAACGTTTCCGTGCTGCCGCCGCGCGGTCCGGGATACTGAACAAGGAAATACCCGGGCTTGGAGGCCCTGATGGGCTGGAGTTCGATCCGCAGATTTCTGCTGCTAAGATAACTCTGGATCTCGTGCCACACCTCGTCCACATCTTTGGGCATCAGATCGCCGTTCGGGGTGAGCTCAAGCAGGAGAACCGGCCTGCCTGAGTACGTGGAGAGAACCCGGATCTCTGCCATCAGCGTTTTTGCTGAGAAGTCTTTAAGTAGTGCCTTCAAAGTCTGCGTTTCTGCACCCTTCAGTTGCAGGTAGATCCTGTACCTCTGTCCCTTCTCTAGGCCCGTATCGGGAACTGACAGAATTGCGCCGCAGGCAGGGCAGCTGATTACCTGTGCAGGCTCTCCTTCGCCTTTTTTCCCCTTCAGGATGGATATTGCCCCTAGTTTATCCTCTATGTCCGAAAGACGGTTGGGGGTCACGCCTCCCCCGACCCAGAGACCGATCGAAAAGCGAACGGATCCCCATATGAAGTCCTGTTTGATCGGGCATTTCTCCGGCCTCCAGCCAACGGGCACATTTCTGCCCTCCAGCACCCTTTCGCGGAGTCCGTAAACCCGGAGGTACTCGCATGCCGTGATCATCCTCAGGGCTCTGCGAAACTGCTGTATTGTGAGCAGCCTTAGTGTGTATCTGGAGATGACCGATGTACCGGCACCGGTTTTGTTTCCGGTTCTGCCGCGCAGGGCTTTACGCCTTCTGTAGGCCATTATGAACGCCGCAAGAGCTAGGCAGGCTTCAGTCTTTCCGGCTCCGGTGGGAACCCAGAGAAGATCGCAGGTCATCCTGTCTTTGGATTCCGGATTTGCGAGGGATTCCAGCACGGTCAGAATGAAGGCCAGCTGGTAGGGATACCAGACGAGCCCGTCTTTCTTTCCCGCCCACCGGGCCTGCAGATCCATGGCCTTGTTCGCGAAGCAGAAGGCCAGTCGGGCATCTTCATCCTCCAGAAGTAGTTTCAGGCCGTTATTCATCCTTTCCAGCGCTTTACGGCATTTTTCAACTATTCTCCCGACAGCAGATCTCTCCACGTCCGGAACCCCCTCGACTCTTTTCTCCAGCTCTTCCACCCATTTTCTGTACCCGTCCAGCAGCGGTTCTATAGCGGCACGCAGTGAGGACCCCTCCCAAGCCTCGGCAAGCGCTTCTGCCCTGAATACCGGCCGCGGTTCCGAACCAGAAGGCCATTCCAGCTCGGGCATCTCGACCAGATACACCGGAACAAACTCGGTTCTGAAGTCCGGAACGGCGAATTTATCCCTGACAGCAGATCCGTACCTTTCCTTGACAATTTCGCCGTCGATCCAGTAGAAGGGGGGCCTCGCCGGGCGCAGTCTTTCGACCTCCAGATCCTCCGCCGGCCTTTCCGGATCGACCTCCCTCCATACTGCCGAGCACATGTAACCTCTGGCCATTCCGGTTCGGCGGCGGTAGATGAGATCCAGCTCCTCATCCTCGGGAGCTCTGCGTCCGTAAGCCGAACCGAGCGGTACGGCGCACCCCCTCAGCACTCTCACCCTTATCTGCGGCTGGAAAATGTGGCATTCGGTCCAGCCCTCCTTATCGGTCTGGAACCTGAGTTCGTTTACCAGATACACACCCACATGCCAGAAACCGCGGCCGTCACGTTTCCAGAGTACATGAACGGAGATCTCGGCTTGCTCCTTCGAACACTGTCCGTTCTCTCCCAGATAGAGAGTGGTTCTGCTCGAGCCCCCTTCCTCCTGAGGGGGGAACAGCGGTCCCAGAATGCACGCGCGCGGATGACGCCTGTAGTACAGATCCCCGGATTCCCGCCTGTATCTCGCCCAAGTTACGCAGAGTTCGATTCCGGGCTCGCCCTCTTCATCCCGGACAAGGGAAAAGCGGAGCCCCATCGAGCTGGGAAGGGCTCTGGGATCCAGAGCCGGGTGCGGAGACGGGAAAAGGACGTCCTGATCTTCGAACTCGTCCTCGTAATCCGGGGGCAGCACATCCGAAATTGTGCCCTCCTCTGACGAGGGTGGAACCTCCTCCGGACCTATGGCCTCCACAGTGCGGTGCCGCGGGGCGAGGACTCCCGTTATGTACTCGCTCAGGGGGTTGCGGATTCTCTCGCGGGGACCGTCTCGGGGTCCCAGCAGATCACACACAAGATCAGAGATCAGGTGTTCCCGCATATCTCACACCTTTGGATGTCTCAGCCTGAAGGAGCAGAGATCGGAAAGCGGGCATCCGGTACAGATCGGACGTCTGGCGCGGCATACGTCCGAACCGAAATCCAGAAGCGCGTAGTTGAATGTTCTGGGGTCATTTCTGTCTAGCAGCAGCTCCAGAAGACGCCTGAATTCGGAGCTTCTTCTAGAGGATTCGGTCACGGACAGGCCGAAAAGGCGTCCGGTGATCCTGACAGTGTTCGTATCCACCAGAACCTCCGGCATCCCGTACGCGAAGCAGAGGATCGCCCCGGCAATGTACTGGCCCACACCGGGCAGGGACAGCAGCTCCTTCTTGGTGCGAGGAACGATCCCTCCGTGCTCTTGGACTATCTTTACTGCAGCTGCTCGCAGCTTCTCCACCCTCCAGCCCAGACCCAGCGGACGGAGCAGCTCTTTCAGCTCCCCCTCATCGGCTTGCGCAAGAGCCCGCACTTCGGGATAGAACTGCAGGAAACGGCTGTAAATCGGTACAACCTGATCGGCCCTTGTGCGCTGCAGCATGATCTCCGATACCAGAACCCGGTAGGGGTCGTCCGTGAAGCGCCAAGGATACCGTTTGATGTTCTCCCTTCCCCACAGGAGGAGCCTTCTTCTGACGGTATCCGCATCCAAAAGAATGGGGGCGTTCATAGCATCCTCCTCAGGATTCTGGCACACGCCCGGGAAAAGGCAGGGCTCACGCAGTCGGCCACCATCTGGTATCTGGTTCCCAGAGGGGTGTCGGGCGGAAATCTGAAGCGGTCATCGAAGCCCATTATTGCCATGGCCTCCCTGACAGATATAACCCTTTCCTCCAGCGGGTGCAGTATGTACGTCTTCATGATGTTTCCGAAGGAGGGTGCCGGACGGTCGGGCCTCAGCCTGTACCAGCCGTACCTGTTGCCGGAGTACTTCTCCCGGTATCTGTTCAGAACCCCGCTTTCGAACCAGTCGTGATCGGGAAACTCCCCCTTGCGGAATCTCAGGTACTTCTTTATCGCGCCCATCACCGTCTTTCTCTTTCTCCGTTTCAGCCTTTCAAGCCCGCAGAAAAACTCCTGAACGTCCCCGTTCCGGAATCCGGCAAGCACCAGCCTCCGCCGCGAGCTCGCCGCACCGAAATCCGAGTACCTGACAGCGCGGAAATCGACGCTGTATCCGGCCTCTCTGAGGACTGCGATCCAGACCGAGAAACAGGGATCCGAGGAAACGTTTGGCACGTTCTCCATGAGAAATGCATGCGGTTCCAGATCGAGAACGTGCCTGAAGAAGACCTCAAGTAGGGGATGGTCGGGATGATCCCTTCCCCTCTTCTTCAGGTTGAGCGGACTCCAGGGTCTGCAGGGCGGGCCGCCCAGCAGCACGTCCGGCGCCTCTGCGACTTTCACGCACCGTTCCATCAGATCCAGCTCAAAGGCGACTCCAATTCCGTTCACACGGTAGATTTTTGCCGTGACTGGGTTCTTGTCGTATCCGATGACCTCAAAACCCTCTAGAGCGAAGCCCGCGGAAAGTCCGCCCATTCCGGCAAAAAGGTCTACGGCCCTCCTGACCTCCATCCCGGCCTCCCCTTTTGAAACTCGTAAAAGTTCTGAACTCCCTTATATACTATATACACTATACACACTATATACAAAAACTTTTCTGCCCCCTCAATTTAAATTCCGGAATTTCCCCGCTCCCATAGCTGTTTTCTGGCAAAAACTATAATCCCAAACAAACAGGAAAAGTTTTGCTGATATTCCTTCTACTCCGAAAGGGCTTTGGAGTCTTAAAGGTTTTGATTGCTCGGCTCTACAGCCGGAATATTCTAACCTTCTTCTCCTCAACTCTTCTTTCTCACAAATACGGCAAAAGCAAGGGCGGAGAGTGCTAAAACGATCTCGAATCCGGGTATTATGACGACATCATGTTTGGGAGCAGGGGTTGGGGTGGGGATTACAGTGTGAGTTGTGGTGGGCATAGGAACTTGGGTGGGGGTTATCTGCGGGGGCGTCTTTAGCGTTTGCGGGGTTGTCTTTGGCGTTGGCTGGAGATATCCATCCGCAAACGCGTAGAACTCCTGCAGCCAGCTTTCAAAATCCTTATTTGAAACGCATGCGCCGCACTTGCATACACTCCAGCCTGAAAGTCCAAGAGCTTTCACCTTATCCCCAACCTCATCCTCGAAGGGTTTGTGGCATTTTTCGTAATCCTCGTTTGTCACCTGATGCCAGAAGCACTTTGAATCGAGGAAGTAGTGGCTCGCAATTCCAACGTACTTCCATCTTTCGCATTCCTGCGCTTTTGCAGCCTTTTCCATCCACTCCCTCGCTTTATCAATTGCTGGACAGCTCCTCTTGTACGGACAGCTCCAGTAGCTGCTTGGACTGCAGTTCGATGGATCGTAGCAGCTGTGGTTGCTGAAATCCCTGAAGTCCCTGTCAGGGATTATGCTTCCCTCCTTGATTTCAGCGTGGCATTTGCAGCTGTAGTGATCGCAGATTTTCTCCGCAAGAAACCTGTGCGTGTCCCAGTCCCATGCTAGTGCTGTTCCAAATGCAAGCGGGAGGAAGAGAATGAAAAAAACTTTCCCGGTTTTCATTAAAAATTCCACAACGGTCCGGGTTAAAAAATACTTTCGAAGATTTGCCTTTCGAGCTGCGGCCAAAATTTTAAATCTGGAGCATGTCCAAGGCTCAGTGAGGTTCTGAGAGAAATCTCCGGAACAGGGCATAGAAGAGGGCAATCAAGAACACCAGAATGCTCATGATCAGAAATGCAAGGATTACGTAAACTGCAGTTAATGGTATCTCGATGTAGAAATTAGCAAAGCTTCCTATTGGAATCCCGCTTTTTCCGATGATTACAAAGAATGGATATCTGGATCCGTCATTCATCGTCTCCCCGAGTAGAACTGCCAGAAGCGAAAGCAGCGCTGCATACTTGGAAAAGGCGACCTTACCCATAGTATAGCCCAAGATTCCCAAGATCAGAAGGATCAGAACGATGAAGAGCTTTGAAGCGAAGATCGGCATGAAGGACCCGAAAGTTATTGTTTCAAAGATGTACTGAGAACTCGAACCGAGAAGATACCAGTATGCAATGCCCATGGGTATCTGCAGTACCAGAAATCCCAGTCCGTATCTGTAGCCAATTTTCATTCCCCTAGAATATCCCTCCTTGGACATCAGATATGCAACCACGAATCCGCCCACAGAAAGGGAGGCAAAGATCGTATGAAGATACAGAATCCAGAATACCGCACTAGCATAGGCTGCAAACGGATTTGCAGCACCTGAAGATATGAACTGCGCAACCGCAGCCGGGGAATTGATCTCGGAAAAAAGGGTCCTGAAACCGAATGGAATCGCAAAACCGGAAACTGCCATCAGCATGCCGATTGCACTATGAGCCCTAGGGCCAATTCTTCCCCAGGTGTACCAGAAGGCGGCAATGCTTGGTATTCTGATCATTATCGAAATCAGGGCTATTAAGAGGGGGACAAAGAGAACGTTTGTCGCCAGCGCCGTCAAAGCTGGGAAGAATCCCGCCAGTATCACGGTTATTATCGTTCCCCATACGCCGGAGAAGAGTTCGAATACAACCATGATCCTGAATGCATCCTTGGAAATCCTCTCAAGTTCGTGATCCCCTCTAATATAGGCCAGAAGTCTCGAACTGGCCGAAATCCATCCGGTTCCGATTGTGATGCTGACGAAAATCACGTGAAGCAGCACAGCAAACCCGAGGATGAAGAAGGGGAGATCAACCATTTCCACCACCTCTTATCAGCTCCTCGGACTTCCTTTGTCTGGTTGCAATTATGTACATGCAGAATATTCCAAAAAGAACTATCATGGCGATTACGGTTCCCATGAAAAGCGCAAATTCAGCATTTCTTGCATATCCAACAACGGAAACAAGTTCTTCAGGATATAGGAGCCCGTAGACAGTCCAGGGTTTTCTGCCAACTTCCCTTACATACCATCCCAGAACAGAAGGAATTACTGAACCGAGAAGGATTCCGAACGAGAGCAGAACCGGGGCCCTTTCCTTGAAAATACCAAGAACCAATCTCGAGAGAAGAGGGACCCTGCTCAGCCCGGCGAACAAACATATTGCCGAAACGAAACCGATGATTCCGAAGGCGATCTTGGTGTAATAGGCATAGTGGACTAAAGTTGTTCTGGCTTCCGCCCTCGAAACATCCGAAAGGCATATTTCCCTCAATTTCAGATTCAGGATTTCCTCCGTTTTCCTCTTATCCAAATCAACTCCCATATCTTTTGCCGTTCTGAGAATCGTCTCTTGGCTCAAACCTACGGCAAGGGCCAGATCACCGAGTTTTTTGTCTCCATGCTCCTCGCAACGCCTTTTAAGCTCATCAAAGCCAACAATTGGCCTGCTCGGATCCCCATAGGCAACCAGAGATATCAGCGGATTGTAGAACGTTTCATGCGCTCCCTCCATCATCGCGAACTTCGTTGGATTGTACTCAACTACAGCCTCACCCATTAAATGGCCGAAAATTGTCGGCTGGAGCAGGAAGATGATCAAAATCACCGGGGAAATTGTTTTCACAACTTTGATATATCCTTCATCCCTCTTTTTATGCCACTTTAGAGCATAGGCAAAAACCGCGATGGATAGGCCAACGATTACAGCTGCGGATATGTTGTGCAGCGCGGAGGCATAGGCATAGGAGCCAAAAAAGGCTGCGTAAGGATCCCGCAGTATTATCCCGACCTTTTCCGCAACTTCAGGATTCTGAATTACCGCCTGAAGCGGAAGTCCGGAAGCTAAAGCGATGATTTTAATTGCTACCAGTTTCTGAACGTCTGCAGCGTTTTCCCCGAACTCCGGCATAAAGGGATACAGGGCATGGGGAACGCTTCCGGTCCCCCAGGGAGCCACAAGCCAGGAATTGACTGCTGTTATTAGCACACCGGATAAAACAGCAAAAATCCAGTAAAGCGCGAGAATCACAATGCTTAGGGATGTCCTTATTCTTCCGAGCGTCACGATGAACAAAACCAGAAAGGCTATCTCGTTTGCAAAGGCCAGGAGTTCAAGCGCCAGAGGAACGAAGGCAAAACTTGCAATCGCGAGAATCGTACCCGGCCATGCCTGAACTAGGCCGAATTCAACAAGGGTACCCGTAATCGCTCCCAGCGCAAAGTTAAGCGCCAATACCCATGTCATCACCTTTGCCGCCCTGAAATAATCCTCCTCGCCAGTTTTCAGGTATCTAAAAAGAAGGGCCATGATTGCAACGGGAAAGCCCAGGGTTATGCTCACGAACAGCGCATGGCAGTATACGCCGAATGCCGAAAGTGCAAGAAGGCTATCTATGCTTATCATAATTGAACCGATATTTAACTATATAAGAAATTTTCGTTCGATTTTCGAAAAAATTTCCAAATTTATTTAAAAAATTAGTAAGGTATGAAGGTCAGACCTACCGCGAAGGGTATCATAGAGAGTATCATAACCGCGATGCAATAACCAAAGATGTCCCTTGCCCTCGTTCCTGTAATTCCAAGAAGCGGAATTGCCCAGAACGGCGTAAATAGGTTTGTCCACATATCTCCGGCGGCATAGGCTATTATAGTCTTTCCCGGTGGAACCCCTAAGGAAGCCGAAACTCTCAAAAGGATCTCACCCGTAGCAGCCCACTGTCCTCCGCCGGAGGGTATGAATATGTTTATGAAACCGCTGAGCAACCAGCAAATAGCCGGCCAGGTGAAAGCCGTTGCATAAGCCGCTATGGAATTTGCTAGAACCGTGGCCAGATTTGGTCCGCCAGCTACAACGACTGAATACTTCATCAGACCCATGATTCCAGCATAAAACGGAAACTGCAGAATTATTCCCGCTGTTGCCCCTGCAGCCCTGGTTATCGCTCTCATGTACGCGACTGGATTAAGATAGAGAGCGAAGCCTATCATTATGAATATGTAGTTGACTGAATTCAGATCCAGGCCTGCAAGAAAGCCCTTCGCGCCGAACCAGTAAATCATCGTAACTAAGAATACAAAAACTATTATGCCTGCCAGAACCTTGCTGTTCTCCAGCCTATCGGCTATCGTGATTTCTCCAGCTTTCTTTTCTTCGGCCTTCTCCCCCTCTTCAAGCTTTAAGATGTGGGGGGCAACGACGTCTATTCCCTTCATAACCTTTTCATCCCTAGGAGCCAGCAGCCAAAATATTACATAAAACTCGACAAGAAAGCCTACGGTTTTAACCGTGGGATGAATTGTCGATATGCTTATATATAATAGACTCTGAAAAATACATTGAAGCCGGAAAGGTGTTTGAAGTGAAGAGAACAAACACTTTCATAATCGAGGACTGCCCTGCCCTGTGGGAACTTGCTGACAGCTGCGCCAAGCTGTACAATGAGCTGAACTTTGAAAGGAGGCAGGCATACATGCGCTACAAGCGTTTCGAGTGGTACCCCAAACACTTCTACGAAAAATACGCCCCGCTTATAGGCTCGGCAACAGCCCAGCAGATAATAAACAAGAACAACGAGGCCTGGAGGAGCTTTCTAGCATTGAAAAGGCTTGAAGCTGAAGGAAAGCTTCCAGAGCACGTAAAGAAGATCTCAATGCCCAGATACTGGAAGAGAAACGGAAGAAGGGAGCTTAGGATAATCATAAGAAAAGACTGCTATAAGATTGATGATGAATACATATACCTTCCAAGAGGGCTTAAGCTAAAATATAAAGGTATGCTTAGGTGGAAAGGAAAGCAGGGAAGGCTGGAAATAGTCTACGATGATGTGGATGAAGTGTGGAGGGGCTTTATGGCGGTTGAAGTCGAGGAGCCTCCCGCTAGAGGGGGCAGCAAGCCCCTCTACATCGACCTCGGCGTGATAAACCTCGCTACGGTATGGTTTGAAGGCCTAAAACAGCCGGTAGCGTATTCGGGCAAAGCTGTTCTGTCTGACTGGTGGTACTGGACAGGAAAGATAGCTAGAGAGCAGAGCAGATTGGCTAGAGTCAACAGAGCGAGGACTTCGAAGAAGCTCAGAAAGCTGTACAGAATCCGCCAGAAGAGGTTCAAGCATGCCGTGAACGCGATGGTAAAGGCCATAGTTGAATATGCATATAAGCTCGGAATTTCAAAGATAATCCTTGGAAGATTGGGGGGTGTAAGGAGCAAAAGCCGCAATAATAGCAAAGCAAACGCGATGATAAACAACTTCTGGAGCTTCAGCTACATGATCAGAAGGTTCAGGGAGAAGGCAGAAGAATACGGCATGGAAGTTGATGAGAAGAGCGAATACAGGACATCAAGCATATGCCCGCGCTGTCACTCTGAAGAAATAGTGACGAGAGGAAGGCTCTTAAAATGCCTCTCCTGCGGATTGGAGGCGAATAGGGATGCTGCAGGAGTTTTAAACATAGGCTACCTCCACGGAGGTAGCGTTAACGGGGTGGTGGCACACCCCTTGCTTCTGAGGTGGAATGGGATGAGGTGGGAGCCTAAAAGGGCTGTGAACAACCAATCGATGAAAGCCTTAGAAGCAAGAATCTCCCGGCTTTAGCCGTGGAGAGTGTCAAAATGGCTGAGAAGAATATTAGGAGGAAGTTTGCGATCGTATATGGGTGGAAAACCGTCTCACCAAGCGACACGAGGCCCTTTCCGAAAAGATCCTTCAGAAGCTTTTCAAAAACATGGCCCGGGGTGTTTGAGAGCAGCGGTGCAGAACCGGAGATTCCCCAGTGCCATGTTAGCCCAAGTCCGGCATATCCCGCGGCGCAGATAACTGGCTGACCTCCTCTCCGCCCTGAAGGGCGAAGGTTCCTGCTAGTGCGGAGAGGTTTGGGATTACATCCCCTCTTCCTGAGGGTTTAGTCCCAGGCCGGGTCTTCGGCCCATTACCCCTATCCCAATCGGGACTCGGGGTTATGAGTATGTTGTACGCTCCTACTAAGTCTGCATTAAATACTTTATTCAGTCTTGTGCATTTGAATAGTCCGCGTTTAACTCTTTTACCACATTTCTTCTTATGAATCGGGCAGCTAGATGACGTATATGCCTCGCTTACGTAGACCGCCGTTATCCCGTGTTCCTCTGCAACCTCATAAATTCTTCTCAGCAAGTAGCCATATGTCCATACGTGGACGTTGTTAAAATCTCCATTCTCCTGTGCAATGTTCTTA
>Ga0272445_1001454_pt1 | contig 18384 bp, 20 predicted proteins | sample YNPCB0031_FD_194404 | JGI IMG/M metagenome (GOLD analysis project Ga0272445, IMG submission 194404) | Hot spring sediment microbial communities from Yellowstone National Park, WY, United States - YNP-CB-003-1 | ecosystem: Environmental > Aquatic > Thermal springs > Hot (42-90C) > Sediment... | reverse complement strand
TGCAACATATCTTGTGACCAGGTCAGTATGTATACCCAGAGACTTTAAATCTTCAACAACTCTTTTCATCATAGAGTAAAAGCCAGGATCTAAAGGTTGATCATAAGGCACATAATCTTGTGTATGATAAACCACATAGGTATTTCTATAAGAATAATATATTCTTGGATTGAGATATATAACATCAATAAATACGTCGTTATATCTATATCTATCAACAGCTATATAACCTGCGTATATTGTACTGACAATATTCAATGAATCCTTCTGTGAAAAAATTACAACAGGATCAATATTTAAAATTATCATCGTAATCATGAGTACAACCAGAATAGCATTAATAGGACTAGCGAGATAATCATATCTTAAACTCTTTTTCATAATACAAGATCACCTCCAGTAGGTTTTAGGAGCGTATCCGTACTGTAGTAATATGTCAAGATCGTCATTAAGAGAATCACTAAAATCAATAAATAGCTATGTTTGATGCTCAAATTTAGACACCATCATTTATTAAAAGTGACGTATGAAAACTTATAAATTTAGTTTTAGTTTTTTAAAATTTTATAAAACACTTTTATGTCTTTAGAACATCTCAATATATCATAGATATAAAGCTAAACAAATATTGTTGAGAAGATCTTAAGGATACAGGCTTAGATTACTAAAACTTTTTCAGAGTATCTTAGTTAGACTATAACAGGGATCTTTGCTTTTCTCAAAAGGTCTCTGAAATCCTCTAGATCCATCCCAGCAAATATACATGCTCTTCTAATATCTCCAGTCTCTACATAATATTTTAACGCCTCTCTCAGTCTAGGAGGCTGAGAATTTATAAAGTTCCAATCGGCCATCTCTCTTCTGATTCTACGAGCATTTTCAGCTTCTTCAAGCCATTTTTTGATTATCTTCTCATCTACATATCTCTTTTTCAATTCTTTTTCTCACCTCATCAAGATCTTTATTAGAGAATATATGTAAGGTATCCTCCTGATAGCCTCTGAAATGTTTAAGAGGATTCTTGCAATCTATATCTATCTTTCTTTCTAGATGAGCAGTTAATAATACTTCTAGAGCTCTCCAGACAATAACATCTTTATATTCTTCAAAAACTTCTGTAGCCATTATAGCTCCCTTGTTCTCTGTGAGAACTATGAAACCTTTTCTTCTGCCGACGACTAGACACAAGGCCTCGGGAAGATCTATAGAGATCATATGTGGGATCTCTCTTGATAATAAGACGAGCCTTCTAGCCTCTTCAATCTCGTCATCAGTCTCTGTGTAAAGCGCCAACTTATTCTCAGCAAGTTTAGACGCTACCCAAGATATTGTGAGATCGCTTTTGATCTCTCTGAGAACGGTCTCTGAGATAAATACTAGATCAAATATTTTAAATAGTATGTCTTTATCTCTATATCTCGCCCAATCTATTAGAAAACAGGTGTCTGCAATCCCGATTCTTCTCTTAGTCGACATTAGGTATCCTAGCCCTGATCCTTAGCTCATTAAATTCTTCAATGGTTAACCCAGAGATCTTTGATGCAACATATAGATCTCCTGTCTCAACATAGTATTTGAGAGCCTCTCTAATCTTTGGAGGCTGAGAATTTATAAAGTCCCAGTCAGCCATTTCTCTTCTGATCTTTTTCGCCTCTTCGACGTCTCTGAGACTTATTTTAGCTCTTATCTCTTTAATACTAATGACCCCTCCCCGCCTTTAAGGGCGAGGTTTCGAATCTCTGGGTCTTGGGTGTTAGCCCTCTGGTGAGGGATTAATGATTTCATCATAATCATCGGGCTGGAGGCAGACGTCGGGGCCTCCCCCCTAGGGTCATCGAGGCGCTCCAATGGAGCGCCCATCCGAGGAGTTAGCCCCCAGACCCTCAAAATATTATACATCTCATCACAACCATAAACATTTTCTTGAAAAAGCTTATAAATATAACGTTACCCCGCCCTGAAGGACGAGGCTTGCCCTTATGATGTCATCCCATATAATTATTCTCTTTAGGAACAATATAATGATAACGGTCCTCATGATCTTAAGATCTTTTCTAGTAATATGAAGTGTCTTATTCTCTGAATTCCTGGGATATGAGAATAGAAGAACAGATGATCTGTCCAAGGGATCTCTGCAATTCTTACTCCTCTTATCTTCATCTCGTAGAGTGATCTATATAACAACACTGATCCTATTCCTAATCTTCTAGATCTCTCCTCAACGCCTATAGGGCCGAATCTTCTGTCGTTTAATAGTGAGTATGCTGAGAAGCCTAGTATATCTCCTTTCTCATCTTCAGCAATAACAATCGATGGATCATCATTTTCTTTTGCTAAAGCAACTTCTCTGCCCCACACAGCTCCAAAGATCTTTCCAACCCAATTAGATACACGCTTAATCTCTTCTCTATAGACCTCTCGGATCGTTATGTTCTGAGAGTACAATCTGTCCTCTACATCTAGAATTCTCTGAGGAACGTAGAAGTCTGCCAGATCAATCTCATAATTAACGTATTCTCTATATTTTTTATATCCCATCTTCTCTAGAAGATCTATATAATCATAATAATCGATCTCTACTCCCGGATAGATATACCATATAGGATATCCTCCTATCATGATCCTTTTCACACCCTTCTCCAAAGCCTTTTCCTCAGCATATCCAATGATCTTTTTGAAAACATCTTTAAACAAAGATCCTTCTAAGAGAGGGTCTACAGCAAATATCTTGATAAACAATGTCTCTCTAAATCTCTCAGGAGGATCAGAAGGATCTTTTCTCATCAAAATAATGTTTCCAAAACCAAGCAACAAGTCGTCGCTGAAGAATGCTATGAAGAAGTCCTCCTCCACATTAGGATCTTTGAAGACCGCCCTCTCGAGAAGAGAAAGATCAATAGGATCTTTACTATAAAATTTGTTTAATAATCTAAGAAGTTTTTTATGATAAGGATCTTTATTAAGATAATCTGATAATGAGAAGACCCATTCAGGTCTTCCCATCTCACATCCTTCTAAAAATATCATATGATGTTATTAAACTCGTGTAGACTTAGCTATAAATCTTTTAATGAGAATATCTTTGGATGAAATATTTTGAGGATCATGAGAATAGTGTTAGGCCCTCTCAGAACCAACTGTTATATTCTCTCTAGATATGATGAGGCTCTTATAATAGACCCTGGATGGCATGAGGATATAGATCTTGTTTTTAAAGAGATTGAGAGAAACTCTCTAAACCCTAGATATATTGTTGCCACACACGGTCATTTTGATCATGTTCTCGGAGTAGGATTTTTAAAAAGAAGATTTTCACCTGTTTTCATGGCTCATGAGAAAGATCTTAACATGATCTTGAGAGCTCATGAGATTGCACACAGATTTCTAGGTGTAAACGCTCCTCAGGCTCCTGCGCCAGATTATTTTGTTAGAGAAGGTCAAAAGATTTTTATCAAAGATCTTGTGATCAAAGTTTTAGAGGTTCCGGGACACAGTCCTGGGAGCATAGCTTTATACATAGATCCTGTGGAGAACAATGTTGACAAGCCTGTTTTATTTAGTGGAGACACATTATTTAGAGAGAGCATTGGGAGAATAGATATTCCAGAGGCTCTTCCACATGAGATGATTAGAAGTCTTAAAAAACTTGTTAATCTCCCTAGACAGACGATTGTGTATCCTGGCCACGGTCCTGAGACCACTATAGACCACGAGATCAGATATAACATATATTTAAGAGAGCTGTTAGGAGAGGAGCTGAATGAGCTCTGAAGAGGATCCTGTTCAGCTCGTCAGAGAGGCTTTGTATAATTCTTTAAGAAAAAGATGTAAAGATATAAATAGCTATATAAAGATCACTGGGCAGAGAGAGATTAAGATATCTTTATATGCTCTATATCTATCATACAGATCATCTGAGAGCTATCCTAGACTATCAGATGCTCTTAACGAGGCGATTAGGAGAGGAATAGATCCTTTTAAAGAGCTTGGTTTCGAAATGATCATAGAAGATGAAGAGGAGTATATAAAGACTTCATCAGAAAACATTCAAAAACTGTGTCAGAAGATTATAGAGGAGAGATGAAGATTTAAAAATTTTTGAGCATCTCACATAATATAATATTATGATGATGAACTTTCGGTCGCAATGATCTGATGATTAAAATCTTCCTCCCACTGATCATATCATCACGATCCTACGAGATTCTCACAAGAGACCTCAAATATCTCGAGGCCTAGTCTATTTATAAAACTTTTATATTCAAAAGATCTTTTGTAATACTCGTATAGATCGTCAAAAGAATATGAAGTCTTGATCCTGTTTAGATAATCTACTGCCCATAGAATCATATCTCTTATGATGTTTTTATCAGATGTTCTGAAAATATTTATTAGAACATCAAGAGCCTCCAGAGGATTAGGATAAAACTCTGATAAGACACAAAGATCATAGTCAGATAATGATGTCTTCATCTCGTAAAGATCTCTATAGCTGTCAGAGACGATAATCATCTTCTCAAAACTCTCACGAAGATCATCTATATAAGCTCTCCAATCAAACTTCTCCTCAGAACCTCTGAATAAAAAGATCCATTCATCAACATCAATCTTGCCATATACATTAGCTTTAAAAAGAAGATAACCAAGTGAGACAGCTCTCTCCTCAAGAGTTTTTATAAAATCATCTTTGAGATAACAATATAATCCTCTACTCCACAAAAAACTTTCTCTACAAAACCTCATGATCATTTGAAGAACAGGCCTCCAAATCCTCTCCAGAGAAGCATTCAGATATCTCAGCGAGATCATAGGATCATAAGATTCTTCAGATAAAGACCTTGACACAAGATCTTTGCATAAACTCTCTGGAAGAGGGATCAGAAGAACATCTGAGAGGTTAAACAGTTTATAAAGATAATTCTCAGCAAAAGATCTTATCAAGCCTTCAGTCCTTGGAACACCAATGACAACAATATTCTTCATCAGAAAAAATTTTATTCAAAAGATAAAGAATTTAAAAAGAAAAAAGTTTATGTTATGATCAGCCTGTGGAAGTTCCGTAGTCGAATGATGTGTAGCTTGTGTTATAAATATAAAATCTCCAGTAATGCTCAATCCAGCGAACAAGTTTGTAATGTGGCACGATCTGAACGCCTACACCTCTTATCTTGACATCTGCTATGAGAGGAGGTAGAGATCTTATCTCGCTATAAGAATACATATATCCTTCTTTCAACGCACCAATATTTAGAAATCCTGGATCATGCCCCCACAAATATTCGACAGCATGCATTCTCTCTCTATTATAGTAGGCGCTATAACTGTAGTAGGTTGTTATGTCAGCAACAATATTAGGATTAGAGGCTGACGCTGTTATGCTTATGCTAGTTGGATAGGAATATGATATGCTTATTGAAGGAGGATTCGCTGTTCTCACGCCAGGATAAATTATTAAGATCTCTTGATCAGAAAATAGACTTACGTCTATAAACATTCTATTAGGCGTATCTACCCAATACCATAATTCCCAACGTGGCAAGATGCCGTTATCAATCTTAACTCTATGTTGAGGAATGAATATATGCCACATCTCTATATATGGATAATAAGGATCTTTAGCATTTCCACCATAGCCGAAATATATTGTGTATTCAGATCTTACTGTGAGCGGATTTAAAATGCCAAATGTGTAGCTATCAACATGTACAAACCGACCTACCAGACTCCATGGATAAGGCGACTGTACATAATTTTGTGCATAGACGATGGGAATAACATTATGAGAATAGTTTTTCATGTAGATGCCGCTTGTTCTATTGTTTAGACTGCTCTTCTCTAAATAATCTATCACATATGTTAATATAGATTCGTATCTTCCTTCAAATCCTGGCCCGAAGCTTATGTAGGTGACAGGATATCTACTGATATTCGGGTAAAGATCTATTTTGATTGCCATGGCAATAGTCTTTCGATCTTCTGTCTCTCCAATTACTATACATCTAGAGATATTCTCTTTAACACATCCTCCACTTATCTCTTTGATTGGAAGAACTGTCAACGGGATCTCTCTAGGTGTAAAGTTTCTGAAGATTTTTGATAAAGGATTTTCATCAACGAAGATCAAGGTTTTGCCTGATAAAATTATTCTTTTAACAAGATCTTTGTCTCCAGAGATCTTTTCTATTGCATCTGATAAAAACATGATATAATTCTTCTCAAAAGCTTTCTCAAGTTCTCTCATAGAATATATACTTACGCTGACATTGATCTTTTGAAGACCTCTTAGAACAACATTTATCATAGATATGTTTTCGCTGACTATAGCAAGAGAATGAGAATACGTCTTCAAAGGCTGTTGATAAAAATCTTCATTCTCAAACATTGTCAGTCTAAATATGAGGAAGCCCATGCTTAAGACTGACATCAGGATCAGAAATACAGCTAGTTTATACAATAACTGTCTCATAAACATATTCCTATATATATATATGCCGGCTTATATATTTTTCACTTTCTGATTTTTATACAGAGAGTAGACTAGACTGAACAATCTGTGGAGAGCAATTATGAGCATACGCATAATATCTCTCGACGAGATCTTTGGAGAATATAAAAGACTGATCAAGTCTCTATCAGATCTTTATGACAAAGATCCTTTGCCTCCTCACTGTTATCTAGTCTATGATCTTTTTCACGAGATTGATAATACAGATCTTGTGTTAAAATCATCTGGAGGAGAGATCGTCTCATATGTTCTGGTGTGGAGATCTCCAAGGGTTTATGGGGTTCATATATGGAGATTTGATAAAGATCTTTTGTCAAAAATATATTTTCCTTCAGATAGAAGAGCATTTGTTCATGTATATGATAAGGATGAAAAGATCATTTCGTTGATAGAAGAGAGACTTAGAGAGATCGGCTTCTCTAATATTGAGAGAAGAGAATATTATGACATGGCATGTGGCGAAAAAGATTTTTCTCCCAGCAATAATGAGAGAATTGCTGTGAGATTAGATGTGGAGCATGTTGATATGTTTATTGATCTCATGAGATCTATGGGGAGAGAAATAGACTATGAGGAGGCTTTTGAGATCCTTAGAAAAAGAAGATATTACGGCGTCATAATTGATGACAAGCTCGTGTCTATAGCATCTAGATATCTCACTCTAGACAAGATTCATATGATCGGAGATGTCTATACGAGACCAGAATATAGAGGAAGAGGATATGCAAGGGCAGCCACCTCAGCAATAACTAGAGAGGCTGTCTCAACAGGAGCATTAGCAGCTTTACATGTAGAAACTTCTAACGAGTCTGCTTTAAGAGTATACAGAAAGATCGGATATAAAATTGTGAGAAAAAGTCGCTGGTTGATAGCCTCTCCACGCTAGATCTTAGACAAAGATCGTAGAAGAATTTTGTTCAAGAACAAATTTTATATAAATATTCACCTATTCTCCATGTCAAAGATTTTAAGAGGGTTATTAAGCATCTCTCGGATCTTTTTAATATAAAAAGTTGTTGCGTTAAAAATTCTATGAAAAATAAAGATCTTTTATGAATATTTGTCACGAGATCTTTAATATCTCTTGTGGAGATAATATCCAGCTTACTTTATTTTCTAATACTTTATAAACTCCTATTACTCTCCATTCTTTGTTTATTACTGCATAAAATGCTACGTCAGCATATGCTCTGTCTCCTTTCTCGTTAAACTCTATGTTTCCTGTTGCTCCCCAATATATTTTGGCTGCTAATGGAAGAGCGTTTTTAATTGCTTCTCCATCGTATTTGCCTGCTAATAATATTGCTAATGCAGCTATCCACGCAGAATCATATTCGGCTAGAGCATATATGTCAGGCTCCTGTCCTAACACGCTTTTCATATAATCTCTCACATGATCATATATTTTAGAGGCTGCCCCGGTGAATAATGTGCCTATCAGCTTAATCTTGTTAGCGATGTCGCCTGCCTGTTGTAAAACTACTGTGCTCATAGGAACAGCGTCTGATGTAAACCATATAGTGTTTAGCAGAGGACTATTTCTCATCTTAGCCTGATTCAATAGTTGAACAGCTTCGTCTTCCCACACATTTGCTATAACTACGTAAGGCTCGCCTCTATCTATATAAGGTTTGGCTGCTTTCTCCATCTGATCAAGAATTGGATTAAAATCTTTAGTACCATAAGGATACGTAAGATCTAAGGCAACATTTATCCCAACTTTTCTTGCTATATCTAGATAAGCTTTTCTAAAAGCTAACATACATATCTCTTCTGGAGTTATCATTATAACATTCTTGATCCCAAGCTCTTTCATCAACATGCCGAGAGCAGCTCCCTCAGCCTCTGTAGTAGGCAGAGTTCTGAACACATAATCTCCTGCTGGAGCAACTTCTTCTCTAGGAACAGTTGATGCGCTAGCAATAACAACAATTTTATTAGCATCAGCATACGGAGCCATTTGTTTAGCAGCAGCACTGAATATGCCGCCGATAATCACTTTAACGCCTTTAGCAGCTAAAATCTGCAACTTCTGTAGAGCTACATCAGGCTTACCAGCAAAATCCTCATAATAGAATGCAAATCTTACTCCCAGCCCTAGTCTGTTTACAAAATCATTTATATCTTTCTCAGCTAATTTAACAGCAGTCTGACCTCTGATGCCAAATGAGGCGAATGCTCCGCTTAAAGCATCTAAAACTCCTATCGGAATCTCTTTTGGAAGACCTGCGACGGCTGGCAAAGAGGTTATAGTGATCGGCATAGTAATTGTTGCACCTCCAGGTCCAGGGACTGTTATTGTCTGTGTCTGAGTTGCTACAGAGACAACGCCAGGCCTGGGAATCATATAGCCAATAGCCAGGCCTATAATCAGAAAAATTATTAATAAAATGCTCCAGACAACATTAGAAATACCAATATAAACAACTTTAGACAAAACATCACCTCAAGAAAAAATAATATTAGAAAAATATAAACTTAAAAAAAGATCTTTTAATACATATAATATAAAGTAAATATAATATGGAAAGCATTTATAAGATCTTCACAAGTAAATATTACCTTATGTAATTTAATGATATACATTAACATAATGATATTTTTTATTCTTACATATTTCTTGAAGGGGATAGAGAGATTTCTGATAGTCATCTTTCAGGATCTGTGTCAACTAAAGTAAGAGAGATTATTGAGAGACTACATAGATATGAGATTGATGAGAGTGGTGTTGGCAGATATAGATTTGTTGATCGGGATGTCGAGGCTAGAAAGATTATTGATGAGAATGAAAATGTCATCTCCTCGGGCTGGGTCACAGTGTTATACGGTCCCAAAGGATGTGGTAAGACAAGATTTTTCGAAGCCTTGTATAATTCCTTAGAAGATGTTGATACAGATATCGACATGATCATCGTGGGTGCTGAGGAGAGAGAGACTGCCAAGGCTTATATTAAGAGTATGCCGATGTCTCTTAAAGATCTTTTTAAGAGAATTGCTTTAGAATCTGATGTCAAGATAGATCCTGTGTCACATATCTTGTCTATAGGCGTGACAGTTTTGGGGGTAGGATCTGTTCTTGCTCGATGGATTGCTAAGACTTCTAGAAGAGGTAGAAGACTTTTTATAGTTTTAGATGAGGTGAGATTATCTGAAGACAATGAGCTTGCAAACTTTAGACAGTGGCTGGAGAGTTTCTCAAATGATCTTAGGAATATAGATGCTGATTATAGAAGAAGAGGTGGAGGAGGAATATCTGTGATAGCTCTCACTAGTGATGCGACTGTGTCTAGCTTGAGAAGTTATGTTGGTGGAAAAGTTGATTGGGTTCTTATATGGAATCTAACTTATGACTCTATGAAAGAGCTCTTGAGAGAAATAGGTCTAGAGACAGATCCTTCTCTACTTTGGAGGCTGACCGGTGGAAACCCTAGATCAATAGTTTATATAAAGAGAAGAGGATTAGAAAACTGGCTTAGAGAAGAAGTCATTAGAAATCTTTTTGATTTTTATAAAGATGTTTACGAGATATATAGAGAAGATCTTTGGAGAGAATTTGAGGCTGCCGTAGAGAACATTGACTACGCAAAACAAAGTCTCGTTCGAGAGATGCTTAAAAGAAACATTGTTATAGACATAGGGGCATCACAAAACATTATATCAGAGATCCCTAGAGAGCCGTGGATAAACAGATATTACGCCTATCAGATCCCTGCATATCATCATGTTCTCAAGATCATGATTGAGAAGAAGAATGTTGATATAGAGCCTAGAGAGGTTATAGATGAAATCTGATTCAACAGATTATTTGAGAAAGTTTTAGATAAAATCTCTGTTTTAAAACTCTTCATCTGTATAGTGATGAATAGTTCTGTTTTCATCGACATATGCTCCACAGAATGGACAGTATCTATTTACAAGTCTTCTTCTGCATATTGGGCACGACCCCTCTCCTAAATATATAGGAGGAGGATCTATTGATGATCTGATCATTCTCCACGCAAGATATGTATGTGTCTTTGTAGGAGGTTTGAACATCATCCTGTTCTCAATCTCTTTATAAACATCCTCTATACTCATCTCTCTGATGAATCTAGATACTATTCTACGAAGCATATACATGGATCCTGATCCTGTGTTCACAGGATCTTTTGTTCTCCAAGCTATCTCTGGAAATCCTCTCTCAGCAATATATAGTCTCATAAAATATTTGCCGAATCTCTTCGAAGGATCTATTAGACAGCTGAGAGGGATCTCTCTAGCCAAAGATCTTGTCTCCTCTAGATATAGAGGAGTTACAACTTCAACACCTAATCTACTCCCAACCTCAACTGTAGGCAGCCTGGCCTCTCCCTCGGAGTATTTTTTTATCCATTCTCTGATGAATCTCTCGTCTTTTGATAATAGAAAACTGTATCCTAGGAAAAGCTCGTCTCCACCGTCTCCAGACACGATCTTTCTACATCCTCTTTTGAGAGCCTCTCTAATTGTCATATAATGAACTATGTCTCCGCTGATCTCCACAGGATCTATCGTCTTAAAATTCTTCAGAACCCAGTCTATAGAATCCTCATATTCCTCCTCTGATATTCTAATGATCACATGTTCTCTAATATTTATCTTCTCAAGAATCTTTTTAGCAAAAGATATGTCTCTGCCCCCGAGGTCTGTCGTAAAGATCATTAGGTTCTCAGGTTTCTCATATGATAATAATATGAATGATGTGTCTATTCCACCGCTGAACATCATACATTCAGTATCTAACGTATTTCTCGAGACGATCTTTCTAAGTCTCTCAGCATATTCGAGACATGTTCTCAATATAATCATTATATTTTATATTTCTAGAGACTAATATTATTAGGAGATCTGTTATGAAGATCCTTTTAGCATTAAGAGTGATACCTATTGGAACTGGCGACACAAGTCTCAGCAGCTACGTGGCTGAGGTCGTAAAGATTTTTGAGAAGAGAGGTCTGAGATATATCTTGTCTCCATTTAACACTTCGATAGAGATCGATGATTTCAATCAGCTCTCAGATATATTAAAAGAGATTGTTCAGACCTTAAGCAGTAGAGATGTGAAGAGAATGGCTATCGACATAAGTATTGATGTGAGACTTGACAAAGAGATAAGTCTTGTGTATAAGATTGAGAGTGTTGAGAGAAAGATTATGAGAAGCTCTCAACATACTTCTTTATAAAAGCTTTCTCAACATCGACATCAACAAGATTAGCTACTGAGAGAAGCCATGCAAACACATCAGAGATCTCTTCTTCAATTCTCTCTTTATCACCTTCTAAAAGAGCTTCTGCAAGCTCTCCAACTTCTTCAACAAACCATGTATATGTTGCATAGAGACCTCTCTCAGAATCTTTCTCAAAATATTTTCTCTTAATAATCTCCTGAGCTTCTCTAATCATCATTATAATCATCCTCGAAGTAACTCTCATATACATATTTATATGTTCAAACCTTTCTCCAAGGCTTCACAGATTAGTTGTATCATTCAGAGACTGTGAAAGTCTATCAATAGCTCTGAAAGCCTTGATCTTAAAGACGTTGAGAGCCATCTGATTCATATGATCCTTCTGAAGATATTTATCAACCATCTGATCCCGAGCACTCTTATATTCTCTCTTATTATTTCTCTAATGATCTTTGCGACATCAGTTTTGGGAAGAGCCTCTCGGAGACCACATTCACATTCTTTATATCTTACTCCTCTGACTATTGCCAGTGGAACTGCTTCTGATGTCTGTTTGAATACTAGTGATGAGGCTGAACATATCTCGTGAACAATCATGTCTACTCCTCCATACTTTGGTTTGTTATAAAGATCTTTGCATGCGAAACATCTGTCGACAGGATCTATACCATATGATCCTCTTGCAAAATCTATTGAGCCTCCCAGAAAAATCTCTGTATCGCATATGACTACAGCAATTTTTTTACCCAAGGTCTTTGAGATCTCTTCTCTTATAGATCTGGCTATCTCATCATGATCTTCAACAGGAACAGCGTAATAGCCTGGCGGAAGATTCGAAGAATCAATACCGCTGTCACTCCATATCATACCCTCTCTTCTAGTGATAAAAAACACTGGATACTCATTTAATATCTTTCTAGTCTCATAAGGATCCGCAGATAAAGACATAAGATCTATAAAGCCTTTCTCAACAAGTCTTTTAAAAGGAACAGCAGCCAAAAGATCATCAGAATTCCTCAGAACAAGCTCAACAAACCTAGGATCCAGACCTGTCCTTCTGGCAAGATCAACAGCTTTTTTAGAAGGCTTAACATCAAAGATCTTAACAATCTTCTTAAAACATTTAGAAACAATCTTATCAGTCAAAACAATAATATCTCCATCAAGAATCTCAATGCCAGACCCAGATATTGACGTCAAGATCTCTTTAACAAGGTCACAACCCTTTTCATATAAAGACATTCGTAAGCCTATGATCTCGATTTTACTCATTTATCTAGTCCTTGTATATAACAATCTAAAAACACTATATTGAATTCTATGATCAGAAGATTTTTACATATTTATAATAAAGAGTTTTCCGGAGGATCTCTTCAAATAAGAATGAAAGAAGCTAAAAATTTTGAGAAGCCCTAAAATTTTATAGAATACCAAACTGGAGAAACCAAGATCATGATAAGACAAGGTTTCATATAATCTTAGATGATTGGCAGATTATATCAGCCTTTCATAGAGACAAGAACAGATCTTGTTTAATCTTCTAAAATATTAACTTTTTTGATAAATCTATTTAAGGTATCTAGCTTGAGTATGAGATATTCTGAGTATCTCATCTGTTTTTTATCTTCAGAGGATTACTACTCTTCAAAAGATTTGATCCCTGTGATTCTTTCTCCTGACGAGAGTGAGAGACATGGTTCTGAGACTGAGAGTTAGAATATGTTTTAGAGGCAGATGTATTGAGACGTTGGGTATCGCCGCGACAGGCTTCTCAGGTTCTGAGCCTGAGATAACTCTTCCACAAGATCTTGCCAAAAACTTTGTTTCTGAATCTCTTGTTTTAACTCTTTCTGAGAAGATCCTTGCTGATGGTAGTAGAGGCGTCTTCGCCAAGACTATGGATCGTATGGATCTTTATTTGTTGACTGAGGACGGCGTCAGAGGTCCTGTTAAAGTTGTTGGATACATAACAAGAGAAGGTCCTGTTCTTCTTAATGATGTTCTCTTAAGCTCTCTGAGGATAGTTATTATAGATCCTAAGGAGGGGATATATTGTTTCAGAGAAGAGCTGGGGTCTAGAGAGAGAAGAGGAGCATAATGTCAAAATCTTACAAAGATCTTTATAATCCTCTGATCTTATCCGAAGGATCTTTATAATGTCTCCACAAGCCTCTTCTAAAGCTTAACACAATTATTCCAAGCTCATCACTCAGATAATCACTTACCAAAACCTCATCTAAATAAGGATCTATCAATATATCACATCTCGATCTTGATAATATCTCTTCGTCATCAATAAGCTCTACATGACGAGAAGGATCCTCTATACGATACACAGAAGCCTCTCCACCAGCTGTCGAGAAGGTCTCAAGTTTAAACTCCTTAGGAGGCCAGAGACCTAGTTTTTTGGCGACATCAATTGATACCGCCAGATCAGGCTGACCAGACTCAAACCCAGAGTTGACCAGCGCCAAAGTCTCGATGTGTTTATCACCACATATTATTCTTATGCCTATATCATTCAACCTTCACATATCTGCCCAAAATCTCTTTTCTCTTCATATAACCTATTCTTCTTCTGAATCTTCTGATCTCATGCTCAGAAACTTCAGATTTTTTCTCACTCAAGACAATTCCCTTAAAATATTATTTTTATGAAAATATATCAATTCTATTAAACTCTGTATTATGAAAAATCAAGATAATCTAAATGCTTTACTGAACTGTTGAATATCTCTCTAGTTTTTCATCTTATATTTACGCCTATGTGTTATGCTAAGCATGATATTTGTATCGATTCCTTTCTTGTTTATGTCATATATGTTTCTTCATATATACTATTTTACGTATGATCCATATGTTGAGGCTCTTTAGCCAGTGTGTTCCTGAGAGGCTGCTTCTATGTCTATATCATGATCTTTTTTAACGTCGGCTTTGACTCAGGAGGTGGAGAAATATATATCTCGAGACTATATAGGCTGATCTTATTTGAGAGTAGAGGTGAGAAGGCTTTTAAGAAGAAAAATATGCATGTTCTCCTCTCAAAAGGTTGTGATCCTGTGATAATGTAAAACTTCTTTTTCTTTTTTAATATATTGTTTCATTAGCTTATCAAGATCCGAAAAAATTTATTAAAATGTCTCGTCTAATCACTTTATTATCTATATGAAGAATCTTACTAATCTATATGCTGTCATAAACACTATTAACATTCCAAAGATCTTTTTTAATAGATCTCCTGGGATGAATCTGGCGGTGACTCTCGCGCCTATGTATGCGGCTATTGAGCCTATGGCCACTATATAGATCGTCATGATCGTGGAGATCTTCATAGTATAAATATGTGGAGCAAATGCTGAGAATGATGGTGGACATACCGCCACAGCATTTATCCCAACAGCCAGCTTAGGCTCATATCCTAACAATATTAATGTTGGCATTAGAAGAAATCCCGGTCCTACTCCTAAGAATCCTGCCAAGACTGATATAGGGATCGCCAGAAGAATTGCAAGTCTAAGATCAGGTTTTCCACCGATATTCTTCACAGGTCTGAAAAGTCTATATGCCAAATATAATACTGCCACAAAATATATTATCCACACATATATCGAAGGTATATACTGAACAAGTACAGCGCCTGCAGGCGCCGAGGCGGTAGTTGTCACAGCAAGTATAATCGCATCACGCCAATTCACTAAACCACTTCTCGAAAAGCCGTACGCACTGAAAGCAGCTGTGAAACCATTTAATAATAAGGCGACAGGCTGAACCTCATGAACAATATCACTCATAAACAAAGAGAGATATGGTATAGTCGCAAAAGCCGCGCCAAGACCCAGCATGCCGCTGAAAAATGATAATATGAATACGCCTGATAATATAGCTGTGGCTGTGATTAGATCAGAGGAGTCTAATGATGACATCCAGACATGCCCGCTGGATTATAGATTTATAAGCTTAAATACGAAAATTAATATGCTTATATAAATAAGAGTCTAATATAAACTTTTTCAAATAAATCATTCTTTTCATAAAGCACATAATTAATTTTCAGCTGGGTTTATAGATGATGTTTTATCAAGTCTTAAGAGATAAGAGATCCTTATAAGAAGAGATGAGATCTTTTTAACTTAGTCATATATATCGCATATAAGAGACTTCAGCATATTATTACTGTTTTTAAAATGTGGAGACGTGTATAGAATATGTTAAAAAGATCCTTTATTAGGCTGAGTAGATTCCCATAGATCTTAGTGAGATCATTAAGATTCATGGTTAGAGACAAATATGTTGATCATGTAATAAAAACTTATTGTTGAAACAGATTTTTTCTAAAGATCCTGTGAAGATTTAAAAGCTTCTGACGACACCATTAGATCCTATAATTCTCGTTGTTATACTGACACAAGATCTTTTTGATAAAAACTTTTGGATACTATTAAAGTAAATATTTTTTGCTATAGAACACGTCTATGATGTAAAAAAGTCTATAAAGAGAATGAAGCCTCTTAAATATTGTGAAGACAATGACATCTCTCAGGATCCTAATGTTTTAATAGGCTCTCTATATCAGCAATATATTTCTTGACCTTGGCTATCTCTCTCTTCAACATATCAATATCTATTATACCATCATAAGATGTCATCTCATGTAGATATTTCTCTCTGGCTTCATATCTATCTCTTATTCCAAGCTCCTCGATCCTTGGATCCTCATCCTCAAGTTTTTCAAGGAGCTTTCTCCTCTCCCAATGTCTCGTAGGAACTATATCAAGTCTTTGAAGTATAAGCGCGTTTGTTGCGTTTATGACGGCGTTCCACATCTTCTCGGCTGCATCACGTATTTTATACTGATCGTTTGTTTTAAGGCCTTCTTCGAATTCTTCAACACCTTTTCTTAGGAAGTTTCTGGCGTCATCTATGAACATCTTGATCCTTAGGATCTTTTCTGATCTCATCGTCATTATAATGTCTCTGTCAATATTTATAAAACTGATTTCAGTATGATTTTTAGGTGTAAAATTTGAGTAGTGAGCCTGAGAAATTCGTTTTTCAATATTATGATGTGAAACTGTTTTTCGGGAAAAATTTTGAGAGAGATAAAGTCTTTCATTCAGGAGTACAAGAGATTCGGCATATTAACTGGGAGAAGCTCTGCAAAAACATCTGGCGCGTATGATGATGTGATAAATCTTCTGAGAGAGTTTGATGCTTAATATATTGTTTATGACAAGATCTCTCCTAATCCATGGGTTTCTGAAGCTGAGAAAGCAGACGAGACGTTGTGGAGAGAAGGTGTTGAGGCTGTGATCGCTATCGGCAGTGGAAGTGTTATTGATGCCGCTAAGGTCGCCAGCGGATAGCCAGCGGTAGCGGAGGATTTAAAGATGTTTTCAGAGGCCGTAGACCTAGAAATATGATGCCTCTCATAGCTATTAATCTGACGCATGAAACCGGGATTGAGATTGTTGACGACCCTATCTACACTATTTCTCTGCCAAAAGATCATAAGATCTATACTTCTCTAGATGCTTTTTATCATGCCTATGAGGCTGCGACATCTAATTATAGAAAAATATTCGTCGAGGCGTCGTCTCGAGAGGCAATCTTGTGTAATCAGAGAAAATCTGCCTGTGTTATTAAAAGATCTTTCTGATATAGAGAGAAGAGCTATGCTACTCTACGCATCAATGATCGCTGGATAGCAATTGATCAAAGCTCTACACATCTTAATCACGCAATAGAACATGTCTTAAGAGGGCTAGAGCCTGGGTTGCCACATGTTCTTTGGCTTGCATTGACAGGGCCTAGAGTAGTTCATTATACTCATAAGGCGAGACCAATTGAGTCTGCCAGGATCCTTAGGACTTTAGATCCTAATATAAAACCTTTGGAGGAGGATGCTGAAAAAGCTATGAGAATAGTAGAAGAGTTTCAAGAGTCGTTAGGTGCGACACAGAAACTTATGCAATTTGAAATAATCTCTCAAGTTTTTATATATTAAAAAAGATTAAAATGATTAAAGAGGCATCGTAATGTGTAGCGAAATAATATTTAATGCTTTTATTAATGGACTTCTAATATTAGGCTTCACAGCAATAGGATCTTTGGTTGCTCTATTGAGGGTGGATCTTCCCAGATGGGGTCTTGATTTTGCGCTCGGATTTGCATCTGGAATAATGATTGTGGCGAGTTTCACCAGTCTTATAATTCCGGCTTTTGAAAAGGGATATTATCTTGAGACAGGCCTCGGAATAGGACTTGGCATATCAATAATACTTTTGTTAGACATGTTTATTCCTCATGAACATTTTGTGAGCGGATATGAAGGACCGGATCATTTGAGAAAGAGACTTGGAAAAGCTCTTTTGATTGCTATAGCAATTGTTATTCATAATATTCCAGAAGGTCTTGCGGTAGGAGTGGCAACTGTCTACAACAGAGACCTGGGGTTTCTCACAGCATTAGCCATTGGGATACAAGATGTTCCTGAGGGAGCAGCAGTTGCTCTGCCCTTAGCAATTCTGTGGAGAGGAAGATTAAAAGGTTTTGCCCTCGGCGTGTCAAGCGGTCTTGTTGAGACAGTCTCATCAGTTGGTGGAGCTACAGTATTCTCATATTCAAACAATATTCTTGGAATAGGAATGGGTTTCTCAGCTGGGGCAATGACAT
>Ga0272445_1001452_pt1 | contig 18391 bp, 14 predicted proteins | sample YNPCB0031_FD_194404 | JGI IMG/M metagenome (GOLD analysis project Ga0272445, IMG submission 194404) | Hot spring sediment microbial communities from Yellowstone National Park, WY, United States - YNP-CB-003-1 | ecosystem: Environmental > Aquatic > Thermal springs > Hot (42-90C) > Sediment... | reverse complement strand
AGGATTTTTAGCTCCACCTGTGGGAGTAAGTGCAGCGGACGCAGAGAAAATTTTACCTCCAAAACCCAGAGTTGATGTTGTTCTTCCAAATGGAGAAATGTGCGATTCAGAGAAAAAACCTGTTTGTATTTTAGGATATGAGGAAGCAAAAACACTGTTCGGAGGAGAAAACTCCTATTTATCAGTTGTCTATGCAGGTGTAAAGAAACTAAGCTGGAAAAAATCATATTCATCATGGAAAATACCTTATAACCTTGAAAATTATTCAGGGCATATGAGATTAGATTTGGGAGCATTTTTGGATGGAGAAAATGAAATATCATTTTTCGCAATAGATGAAAACAACATAGGCTGGGAAGATATAGTCAAAGTAAGATTTGTTTTGGATAGGGTAAAGCCTGAAATAAAAGTTAAAGGAGGAGAGTTTGATGAGAAATTGCAGGGATATATTTTCCACAGCGACAAAGTTCAAGTTTTAAATATAGAGGTCAAAGATAATGTGACACCAGAGAGCAATATAAAAGTGAGTTGGAGCGTAGATGATGTGGATGTACAGGGTGAATGGCAAAAAGGAGTAAAGCAGATAACTTTGAACTTGCCAAAAGGGATTTATAAGCTCAAAATCAAAGCTCAAGATGAAGCCGGGAATGAGGGAGTGTGGTCGGGAGTGATGTATGTTAAAGGAGATGAAGTTATGGGATGCCCTGTAATAGGTAGCATAACAGAAAGTGATGTGAGCAAGATGTTTGCACTAATGAACGCCATGATACCTGTAAGTGTAATTCTTGTTGCGTTCTACTTTATGAAAGCTTTCAGAAGAAACGGAAATGGGAAGAATGGGAACGGAATAAGCGGAAGCGGAAAGAATGAAAAATAGAAATTTTTAATTAAATAACGATTTTTAGCCTTGAAAAAAAAGTTATTTTGGATAGCCTTTGTATTTGTCTTTATCTTATCTTTCGTTATTTTGACGAATTTCACTATTTTCTTTGAGGCTCCTCATTCCGAGGGACTTATGATGATGAGCGATGTAGGTGAGACTATACTGGGCATAGATTTTGCAAAGGAAGAATTTATTTATCCTCGCCCTCGTGAAAAGAAAATACTACCTTTTCTATCTATTATAAAGCAAGATTTCTTTCTATTTCTAAAATTGAGATTATTCGGTGTTGAGGTACCCCTGACATGGAAAGATTATCACGGAATTTTGTTAATGAACATAGTTAAGCTTTTAGATAAAATATTTTTCTTTATTGGAGAATTTTGGAGATTAGTGTTGAAAGCATTTGTTTACCATTTTATTAACTCTTTTTTTCTTTTGTATTTTTTGTTCAAGCTACTTGAAAGATACTTTTTTATTGATAGGTTCGTTGCTTTTTCTCTTATTTTTTGTGTTTTGACCTTGCCTGTTTTTTATTTTTTTGTCAGAATGCACCATCCACAGCCTGCAATTTTTATTCTTGGTATGCTTTATTTTTTGATGGAAAGAAGATATGCTTTAGCTGGAATATTCGGGGGATTAGCCGCATACTCTTACCTACCAATTACCTTTGCTGTTTTAGGACTAACACTAACTTCTCTTTTGTATCATAGAAGTTTCAAAGGGGTAATTTTGATTGCTCTGTTTTTTTTAATTTTTACTTCTCCAAGTTTGTACTATATTTTCTCTTCACAAGGGGAGGATTTTCATCAGGTTTACAATTGTTCAAATTGCATAGTTTTTTTTCCTCCGAAAGAACTCAAAGCTTATTTTCGTGAGGATATGAGAAATTTTTTTAACTTGTTTGAGGTTTTAGTTTATTTATTGTTTTCCGTTATTTTTCTACCTCTGAATTTTTCTGATATTTTAGGTTCGGTTTTCTCTAATTTGAAAGAGTCATTTTCCATTTCAGATGTTATGTTAAGATATGGTTACTTTGGGGGAATACAAGATTTCAAATACAGAGGATTGGCAGAGATAGCAATTTTATTAAATCTTTTGATTTTGGGTTTAGGTATATTATATATAAGGAGGAGGTTTGAGGTAGTAGCATACATTTTTTCTTTAATATTTTATGTTCTGCTTTCAAGATACTTTACAATGATACCAAAGATGATGTATATACTTTCTCCGATATATTTTTTGATAAGTGTGAGGGTAATAAATGAGTTTTTGATGAGAAGAAAAAAGATTTTAGTTTTGATATTTTTCATATCTTGTTTTTTGAGGTTATCAGAATTTATAGACATAGCAGGTAAGGTAAAAGCATCTCTTAGATGGAAAGAGAATAAGGAGGTAGTAGATTTTTTCAAAGATAAAGATGTAAAAAGTGAAGATATTTTGCTTTACTCGTGGCCTATTGCATTTAAAGTTTTTAGTGAGGGTAGGTTAAATCCTCCTATTTTTGCCCCTGTGTTTCAGGGGCTCGATCCACTTTTGAGAAAGAAAACTATGGAATTTGTTATATACAAATCAAATTTCAGATATTTAGTCTTTGATATAAATTTTATTCAGCACTTATATGATATTCTGGAAAGAGATAAGGAAAACCTAAAAATAGTTTTTAAAAATGAAGGTTTCATTATTGTTGAGGTTAAAAGAAATAATCAGAAAAGATAAAGCATTTGGTTTCGTTCTTCTTTTGCTTTCTTTCCTAATACTCTCACCAAAGAATTTGACTACACTCTTTTACTATGATGATAATCCGATAAGATATATGGTTGCAAAAAGGATTGTGTACGGCAATTTAGATAAAGAAGAATTTTTTTCTTTTTGGTCCTTTGGTTCTGCTGACATATACATTCCTTTCTTTTTCCTGGCAAAGGTTTTCAATTTAGAAAAATATGATGAGCTGATTTATAACATCGCTTCGCTCTTTTATTTTGCTTTGTCTATTATTTTGATTATTTTTTACCTCAGTCTGGGTGTCGGAAAGAATCAGGTAAAGAATCAGTTAGAAAACTTGGAATATGAGGGTGAAAATCTTTCTGGTTTCCCCTATATATTGGTTGTTCTTTGTATTCTTGGAATTGCATCGGTAGTTGGCGGTAGGTTACACTGGATTTTATCTTGCTCTCTTTTTACAGTTGTTATGTATAAAGCTACTATATCAGAAAAGTTCGATATTGTAGATTACATCATACTTGGAATTGCTCATTTTATATCTCCTACGCTTTTGTTTTTTTCCGCAATTTTTTCTTTCGTCTTAAAAAGACCTGATATATTTTTATTTCCTTTAATTTTATATTTTGCCAAGATATTTTCTGTCAATTTCATACTTTTCAAATATATAAAGCTTTTCGTTTCCGGTGCTATTGTGCGTGAAGATTTTTCAGTTGAAGATAAAATATTTTTGCCAGTTGATTACAATATCATCTCAAGGGTTTTGAGTTTTGGTTACTTTAATTATTCATTTGTTTTTTTACCTTTGGTTTATATTGTAGCTTTAAGATCGGTTTTCACAAAGAAAAAAACTCTTATTTTTGCTTGCTTTTTTTATTACCTTATTGTAGTTTTTTCTGCCGTTTTGCTGAAGCTTTGGGAAATGGGTTGGAATATACCAAAAATTTTTGTAATATTTTCTGTAATCATTTTTGGTCCAGATCCTACAAGGTTCATTCCGCTCTTTTTAATTTCTTTTCTTCTTCATATTGATAAAACAAAATTTGATGACTGCTTCAAATTTATTGCTTTGTTTTTCTTTTTAGTAAGAGCTTTGCTTTCTGTTTTTGGTTCTTCTCCTTTACCCAAAAATTTTCCAGAAAGCGTCAAATCTACTATTGAGTATATATTGAACAACACGAAGGAAGGAGAAAAAATTCTTGTTGAAGGTGATAAACACATGTTTGAAAAAGGAAAACTGATTCACCCACTTTATAACTCTCATATCATACCTTACATAATAGCAAAGGTTGAAAACAGAAAGTTTTTAGGTTCAGGTGTTCCATGGGGACCATTTTCTTCTCCATTTATAGCAGGGAAGTTTAAAGAAAAACCATTAGATAAATCTGAAATACTCTCTTTTGTTTCAGAGAATGATATAAAATATGTGCTTTGTTGGACGCAAGAGTGTGAAAACTTTTTCAGAAATTTAGGAAAGAAGATCATTATAATAGATAAGTTCAAGATAGTACATTTGTATGAAGGTTAGACTATTTTATTTTCGTTTTTTTATATTTCCTTCTTATATTTACGGTTTATAGTATATTGGGCATCCTTGACATATATCTGGGATTTTTTTCCTGAAATTTCTCAGAAACTCATATCTTCTTTTCATCACGCCTTCCAAATCATCAAAAACATTTCCAAAAGTTCTTTCTGGTTTTACAAAGAGAAAGCAGCACGGAAATGCATTCCCATATATATCTATTGCGAGGGAAGAAAAAGCAAAATGACAGAAACCTGAAAAGAAATCTCCTTTTTCAAAGCTACAAAAAGGTGAAAATCTTATTTTTAAGCCTTGACTTTTGTATCTTTGGAGCAAATTTTTCAGATAGTTTATCTCTTGTTTTGTGGGTATTCCGACATCAAATTGAGCAAATTCAGCTACAAAAACCGTCTCAATATAAAATTTCTCTACTCCTAAACTCGCGCAAAAATTTATAACTTCTTCAACATCATCTAAATTTTCTCTCATAACCACCATTTTCAGCGAGATAGTTGGTTTTTTGTAATTTTTCTTTATCTTCAAATCAATAAGCCTTTTTAGGTTCTTCACGACCAGATTTATGTCTCCATTTACTCTTATTTTTCTGAATTTTTCTGGGTTTAGTGAATCTATTGATACCGCAATTTCATTTATTTGAGTTTCTATAAATTTTTCTACATCTATTACAGAAAAGTTTGAGGTAACGAAAGTATAGAAATTTTTTGATGAAGCATATTTTAGCATATTGTAAAATTCTCTGTTCAAAAAAGGTTCTCCCGCTGCATAAGGGAATAAAAAGAATGAGTCAGAAAACATATCAGCTGTTTTTCTGAATTTATCAAAACTCAGGTATTCTTTTGGGAAATCTCCAGCTCTACACATTACACAATTAAAGTTGCATCCTCTCATAGTTTCAATAAATAAAGTTGTTGGACGAATGGCTTGCGATACAAGACCAAAGTTTTTTGCAAGATAAGATTTTACGAAATTTTGTAGTCTCTTTGGAGTAAATTTTCCGATTGAATTTGAGGAAAAACTTTTTGTTCTGAAAGTTTTAATATCGTGTATTATATCTTTTATGAACATTTTCTCCTTTATCATTATTTTCTTTTGTTTAAATTACTGTTTTATTTTACGCTTTCCTGTTTTTGTTGCACATTCTACAATAGGTTTCACAATTTTTACAGAAATCTGGGGGATCGCTTCTGAATCTTTTGAGGAACATTAGTCTATTTTTCAGTGCTCTTTGAGGGTCTTTGAGAATATTACCTAAACTTGCCTCTTTATTACCAAAGTATCTGCAACAAGTGTAGAGTTCCCCGTCATAACCTATCGGCGCTATAAAGAACGCATTAAAACAATAGCCCTTTGGTAAAGAGCCTTTTGCTTTGCTATCCCATAAATAAATAATTATATTTGCTTTATTTTTGAAACTTCTTTTCAATTGAATCACCTTATCTATGTCTTCTAATGAAAGCCTTGAGATCTTCCTAACTAAGTAGCCATCTGCTGAATCTTGAAAATAAAATTTCTTTACCCCAATAGAAAGTCCAAACTCTACTATATTTTCTAATTCATCTATGTTTTCGTTAGAAATTAGCGTTCTGATAGATATTATTGGAAATTTGTGACTGTTTTTTTGCTTTAATGAAAGAATAGTTTTTAGGTTCTCAATTACACGGTCAAGATTACCTTTACGTAGCAGAAAAAATTTTTCTGGGTCAAGGGAATCGATGGAAGCCATGATTTCGTTAGCTCCCATATTGATAGCTTTTTGTGGGTCAATAACAGAAAAATTTGATGTAATACCTACTATGAATTTTAAACTAAAAGATGCATATTTTACTATATCGTAAATATCTCTGTTTAAAAACGGCTCTCCAATACCATAAGGAGCGAGAAAAATTGAATTGCTGAACTGACTTAATATTTTTTTTGATTCTTCAAAAGATAAGAAAGAAATTCTTTTGACTTTCCATGCATCACACATTATACATCTGAAGTTACATCCTCTCACTGTTTCAACTTGTATATCAATAGGCTGAATCTCCCCTATAAAAATACCAAATCTTTGAGCAATAACTGATGAGATTGTGTTTAAAATTTTTCTCTTATTCACTCTTTTATATACAAAGTTAAATCTCTCTTTTTTATCTTCAAATTTAAATATATCAGTAATAGACATAGCTACCGTTTCCAGAGACAAAATTTTCTTGCTTTATCTGTAAATTTTTTTTCTCTCTGAAATTTCTGAAATATAGCTCGCATTTTTTGCAGAATTCAGGAGGAGAGGATCTGAATTTTTTGAGAAAAAGATTTCTGTTTTTGAGAACTTTTTGAGGTTCATAAAAGATATTACCAAAACTTGCGCTTTTATCCTCCATAACCTTGCAGCAGGGATAAACATCTCCTCTGAAGTCTATTATGGCTGAATAAAAGGTCATAAAGCAATAACCTGCTGGTTTGAACCCCTTTATATCTCCTCTATAAGATGAAAGTATAAATCGAGCTTGTTTTTTATATCTCTTTGTTAATTCATTAATTTTCAAAATTTCTTCTGTTGTTAGATCGTTGGGTTTTGATATTAAATTACCATCAAATAAAGTTTGAATATAGAATTTTCTTATGCCTATTGATATTCCAAATTGAAATATATCTTCAAGTTCATGAAAATTAAGCTTTGATACAACTGTTCTTATAGCAACGATAGGATACTTTCTATTTCCTTTTAATTTGACAAGAGTTATGAGGTTTTTTTTGACTATATCAATATTACCATGTCTTAGCATGAAAAATTTTTCTTTATTGATTGAGTCAATAGATGCTGATATTTGATTAGCTCCCATTTCCAGAGCCTTTTTTGGATCAATAACGGAAAAATTTGATGTTACCGATGCCACAAATTTTAGTTCTTCTGATGCATATTTTACTATCTTATATATGTCTTTGTTTAAGAATGGTTCACCTACTCCGTATGATTCAAGGTAAGTAGATTTCCTAAAATGAGGTAAAATTTTTTTTACATCTTCGTAAGATAAAAAGTATTTTGGAAATTTCCAAGCGTTGCACATTATACACTTGAAATTACATCCCCTTACAACCTCAAGATATAACTCAAAAGGATAGAGTTCAGATAAAAATAAACCAAACTTTTGAGATATTGCAGAAAAAATTAGATTAAGCATTCTTTCGGGTGTGATTTTACCTAATTTTTTCAAAGTTTCAGGATGTATAACAGAATAATTATTTTTGAATAGTTTCTCTTTTAAAATATTCTTTACTATTTCTTGCATATGATATTCTTACCCCCTTTTACTATATATTATACACTTATCATTGCCTATCGTTATTAAGTGCTGTTTTTTGTGAAATTTTCCTTTTTTGAAATTTCTGAAATAGGATTCGCATTTTTTGCAGAATTCAGGAGGAGAGGATCTGAATTTTTTGAGAAAAAGATTTCTGTTTTTGAGAACTTTTTGAGGTTCATAAAAGATGTTACCAAAACTTGCATCATCATCATCTACAACTCTGAAACATGGATACACATTTCCTCTGTAATCAATTGAAGCCGATAAGAAAGCTACGGGACAATATCCTTCTGGGACATCTCCTTTAAAATCACTCCTATATGATATAAATATTAATTTAGCTTCTCTTTTATATTTATTTGCAACCTCATAGATTTTGGATATATCTTTTGTATCTATATCATCTTTTTTTGAGCACAGATTCCCATCTGCCAAAGTTTGAAGGTAGAATTTTCTGATGTTAACTGATATACCAAATTTTATAATATTTCCAAGCTCGTGGATATTATGTTTAGATATGACTGTTCTGATAGATATTATAGGATATTTTTTCTCTCCCTTCAATTGTGTTAAGATTTTTAAATTCCTTTCTACTAATTCAAATCTGCCTTGCCGTATTGCGTAAAAATTTTCGGGGTCAACCGAATCAATGGAAGCTATAATCTCATCAGCACTCATTTCCAGAACTTTTTGCGGATTAATAACAGAGAAGTTTGAAGTGATATAAGTTATGAACTTTAGTTCATAAGATGCATACTTTACTATATCATAAATATCTCTGTTAAGAAACGGCTCTCCAATACCATAAGCGTGAAACATCAACGACTTTCTAAAATAAGGAAAAATTCTTTTTGCCTGTTCGTATGTAATTGATAATTTTGGAAATTTCCAAGCGTTGCACATTATACACTTGAAATTACATCCCCTTACAACCTCAAGGAAAAATTCCACTGGATGGAGTTCAGATATAAAAATTCCAAATTTTCTGGCAAGGTTAGAAGAAATTAGGTTTAATATCCTCTCTGTTGAAATTTTTTTCAGTTTGTTCAAAAAAATATCTATCCTCTCTCCATTTATCTTAAAGACATCCATCTTATTATCTCCCTTTATTTTCTAAAATATAGTGGGCATTCAAGACAAAAATTCGGAGGAGAGCTTCTGAAGTTTTTCATGAACTCTTGCCTTTTCCCAATTGCAACTTTAATGTCCTCTTGCGATGAAGCCACTCCAAATGACGGATTATTCATATCCATATTTGTTTAGTTCTCCTCCTTTTCTGACGAAGTTATATTTTTGTTTGTCAAATGAGTCAATAGAAGCATTTATTTCAAAGAGTCCAGAGTTTATGATGTCTTCGGGAGAGGGTAGAACTGTGAAGTTAGAGAAGATTATAACGATGGCTTTTCTTTGAGCATAATTTATCATTTTGAGAGTATCCTTTGATAAAAATGGTTCCCCGCCATAGTTCAAGGTGATAAACATAGTTTCTGGGAAGTTATCAATGATTTTTTTAAAGTTGTCAAAAGGAAGTTTTTGGATTTTGAGCTGTCCAGCACCACACATAACACAGTTCAAATTACAACCCTTTACTGGTTCAACTTGTAAAATAACTGGTTTAGATTTGAGTCCGAGTCCGAATTTCCAGTTGAGATAGGATGAGATGAAGTTTTTGATTCTCAAAGCTGTAAGTTTTGGTTCAGAAGGTGGGAACATTCGTGGTAGAGCAAACATTAATTTTTCTGTGTCAAGAAGCATCCTTTTTAAGATGAATTTTCCGAGATTCAGCATCTAAATAATTATAAGCATTTTTTGGATGATTTGTTTTTGAATTTTCCTTTCTTACTAATATGCTATTTTTTTCTGAAAATTATTTTGTATTAAAATCAATATAGTGATGTCTTCGGGGGAAAATTTTGATTTTGATGGAATAAAAAAGAGCATTTTTCAGGCTTTATTTTTGAGCGGTATCCCATTTTTTGCGTATGTGAATTTTATAGATAGTGTAAAATTTAGTATAATCTCATTTTTAATATCATCTTTCCTGTGCGCGTTCTCTGTGTCTAACCTAAATGTTTTCTTTGAAAGAAAAAATTCATATTACCTTGTTTTAAGTGTGTCTTTTTTCATCTTGGGTTTGCTCTTTACATTTAGTGAAAGTAATCTTGCAATTTCTTTTGTCTATGTTATTATATACCTCACATGGTTGATGTACTACATTATAAGAAAAATTATGTTTTTCCCTGATGTTCTCCTACATATTGCAGGCGGAATTTTGATTTCCTCTTTTGGTTTGGTTTGGGGAATTTATGAAAAATCTCCAGAAAAGCTTTTTGATTTCCTTTTCCTTGATAATGAAAAAGTTTTGCTTTCTCTTTTCGTTTCATTTGCCTTTACAGCAGGATATCTTATTGACATTATTGATGATATAGAAGAGGACAAAAAGATAGGACAAAAAAACTTATCCGAAAAAATCGGTGTAAAATTAACTTTTTTGCTTTCGGCTCTTCTTTTTCTTTTGTCTTACATAAACGGATTTTTTGTTATAAAGCAGAACATATCAAAAATAATTTTCATCTCTTTATTTTTAACTCATCTCTTCACTGCAACAATTTTATTTTTGAGCAACTCAATGCTCAAATTCATCCCAAATTATAGAAATTTTTATAGGGTTCTTTTCGTTTTATACTGCCTACTTATAACTTATGAAAAGAAAAGTCACCTTTTGTTTTTCTTGTGAGGGAAGTAGGTTATTTTTTCTTTTCTGTTCTGATCTATTTTCTTTTATTTATTGATTGTATTTTCTTTTTTAATTATTTCTGTGTTGATATTTTGAAAAGATCATCGCAAGCTTCTTTGAAACCAAATCGGCAAGCTATCTCAAGGTATTCTTTGTTTTTGGTCTCTTTCCAGAGTTCGTAACAGGCATGCTTTACACCTCCTTTACAACTTTTTATCCTGTACTCTTCGAATTTTCTTCTATCTCCTTTCTGCTGGTATATGTAAGCTAAGTTATCGCATGCTCCGCCATTTCCCAGTTCACAGGCTTTCTCATATAATGAAAAAGCTTTGCTTTCATCTTTGGTAATTCCTACACCGTGTCCATATAAAACTCCGAGAAGAAAGCAGTCTCCTGGATCCGGATCATTTCCCTTGCATCCGTTCTCAGATAAATTTATTGCTTTTTTAAGAAATTTTTGAGCTTCTGCCTGATTTTTATATCTTTCTGAGTAAATATTATAGAGATTATAGCATGCCCACGAATCTCCAAGATCACAAGTCTGCTTATGAAATGTTTCTAATCTGGCGATTCCGAGCAATTCTTGTGCCCTTATAGCATAGCCCAAACCTGTTTTAAAATCTCTTTTTTTGCCCCATCTTCCTTTTGCATATACGACATATAGTTTTATGCAAGATATAGCGTCTCCACCTATGCATGCGGCATCAAAAAACTCAATAGCCTTCTCATAATTCCTTTTCTTCTCATAATATTCTCCTACTTTAACGCAAGTTGTTATTGAACCTGTAAAACAGCTGTTTTCCATCTGAACTAAATTCTGCTCTGCTACACTTACTGATTTCTCTCCTTTTTGACCTATTAACAAAAAAGCTAATAAAATAAACATCATAGTAAATTTATTTTAATAACTTCATCATCTTCTGATGTACAAATAGCATTTTTTACAAAATTGTGGAGGATTATCTCTGAAATTGTTTATGAAATTCTGTCTTCTTTCAAGAGCTTTTATTATATCAGTGTTTTCTATGTTACCAAATTTTGAAAGTTCTGTGTTTTCAAATATCGACGGCATGCAGCAGGGAAAAATGTTCCCAAAGACATCAACAAGAACCATAAAATGAGCATAGAAGCAATAACCTTTTAGCTCCGATGCGTGATCAAAGTTCGCAAATATAATTTCAATTTGGTTTTTGTATTTTTGTTTGAGTTTTTGTAGGAAGAAAAAATCATCGGGATCGGGAGTATGAAATACTCCGGGAACATCAAAAGCAAGTTTTTGGAATTTAACTCTATCAACACCTAAATCGATGGCGTTTTTTATAATATCTTCTGCATCCTCTTTTGTTTCCTTTGCAAAAACGGAATTTATACTTATTATTGGGAGATTCTTTTTTAATTTATTTCTTGTTCGTATTAATGTTTTGAGATTTTCTACAACTTTTTCAAGCGTGCTTTTGCTTTTTTCTAATCCGGTTATTCCGTTTCTTGAAATAATCTTTTCTTCTTGTTTTCCGTTTCTTGATTTCCCATTTTTTGATTTTATATCAAATTCGTTCTCATCAAATCTAAGTTCTTTAAATATTTTTTTTAGCTCGCCTGACTTTCTTATAAATTCATATTTTTCCTTATCAAAAGAGTCTATTGAGATATTAATTTCAAATAGCCCTGAATTTACCAGATCCTCCGGGTGTGGCAATATTGTAAGGTTTGAAAAGAGTATAACACAAGATTTTTTCTGCGAGTGCTGAATCATCTTTATTATATCTTTTGATAAAAAAGGCTCACCGAGAAAATTCAGGATAGTTATAAATGCTTCGGGGAATTTTTCACTTATTTTCTTGAACTTTTCAAAAGACATCATTTTTAATCTCAGTTCTCCTGCTCCGCACATAACACAATTTAGATTGCAACCCCTTACAGTTTCAACCTGAAAAATTATCGGTTTTACCTTTTGTATAGAAAAATTGTATTTCCATTTTACAAATACCGCAATAAGATTTCTCATTCTCTTTAACGAAAGTTCTGGGTCAGAAGGTGGGAAGATTCTTCTGATAGCAAAAATTGCTCTTTCAGGATAAAATTGATTGAATACCCATAAACGATTTAACACAAAATTTAGCATATCATAATACATACATAAATACACATTATTCATAAATAAAAAGAAATAAAATCAAGTAAAAAAGAATTAAAAAAGAAGATAAAGAAATTAAAAAATGAAAGTACGAGAGAAAATAAAAAGATGAGAAAAACAAGTTTAGACCTTATAGTTATTAACTTCATTATTTTGTATATATGAAGCTTAAAGACAAAATCTTATCTTTTTCGGAGGAAAACATCTTCAAACAAAATATCTCATCTATTTCCGAAAACATCTCAAGAATTTACGAAGAAGAAATCTCGCAATTATATAAAAAGTATTTGGGGGATGTTGATGGTATTTGTATCGCTGGATTTGGAAGCTTTGCGAGAAAATTTATGGCTCCTTGCTCAGATTTAGATTTCGTCATACTAACCTCTTCAAAAGCAATTGCAGAAAAAGAAACAAATAAAAATAAAATCTCTTCCTTTATCCATCATGTTTGGGATATAATTTCAAAGGCTGAATACTCTGTAAGAACCCCAGAAGAAACTATAAACCTCGCTCTTGAAGATGAAAAAGTTCTCACATACCTTGCTGACATAAGATATATAGCAGGAGATAACAAAGTTTTTAACCATCTATTATACCTTATAAATCAATTGAAAAACACTCACAATGTCAAAATGTTTTCCATTTTATCCCAAGATAGAGTTGTGCGTATATCAAAGTATCAAAACCTGGTTGAACCCGATCTCAAAAAATCTCCCGGCGGTCTTGAGGATTTCTTCTTTATGAAAACACTGCAAAGACTTATATCAGATGACATTCTTGTTTCTCTGAAAGAAATAGAAAATGATTTTTTTAGCATTCTTGAATTGAGATTTATTCTTCACATATTGACAAAGAGAAATACAAACTCTCTTTATATCGGTCTGGTTGAAGATGTTTTGAGTTTCATAAAATCAAAAACTGGGAAAAAGTATGAGGTTCAAGAATTTATGACCAAAGTTATATCGTCTATGCAAAGAGTAAAGGTTTATGCTGATATATCGCATAATTTTGTGAAAAAGAAAATCTATCCGCCAAACCCGGCTTTAATCTCTTATTTTGGACCTTATTTTTCAGATGGAGAATTTCTGTACGCTGATAATGAGCTATTTAAAAAAGAACCTTATAGATTAGTTGAAATATTTAAGATTGCCAAGGCAAATGAGCTTGATTTGGCTCCTGAAACATCATATTTCATATTGAAGATGAAAAATATTGATTTGAGCGAAGATATACAAGCAAACAGGCTCTTTTTTGAAATAATAACAGATCTCGGAGGTATAGAAAAAACTCTCATGCGAATGAAGGAGCTCGGAGTACTTGAAAAGATCATTCCAGAATTTGCAAGAGTCTCAAATTTATATCAAATGTATCCTCCTCATATCTATCCTGTTGGTGTTCATCTTATAAAGTGTGCAGGTGAAATGGAAAAAATACTTTCAGGAATAAAACCAAAGTTTGTGGAAATAATGCCCGGGTTAGATGAAATAGATAAAAATATAGCTCTACTATCTTCTTTTCTTCATGATATAGGTAAGGGCTCTAAAAAAGATCACTCCGAAGTTGGAGAAGAGTTAGCTGAAAGAATAGGAAAAAGATTAGGTTTAGCTGGGGAAAGCCTTAATAGGTTAAAGTTTATCGTCAAAAATCATCTGATCCTACCTCATTTTTCGCAAAGAAGAGATTTACACGAAAGGGAAATATTAGAAAAATTAGCATCATCTTTCCCTGACCATATCACGCTTAACACGCTTTATCTGGTATCTATTGCCGATGCGTTGGCAACAAACCCTAATAATTGGAACCACTGGAAGGCTCATCTGCTCGGAGAAATTTACGGAAAGGTTGATGATGAGATGAGAAAAGGGTTAGGTTATGTTGAAGAGGAACATGTGGATGTTGATATACTACGAGAGGAACTTTCTCAAATTTTTCCGCAAGATTTGGTTTCTTCTTATATATCCTCTCTTTCATATAAGTTCATCTCATTTTTCAATTATGATAGGCTTTTCAGATACTCCTACCTGCTTTTGAAGGCTTATGTTGATAAGAAAGGAGTTGCAACTTATACTGTAAGGAAGGAAGGAGTTATTGAGATTGTGGCAATAGATAAGGATACCTGGTCGCTCATAAGTGAGTGCGCAGGACTTTTATTCATCTCAGGGTTCAATATACTATCACTTTATTCCGAAGGAGGAGTACTGGGTTTATCTATAAATGTATTCTGGGTTCAACCGCAAGATAAAACCAAAGCTCAAAACTTTATCAGAATGTTCAAAAACAGAAACCTTGACGAAATAATAGAGCAGGTGAGAAGAAAGAGAGAAAACTTTATGGGGAAGCAATTCGGTATAAAAAGGAACTCAAAGGATTCTGTGAGGGTTATTTTTGATAACACAACATCTCAAAATTATACTATCGTTGAGGTCTACTGCTATGATAGACCAGGTCTTCTTTTTGATATATCTTGTGCTATATCTTTTATGGGATATGAGATATCAGTTGCAAAAATTTCAACAAGGGAGGATAAAGTTGCAGACATTTTCTATATAAGAGATAGGACTACTGGGAAAAAACTACAAGACGACCAATGCAAAGCTCTTAAAGATTCTATAAGGAACGCCATTATTCAAGGTATTCAGATTCAGCTTGGGCAGCGACAATTTCTTTGAACTCCTCCGGATTTTCCCTCATTTTTTCAAGGTTTTCTCTTATTTGGGAGATAACTTCATCAAATTCCACTATAACTCTTTTCCTCTTTATTGGGTTTGCATGAGATACTACCTCTTTATACACAAACGGATGCTGTACCCCTATTTCTTTGAGTTTCTGGACTATTTCTTTTACTATTATGTGTAGTTCTTGTAGTAATTTAGCTCTTTCTTCTCTTTTCGGTTTAGCTTCCTTTAACGGCATATCAAATGGCCAATCTGCTTTCTTTAATATCGGATCCCACGCAGAGCCAGAAAATTTTTCTTCATGCTCATATACCATACCCATCGTCACATAATGAATCTCTTCAACTGATTGTAAGACTTCATCATCTGTCTCCGGTTTATCTGGGAACATATCTACAAGCTCGTTGTATATCCTCAACGCAACATAAGCCTTCTCTTTGATATTCGGTTGTTTCTCTATGTTGAGGTTTATCATTAAGGTTGCATAATCCCACGGAATTATAACAGATGGTATTTTTTTTATTCCCAAATCAAGACAGGCAAGATACCTGTGTTGTCCATCAAGAATTATGAATTTATCTTCATCTGGTTTTTTAGCTACAACTAATGGAACAACAAAACCTACTGTTGATATTGATTTTGCAAGGTTCTTTACATGTGGCTTTGATGGTTTCCTCTGATATACAACCACCTCAAGGTTCTCAACTGGTATTTCAGATACTATTAAATCGTATCCCTTGTAAGGCTCTTTGATAATATAGATGTTTTTAAGGAGCCTTTTTATATCTTCTACTTTATCCTCTTTTTTCTCTTTTTTTGTATCAAAAAGTTCTGACATAATTTCTATTTTATTACTTCAAACTTCGCTATCATAATCAGCGAAAAAAAATATTTTTTTTCAAATTATAGTCAATCTACGACTTTATACAACTTTCTATACAGGTATCTATACAAGCATTTTTTATATCATCATCAGGCGAACGGATCTATTTGCTTTCTGTCTGAGTAGATTGACTTAGTAGATTGACTTATAAGTAAAATTCTAATTTGGGACAAACTAATTTTAACCAAAGAAAGATGAGAAACAAATGAAAAATGAAAAAACAGAAGTCAAGATAGAAAATAAAAAAGAGTACAAAACTCCAAAACTAACTTTAAAATACAGAGTTTTAGATATGAAGAAAATAGATCCAGATGTTTTTATAAAAAGAGAAAAACCAGCAGAAGTTATTTTGGGTATTTTAGCCGGGAAATTTAAAGATAAACCTCAAATAATAAATAAAGTCAAAAGAAGAATTACAGAAATTGTGAAAAATGAGGTAGAAATTGCTAAATATATAGATAGCATAAGTTTTTTAGCTGGTTTATTTGATGTCAAAATAAAGGTAAAACCTATGCCAATACAAGTTGATATAAGAAAAACTTTCCTTTATGGGTGAGGAGGGAAAAGGGAAATTTAGTCCCAGAGATTTTGTTTGATTGAATTAGGGGGTAAATCTTAATCCGAGCAACTCAGACTAACTTTCTAAAATCTGTCTCCATCAAATATTCAGGTTTTATTTTGTGTATTTCATCCGGAGAAAAAAAATCAAATAAATTAGGTTGGGTGAAAAAAAGCTCTGCGAGGTATTTCGCTCCTAACTCTGCTGGAACTACTCTTTCTATATCTAAACTTGATATTAAATTTTCTCCTCCACACAAAAATATCTTCTCTTTTTCTTTTTTTATCTTTATTTCTTCTTTTTTTTCATCCATATCAAATTCGTATTCTGCGCAATAGAAAATATTTTTTTTCCCGCTGAAAAGATGAAACTTTATTGTTTCCTTTTCAAGGAATTTCCCTAAAAAAAGGGCTATCCATCTGAAAGTTAGGGTGGTGTGGATGGGTATTTTTAACGCAAAGCTTATCCCCTGGGCGTAAGCAATCAAAGCCCTCAAAGCTGTAAATGAACCCGGACCCCGAGCTAATACAATCTTGCTTATATCATCAAATCGCATACCGGATATTTTCAGAGCGGAATTTACTGCATCTGCTATAAACCTTGTTCCATAAAATTTTTCTGATGATACTGAACTTCGGACTTCTATTTCTTTTTTTCTTTCATTAGCTATTGCAACAGAAATTGTGTTTGAAAAACTAAAATCAAAAAAAATTATTCTTTCTTTTCCCAACATAAAATCAAATGAAAACACCGAAAATAGCCTATTTTTTACATAGGTATATTAATTCTTTTAAACTCGTTAAAATCAGGATTTTTTTTTCAGGAATGATTATATTTTTTTCGTAAAGAAAAAGTGATTATATTATAAGTAAGGGGGTAAAAGTATATGGCAAAAATGAGAAAAAGTTTGCTTGGTAAAAAAGAAAATAAAAAAATTGAGCTTTTTGCTTCTTTCTTATTTACTTCTTTCTTCTCATTATTGTTGCTGATATTATTTCCTCAAAAGAAATCTCTTGCTACACCTTTACCTGTTACAACCTTTCCATCTTATCTGCAAAACTCGGTTGTTTTAAGATTAACAGGGTGTTTAAATCAGTGGCTACAACAAAATTTCAACTACCTTTTTATAGATGATGGTGTCGCAGGTTCAGGAGATGAGCTATGTCCTGCTGGGCAATATCAAGGAACTCTTGGTTCTTTCTCCGCCGGTCCTGTTCCGTGCGGATGGAAGACTTTGAACATGCTAAACGCTCTGCTTATGGATTTACTTGACAGACAGAAGAAAATTCAAGGATTGACTCCACCTGCTGATGATGACCCAGTTATGTGCTGTTGCGACCCTACAAAAGACTCAAATAATTGCACAGGACCTGCTACTACCGGTTGTCCTGCTCAGTTTCCTAATAGAGGAAAATGCATGGCTTTAAAACCAGAAGCAACAAATTACTTTGTGGTTAATTTCCTTGATACCTCAGTTACTCCTAATATTATCCGGGGTTATCAGGCATGGGGTGTAACATGGGTTGGAGCTCCTGGTTCTACAACAGCTTATTGGTCAGGGCTTTTGGACCAGTGTCTCCCAATACCTCTGCTGGGTAATCTGTGTCTGAATCTATCTTTAAACGATGTCTGCAATGCCACAACATGTGGTCAAATCTTGAATTACAACGGAACTACGCATCCAGGTAACTGTTGGTATACTCGTACATCAGGAGGGGATGCTACTAATAACTGTGATGATGATACAACAAACGGGTATCGGAGCGCAAACCGGGATAACTGGATTTTAAGATATAATCCTCAAGGTGGTATCAGTGTGAATTTCTCTGTTAATGAAAGCTCTGGTGTTTCATGTGGTATGGGTGGGGCTCCTTACAGCTATAACGGGAAGAATTTTACGGGAAATGAAGGGTTTATTACTATTGAGTTAAATATTGGAAATGCCGCGAATCCTCTTTTGATAGATAT
>Ga0272445_1001445_pt1 | contig 18461 bp, 16 predicted proteins | sample YNPCB0031_FD_194404 | JGI IMG/M metagenome (GOLD analysis project Ga0272445, IMG submission 194404) | Hot spring sediment microbial communities from Yellowstone National Park, WY, United States - YNP-CB-003-1 | ecosystem: Environmental > Aquatic > Thermal springs > Hot (42-90C) > Sediment... | reverse complement strand
AGCTGAGTCATGGAGGCAAGCTCGTTGAGCTTAAGGCCCTCGTAGACACCGGTGCAAGCAAAAGCGTCATCTCCAAAAGGCTTGCGGAGGAGCTCGATGCACTTATACCCCTGAAGGAGCCTTATGAGCTTAGAACGGCGGATGAGGAGGGGAGGCTAAGGATCATAGGGAGGTGCATGGTGGACGTTGACTTTCAGGGAGTTAAAGTGCCCGGCGGCGCGGTGTTCGAGGTCGCCGAGAGCCTTAGGAGGGGCGTGGAGCTCATCATTGGCAGGCCCGAGGTAGACTCATGGGACATAGTCTTCACACCTGAAGGGCCGAGGCCGAGGAAGGTGCCCCTGGAGTTCGAAATAATATAGCAAAGGCTAAAATTGGATGAAAGCCATCTTACTCCTTGCTTAAGTAAAAAGATTTAAAACGCTTTCGCCTTTTTGGCTTGAACTATATTTAGTTTAATCTTTCTTTTTGTTTCATTTTTGAACGAGCAACAGAAGGAGCTTCGGAGAAGGGCGCGCAGTACTATGGATGCGGCATGCACGCGTGGGCCTGCCAGCGTCGATTACAATAAATTTTCAGCGCGCTTTGTTGCGTACGTCACTATTAATGTGATCACCATGCGCGATGAAGCCGGGCACGTCCTGAGCGTGGATAAGCTCATAAGCTCGCTCACGGCGCAGAGCTCAAGGAGTTCCTGGCTGACGTGCCGCACCTGCGGGGCTAAGGTCAAGCCTGAAAACATGGATAAACGCGCGGCAAAAGTAAGGCTAGCTTAAGGTATGCTGAGAACCATCCGAGCGTGCCTTAAGCCTAATTAGGATACCAAGTCAACCGAGCACTACTGGAAGGTTAGGCGTGGAGACGTCTTTGAGGAGGTATTGAAGAGGCTCTTAAAGCTGTTGAGCCTCATGAGTACGCCACTCAGTTATAAGAACTCAACACAGTAGGTTGCAGCTGGTTAAAGGGCTACGTGATTCGTTAGCCTTAGGGTGGGGAGCGGCCAGCATCCGCGTGCGTAAAAGAATTTAATGCCGCTGAGCATGGCGGTGGAGCCTGAGAACGAGCACGGCTCTAGGAAGCCCGTGGGGCTCATGGAGGGCTTAACGGTGGGGCCTAGGGAGTTCGTGTGGACCCAGCATACGACGCAGAATTTATAAGGAGAATTATGAGGGGCATCGGGATGCATGGGACGGAGCCGAAATGCCGTGAACCCGAGGAACGGCAGGAGCTTCAAGCTGTACGACGCAGGGATCTAGGGGGAAGATGAGCGCCGTGGAGGGGCTCTTAAGGTGGATCAAAAGCTTCGAGAGGCCATAAGAAGGTACGAGAGGCTGGCATTAAAGCACAAGGCCTTGGTAACCATAGCATCCGCGATCATCCACCTAAGGTACAGCATTGAGAGACGAATTCCTTACAGAGCCCCTGCTACCGAAAATGGGCGGTAGGAGTGAGGCACCTTGCTTGAATTATCGGCATTGATTTTATTCCTGGTGATTATAGGTCTTATGATCTGGGGTCCAATCGAGCGCGCCCTCATCGGCGGCGTCGGCGTCGTCTTAATGATCATTATAGGCGTGATAACTCCGTATGAAGCTTTCAAGCTGGTGGACTGGAACATATTGGCGATCTTGGCGGGCTTATGGATAGTGAGCTCTTACCTGACAAGCGCTAAGATGCCTGAAGCATTGATCTCGGCAGTGCTCAAGCGGGCGAAGTCCCTGAACGCCGCGATTTTCGCGCTAATATTCAGCGCAGGGATGGTGACGATGTTTGTGGACAACGTGCTGGTGGTCCTGCTGTTCTGCCCGATGATGCTGACCATATGCAGGGCGCTCAAGGTCGACCCGCTTCTGCCGACGGTCATGACTGGGCTCGCGGCAAACTTCATGGGCGTTGGGCTAATGCTCGGCGACATAACGCCTCAGATGCTGCACACAATAGCGGGGGCGGAGTTTATGGACTTTGTGGTCTTCCACGGGAGGCCAGGCTCCTTCTTCGTGCTGCTGTCGACCTTTGTAATAGTCCTGGCCATTTACTCCAAGAGCTTCCTCAAGTTTGATTACAAGGGCGACCTCCGCCCGATACTGACTTCCATAGCCGAGGTCTCCGATGAGAGCAGGAAGCTACTTAAAGTTTCGATGTTCTTCTTCGTAGTAATCATTGTATTGATGGCCCTGAGGAAGTTTTTGGGGGTGCCGCTGGGAGCGATAGCGCTCTCAGGAGCGCTGGTCGCGGCGTGCGTCATCGAGCTCCTCCGCAAGGCTGGAAAGCTGAAGGAGGCACCCACCTTCGCGGAGGTCCTGGGAGGTTTGGAGTGGAGGGCCATCCTTTACTACGCGTTCCTCTTCGTGCTTGTTGGCTGCATCGAGAAGGCTGGGTACATCAGGGCCATCGCGGAAGGCCTTCGTCCATTCTTGACGAGCGTTCAAGTCGGAGTCCCACTCCTCTACTGGGTTTCGGCTGGCGTAGCCTCGATCGTGCAATTTGACGCCTACAACCTAACCATGTTCAGAACGCTGGCTGATCTCGGCTCAACGACCGGGCTCAACGTTTGGCCCTACTTCTGGTCCGTCGCGTGGGCCTCCACCTTGGCAAGCAATGCCACCATAGTAAGTGCCCCAGCGCTATACGTGACTTGGACGCTTATAGAGAAGGAGGGATATAAGATAACGACGAAGGCTTTCCACTCCATCACGGTAAAGTTCGCGATGATAACGCTCGCGATAAACTTTGCAATAACGTTCCTTTGGAACCTGCTTTAACGACCCTAGCCCTCCTTTAAGTTAGGAGGGCTCGCCATATTGCGCCCGCTATCCTAAGTTGCTGGGTCGGTGTCGGTGGCTAGATATTGTCGAGTTGTCGTTGGCTCCTTAGATGAACTCTAGGCGCGCTGATACCCTCCTATTCGCCCTTAACCTCTCGAAGAGGGAGCTTTAAGCCTGGCTGAAGGGCCACTCAAGATGACCATGCCCTTCTCGCTGCTATCCTTATCTACCTGCTTCATCCCAACCCTTCCTCGCCCGGGTCTCTGGTGGAGTCATGAGGCCCTCCATCATAGCCCATAGGGGAGCCTCAGCCTACGCGGCTGAGAACACGCTAGAGGCAGCCGTTAAGGCCTTCGAGCTGGGCGCTGACGCCGTGGAGGTCGACGTTAGGCTGAGCCGGGATGGGGTGCTCGTAGCCCTCCACGACGAGGGGCTGGAGAGGCTGGCCTGCCTGAGGGCTAGGGTGAGGGACCTATCTTACGTTGAGCTAGCCTCGATCAAGCTGAGGCGCGGTGGGCGTGTAGCGAGGCTCGAGGAGATGTTGAGGCTGGTCGAGGGTAGGGGCTGGCTGGTCGTCGAGCTCAAGGAGCCTGGCCTCGAGGAAGCCGTGGTCGAGGCCTTGAGAGGCTTCAAGGGTGAGGCCCTCGTCTCCTCCTTCATCCACCCCTCCCTCATCAAGGTTAAGGAGCTGGCCCCTCAGCTTAAGACGGGGGCCATCTACACCTGCCTTCCCGTCAGGCCCGTCCAGCTAGCCCTAGACGCGGGGGCCGACGCGATCTTCCCCAGGTGGGATATGACGTCGGCTGAGGTCGTTGAGGAGGCGCATGCCCATGGGCTGAAGGTGTACCCCTGGGTCGTCGATGAGCCGGGCGAGGTTAGGCGCCTAGCTGAGCTTGGGGTTGACGGCGTGGTGACCAACAGGCCTGACGTAGCCCGCCGCGCCTTGAGCGCTTGAGGTGGTGGCCTTCTCCCCCGCTGGGCTGAGCCCCCGAGGGCTTGAGGAGGAGAAGCATCGGGTTAGGGAGTATGTATGGCGCCTCCTCGAGGAGCGGGGCGTCGCGCTTCCACCGCTTCCCTGCCGCGGTAGGATCCCCAACTTTAGGGGGGCTGACGTGGCGGCCCTTAGGCTGAGGGGGCTTAAGGAGTACGTTGAGGCTGAGGCGCTGCTCGTCAACCCAGACTCCCCTCAGCTCCACGTTAGGCGCATGGCGCTGCTCGACGGCAAGCGCGTGGTCATGGCTACCCCCCGCCTAAAGCACGGCTTCCTCCTCCTCGACCCAGCTAGGCTTGAGGGCGCGATCGATGAGGCCTCAACCATCAGGGGGGCGTTCAAGCACGGCGTTAAGCAGGCTCAGCTTCCAAGCGTAGACTTGGTGGTTGAGGGCAGCGTGGCTGTAGACGTAGCTGGGCGTAGGCTGGGGAAGGGAGGTGGCTATGGGGACCTGGAGATCAAGATGGCTAGGGAGGTGAGCCCAGGGGTTAAGGTGGCGACCACGGTCCACAGCCTCCAGGTGCTACCCAGCGTGCCGGCGTGGGAGGGTGACGAGAGGGTCGACTATATAGCCACCGAGAAGGGGCTGTTTGAGGTGGGCGCGAGGCTTAGGCGGCTCGACTAAAGGTCTTCAAGCTCCCCCAGCTTGGACTCTCGCCTGGGCCTGGTGTAGACCGCGTAGATGATGCTTGGCTCAGCCTCCACGCACTGCCTGCAGGGACCCTCAAGCTCCTCAGCCTTAATGGGCTCCACGTGGACTTCGAACCCAGCCTCCTCGTAAGCCTCAACCATCTCCTTCAGCCTAGCTCCGCTGGCCGTAAACCTATAGGTCCAGCCCTCCAGCTTGAGCTTCTCATCGCTTTTAGGCTTAAGCATGCAGGCGGGCTCGCTCATCTAGGGCTGAGTGGGTTAGGGCCACGACGTATAAAAGCTTGGCTACTCGAAGAGCTCCTCCTCCAGCCCTACGTTCATCTTAGGCAGCCTGCCGTGGAGCTGGAGGAAGCGCTGTAGAAGCTCGCTCTCCCTCGAGGTATACATCTTAGCCTCCTCCCATGAGAAGTACTTAGCCTCCTTCGCCGTCGCCAAGAGCTGTCGAAGCTCCTGCCTCATGTTTGAGGAGCCCTTAATGTAGATCACCTCCCTGTTGGCGTCGAGCAGCTGGACGACCCCCTCCACTTCAGGGACGGCCTCCACAGCCTCTGGCGTGAGCTCCAGCCAGCGCTCGGGCGGCAGCCTTGGAGGCGCGATGGTGAACCTGAGGTCGCACCTAAGGCACCTAGAGGCCTCCCTCAAGGCCTCCTCCTCAGCGTAGCAGCCCTCAACCACCTTGAAGCCGGCTCTACGCTCGCTGAGCGTGAGCTTGGGTGGATGAACCCTAGGCTGGTCGGCGAACCCCTCGACCCTGCCGAGCCAAGGCTTTGGCGGCGAGGCCTCGGCTAAGCGTAGGTCCACGTTGCCGTCCCCGCCTAGGAAGCGATCTATGCTTGAGGCAGCCCTCCTACCTGCCGCCACCGCCTCTATCACTGAGGCTGGGCCGCTCACCACGTCGCCCGCCGCGAAGAGGCCCCTCACCCCGGTCTCCAAGGTGTCCGGCTTGACCTTCACCGTGCCGCCTGGAGCGACCTCGACGCCCAAGTCGGGCGGGATCGTGGATGGGTCGGCGAGCTGGCCTATGGCGGCTATGACGCAGTCGGCCTCAACCACGAACTCAGACCCCTCGATCGGCGTCGGCCTACGCCTACCCCTCTCATCAGGCTCCCCAAGCTTCATCCTGACCAGCTCCACGCCCCTCACCCTACCGCCCTCGCCTAGAATCCTAGTCGGAGCCACCTCGAAGAGGAGCTTAACCCCCTCCTCCTCCGCCTCAGCCACCTCAGCTGGGTGGGCTGGCATCTCGCTCCTCCCCCTCCTGTAGGCTACGACGACCTCCTCGGCTCCGAGCCTAAGCGCGGTCCTAGCGCAGTCCATGGCTGTGTTGCCGCCCCCTACGACCACCACCCTCCTACCTACATCGACGCGCCCGCCTAGGCTCACCCTCTTCAGGAACTCGAGGGCTGGGTAGACGCCCTCTAGGTCCTCGCCCTCAACCTTCAGCTTGGCGCTCAGGGGGGCTCCAGTGGCTAGGAGGACGGCGTCGAACTCCTTGAGCAGCTTGGATACGTCGTCGACCCGATGGCCAAGCCTAAGCTCGACACCAGCGGCCTCAACCTCCTTCACCTCAGCCTCCAGCACCTCGCGGGGCAGCCTATACTTAGGGATGGCGAGCGCCATCATCCCTCCAGCCACCTTCTCAGCCTCAAACACCGTGACCTCATGCCCCTTCAAGGCGAGCAGGTATGCAGCGGTCAGCCCAGCTGGGCCCGCCCCCACGACGGCTACGCGCTTGCCCGTCGGCGGAAGCCTCTTGACGAGGCCCCTCCACCGAACCCCTCCCCTCTCGTAGGCGTAGCGCTTGAGGGCCCTTATCGCTATGGGCTCGTTGACCTCGCCGCGCCTACACTTATCCTCGCAGGGCCTCATGCATACGTAGCCCAACACGCCTGGGAAGGGCGTCCTCTCCCTGACTACGGCTAAGGCCTCCTCCACCCTCCCCTCAGCTATGAGCCTGACGTAGCGGGGGACGTCGACCCCCGCTGGACACGTATGCCTACAGGGCAGTAGGGCCTCCTCACGCTTAGCTGGCTCCACGCCCTTATCCATCAGGGCGCCCGTCGGGCAGACCTCGACGCAGGCCCCGCAGAACCTACAGCCTGACTCCCTCAAGGTGGGGGCTACGGTGCCCACCACCGCGCGGCCCTCGACCACGGTGAACGCTAGGGCCCCCACGCCCCTAACGTCGCGGCACATCCTCACGCAGCGGGTGCAGGCGATGCATAGGTTGTAGTCCCTTATGAAGAGGGGCTCCTCCTTAACGATGGGTAGGCCTCGAGGCACATACTTAGGCGTCTCAGGGGGGATGCCGATGTAGTCAGCGAGCTTGCCTAGCTCACAGCGTCCAAGCAGGGTGCAGCATCGCTCAGCCTCAGGCACGTTGAGCGAGCACCTAAGCCTATCGCAGCCCTCACGGTTGGTGCAGGTCAGGCAGGCATGAGGGTGGCTCGCTAGGAGCTCAGCCAGCCTCCTACGCCTAGCCTCCAAGGCCTCTGGCGCGTTGACGTGGACAACCATCCCCTCCTCCGCCTTAGTGCTACACGCCTTAACCAGCTCCTCGACGCCCTCGACCTTCACCACGCAGAGCCTACAGCCTTCAAACTCCCTCCCAGCCTCCCCTACGACCTCAACCCCGTCTAGGTATACCTTCCCAGCTGAGGCCTGAGAGGTCGAGGGCGGGAGGTCTGGATGATAGCATAGATGAGGTACGTATACGCCAGCCCTGAGGGCTGCCTCAAGTATGGTGTCGCCGGGCCTAGCCTCGACCTCAGCTCCATCTATGATGAGCTTAGCCATGGGCCACCCCCTCAGGCTTGAGGCAAGAAAAAATGGAAGGAGGTTTAGGCTTTACCAGCTGTGCTCCATGGCTTCCTTGGGGCAGGCGGCTATGCAGGGGGGTGTAACCTTCTTGCCGACGGGCTTACATGGGCCGCACGTATACTTAAGCTTCCAGCGCTGCTCCTCCCTGACGGCAGCCATCATCCCCCCCTCTATGTCGTAGTCGTTAGGCACCACTTCAAGCACGCCCTGCGGGCAGGCCTCTACGCACTTACCGCAGCCGTCGCACCTATCCGTGTCCACGATTATGAAGTAGGCTCCTGAGCCGTCCCGGTAGCCGTAGTGGGCCTTCATGCCTTAGCCTTCAGCTCCCTCTCGTAGAGGGCCTTAGCGAAGAGCGCTGCGCCTATGGCGCCGGCAGCCACTGGGTCGTAGCCAGGCTTAGTTGGCTTGGGGAGCGGCTGGATGCCTAAGAGCTTGGAGACCCTAGCCACTATCCCCACGTTCTTAGACTGACCCCCGGTTATCACGAGCTCCCTCTCGACGCCCAGCCTCTGTAGTAGCTCCACCATCCTCATGGCCATGGCCAAGTGGTAGGCAGCCGCCACCTCCTCCTTAGGCCTCCCCTGCCTCAAGAGGGCTGAAGCCTCGTTCCTACCGAAGACCACGCAGGTGTTGCTGACTGGTGGAGGCTCCTCCTTAACGCTGAGGGAGAGCTGGCCTATGTCCTGGATGGGGACGCCGAGGAGGTCTGCGAAGACCTCCATGCCCCTGCCCGTGCCGGCGGCGCACTTATCGTTCATCAGGAACGAGATTACCTTGCCCTTCTCGTCGCACCTGATGGCCTTGACGTCCTGCCCGCCCACGTCCAAGATCGTCCTCACGCTAGGCCCCCAGAGGAAGTTGGCGCCCCTAGCGTGGCAGGCTATCTCGGTGATGGCCCTCTTCGCGAAGGGGACGTTGACCCTCCCATAGCCGGTGCCCACTACGTAGTGGAGGTCCTCGATCCTCATCTTGGGCTCTATGGCGTCGAGGAGCCACTTCGTAGCCTTAATGGCGCTGTCGGAGCTGCTGGACCCAGTCCTCATGTAGTCGTAGGCGAAGATCTCCCCGTCCACGAGTATGGCGGCCTTGGAGCTTACCGAGCCCACGTCGACGCCGGCCGTTATCACCTTCCCCTTAGTCCAATCTATGTTAGGGTTCACCCACCTGTACTCAGGCCACCTCCAATACTCCTTCCTCTCCTCAGACATTCAACTCACCTCCCTTAAGCTTAAGTTGAGGGTTGAGGGGCCTCAAGGCTTAACACCCCTAGCTGCAAGCAGGGCTGCTCCAAGTGCACCTACGTACTCAGGGTCCGGCGGGACAACTATGTCGGTGGCGAGCTCCCTCTTCAAGGCCTCCACGAAGCCCACGTTCTTAGCCACGCCGCCTATCAGCACCACGTCCCTCTCGATGCCCACCCTACGCACCATGGAGGAGATCCTGGAGGCCATGGCGTCCATTATGGCCTTGGCTATGTCCTCCTTCGGCGTCCGCTCGTGGATGAGCGTGACCACCTCGCTCTCAGCGAAGACTGTGCACTGCGCGTTCATGGGCACCGACCTCGTCGACTTCAGCGCCAGCGGCCCCACGTCCTTCACGGCGACCTCCAGCGCCCTCGCCATGGCCTCAACGAAGGTGCCTGCGCCGGCAGCGCACCTCTCGTTGATGACGAAGTCCTTGACCGCCCCATCCTTATCGCATCTAACCGCTCTACCCTCCTCAGCCCCCACGTCGATGACGGTGCGGGCGGATGGATGGACGAAGACAGCCCCCACGGCGTCGGCCGTCACCTCAGTCACCTCACGGCTGGCCGATATCGGCGGCTCCAGGCAGACCTTCCTACCTACGCCAGTGGCCACTAGGCTGGCTAGGTCGCTACGCTTCAGCCCAGCTGCCTTCAAGGCGGCCTCCAAGGCCTCCTGAGCTGACTGCTTCTGCTCGAAGCCAGTTATGGCTATGGCCTTGGCCAAGACCTTTAAGCCGCCCACCACGACCGCCTTAACGGTCCTCGCCCCCAGGTCTATTCCAGCTGCAACAACCATTCTGCCCCCCTCCTCACTCCTTCTTAATCTTAGATAGGCCTAGGCTCTCCATGAACATGTCGAACCTCGCCAGCGTCCTAGGGAGGTCGAACTCCCTCTCGTCCCCCATGTTGCCCTCGAATACAAGCACGGGTATCCCCGCCCTCAGCAGGTCCAGCCTGTTGTCCGTGATGTGAACCGTCAGCCCCTCGCAGCCGCGGTTATAGTGCAGCGCTACGCCGTCAAGCCTCCACTGCCTAGCTATCTTGATGAGGAGCTCGCTCTTAACCCTTGGATCGTAGAAGTGGGGCCACTCAGGCTTATTCAGCATCCACTCAGCGTACATGCGGACCGCGGTCTCCCTATCCTTAAGGGCGCTCTTCGGCGGCACGGTCTTGGGCGCCAGCGTGCCGTCCTCCCTGACCTCCCACATGCCTATGAGGCCGAAGGTGTACAGCGAGCCGACGGATACGCAGCCGTACTCGCGCTCTAGGTACCTGAATATCGAGAGGAAGCCCCATGGAGGCTGGGTGTCAGTTATGATCCTGCAGCGCTCATGCTTGCAGGCAGCGATGCCCCGCCTAACCCTATCCTTGACCTCAGCTAGAAGCTTCTCGTAGAACTCTACGCACTCCCTCTTATGCTTCATCAGCGTGCCGAGCACGTAGAGCGAGTACATGGTCTTCTCGTCGAGCGGCGCCGGTATGTTTTGGTTGTAGGTGCATATCTCAGCCCATAGGCTGGTGGATCGCATCTCGTTGTAGATGGCATCTATCATCTTCCTGTCGTCAAACCTCCTCCCCGTGACCTTCTCCAGCCACTCTATGCCGTCGAGAAGCTGCCTAACGACGTACTCCAGCCTCCAGTCGGTCAGCTCGTCGCGTAGGTTGGGTATGTGGGGGCCTACGGACACGTCGACGCAGTACATAGGTATGTCCTTACCATGCTTCCTCGCTATCTCCCTAACCACTTGATACCACTTAGCGTGGCTGCAGCAGATATGGTCCTGCCATATGAAGTCGGGCATCGGGAAGCCCTTAAGGACCCTGCCGTCGGCAAGTATGTACTCGTCGCGCAGCTCGGAGCCCCAGTAGTTGCGCATGTAGGCGCACTGCGTACGTATGTATCCAGCCGCCTCGGTGGCCTCCTGGCACTTCATGGCGAAGTCCTTGAAGAAGGCTATGGTCGCCCCGTAGGGCTCGCTGGTGATGGAGTACACGTCGTCGCCTAGGCCGTCTGGGATGGCGCTGAAGGCCCAGGCTCCGCCAGCCCACCTTATCCCGCCCCTCTCGTGGGCCGTCAGGTAGTCCTCGTAGTACTTCCTCCTAAGCGCCTTCGCTTCATCCCAGCACTTCAAGGGCTCCGTCGGGTACTCAGGGACCTCCTTCCTAACCACTCCTCCCACCTCAGAAGAGCTCCTCGATCCCCCCCAGGGCCTCTAGGAAGGCCTCCACCCTCGTCCTAAACTGGCCCCAGGGCACCGTTACGTCCAGCTCCAGGGGGTACATGTGTATCCCCATCTCCCTCAGCATCTCCCTAGCTGCAACCAGCTCGAACTCGTGTGGGTCGCAGAACTTATAGTATAAATAGAGCGCGCCCTGCACCCTCCACTCCTTAGCCAGCCTCCTGATGTGCTCAAACCTCCAGCGCTCAGGCCAATCCTTGGCTGGGCAGGGGATCCTCTTCAAGACGTAGCGCTTAGCGATCGCCATTGCGCGGTCGGGCTCAGGCTCCACCTCCCCCCAGAAGTACCTTAGGCCCGAGCATTGATCGTCGATCACTACCGTAGCGCCCAGCCCCTCCACCCTCTCTATGAAGTCCGTGAAGTCGTTGTAGCTGCTTAGCGTCATCAGCCTGAAGCCAGCCCTGCGATCCAGCTTGCGCTCGGGTAGGAGCTTGACTAGCTTCTCGAGCTTCTCCACGTACTCGCGCTTATCGCTGTATATGGCGGCCAGCGTCACGTAGAGCGCCTCAGCGCCCGTGATGGGTGGGTCGTCGCGCTTCCTAAGCTCGTAGAGCTGGGTTAATAGCTGGCGCATCCTGTTCATGACCTTGATCCCCTCGTCCACGTCAGCGTCCGTTATCCTCCTCCCCAGCCACCTCTCCACGGCCCTCTTGAACTCAGCCACCTCAGCAGCCATGTAGGGTACGGCGGGCGGGTTCTGAACGCCGTGGGGCACGTAGATGTAGTATGCAAACTCATAGCTCTTCCCTCGATCCGGCTGCATGAAGTACCTCCAGGCGTTGAAGGCTTGACGCATATGTATGCAGGACTGCCCGATGCATATGCCGTCTAGGTAGTCGTAGCTGCCGAGGAATCCCTGAGCGCAGCAGTCGCGGCATAGGGGGCAGTACATCGAGTAGATGTAGGGCTCGACGACGCTCAAGGCTTCAAGCGAGTGGCCTGGAGCCACCCTGACTGGAAGCACGTTGTCCACGGCGTAGAAGATTTCCTCAGGCACGTAGCTGCAGAAGTAGCCTACCACCTTACCCTTAGTGCGCTCCCTCCACGCCTTAGCGTACTCGTGGCGCCTCTCCACGACCTCCTTAAACTCAGCCAAGAGGTCTTCAGCGCTGACCATCGCGGCTCCCTACGGGCTAGGCCTTATAAGAGTTTTTAGTTTAATGGCTATAGAGCTATATAGAGCGATCCAGCAGCTCGCCATCAGGCTTGCCGAGCTTACTGCATCCATGTAGTGCTGCTTAAAGTAAGCTTTTAAGCTGAGGCCTCCAGCCTTCAGCCGGTGCCTTGATTGAGGGCAGCTGTGTTCTACGGCCCCAACCAGCCCTTGAGGGTTGAGGAGTACCCCACCCCTAAGCCTGGGGCTGGCGAGGCCTTGGTGAGGGTGGCTGCCTGCGGCGTATGCCATACAGACCTCCACTACTTAAAGGGCGTGCCGACCTTTAAGAAGCCGCCCATGATACTTGGACACGAGATCTCAGGCACCGTAGCTGAAGTGGGCAGCGGCGTCAAGGAGGTTAGCGTTGGGGACCGCGTGCTCATCCCAGCGATCCTCCCATGCGGGAAGTGCTACTACTGCCGCGTGGGGCGTGAGAACATCTGCTTAAACCTGCTGATGGTCGGCAACATGGTCGACGGAGGCTACGCTGAGTACATCAAGGTGCCGGCCAAGGACCTGATCAAGCTGCCGGGTGAGGTTCCGCTTCAGGAGGCAGCCGTGATAGCTGACGCCATAACCAGCCCCTACGCAGCGGTGGTTAGGAGGGCTGAGCTTAAGCCGGGCGAGACCGTGGCTGTATGGGGCGCCACGGGCGGCTTAGGCCTAAACGCCGTCCAGATAGCCGCTGTGTTTGGAGGCAGGGTGATAGCGCTGGGTAGGCGTGAGGACAACCTCAAGCTGGCTAAGGAGCTTGGAGCTTGGGAGACCGTCAACTTGAAGGAGGATAAGGAGCCCGTTAGGACGATTAGGAGGCTGACTGGAGGGGGGGTTGACGTAGCCATCGACTGCACGGGCGTGCCTCAGGTTATGGAGCAGGCCTTCGAGAGCGTTAGGCAGGGGGGGCGCTTCATCGTCGTCGGGTACACGGACAAGCCGATAACGATCAACGCGGGAAGGATCATGTTCAGGGAGCTGGAGATAAGGGGTGTTATGGGGTGCCGCCCCATCGACTACTATGGAGCCGTCGAGCTGGTTAGGTCCGGCAGGATCAAGCTTCTCGTATCCCATAAGCTGCCTCTCGAGCAGATCAACGAGGCCTTCAAGCTCCTCGAGGAGGGCAGGGTGACTAGGGCGATAGTCACCCCCTAGCCTTTTTCTAAGCTCATAAACCCTTATAAGGGCTACGTAGCTAGCTGGCTTGGGCCGTGAGCCTCATGTTGAAGGCTGAGGACGTAAGGAGCGTAGCGGTCGTAGGCTTCGGGGTCATGGGTACAGGCATCGCTCAGGTCTTCGCTCAAGCAGGCTTCAACGTGATAGCTAGGGACGTGTCTGAAGCCGGCTTGAAGAGGGGGCTCGAGGTCATTAGAGGGGGGCCCTTCGGCCTCCAAAAGGCGGTGGAGAAGGGGAGGCTTAAAAAGGAGGAGGCTGAGGCTGCGCTGGCTAGGATAAAGGTCACCACGAGCCTAGATGAGGCAGCTAGGGACGCAGACCTGGTCGTTGAAGCCATCTTCGAGAACCTAGAGCTTAAGAAGGCGCTGTTCAAGGAGCTCGACGAGAAGTGCCCCAAGCACGCTGTGCTAGCTAGCAACACGTCCACGTTAAGCATCACGGCGCTGGCGGGAGCCACTAAGCGCCCCGACCGCGTAGTAGGTATGCACTTCTTCAACCCAGTCCCAGTCATGAAGCTGGTGGAGGTGGTGAGGGGCCTAGCCACCTCGGATGAAACCGTGCAGCTCATCAAGGACCTGGCGGTGAAGCTGGGGAAGACGCCCGTGGTGGTTAAGGACGTCCCAGGCTTCATAGCCAACAGGCTGGCCCTCCCCTACCTAGCTGAAGCCATGAGGGCCTACGAGCAGGGCATAGCGTCAGCTCAAGACATAGATACAGCCATGAAGCTGGGCTACAACATGCCCATGGGCCCCCTAGAGCTCCTCGACCTCATAGGGCTGGACACGACGCTGGACGTCCTTGAATCCATCTACCGCGAGACCAACGACCCTAAGTACGCTCCACCCGTGATACTGAGGCAGATGGTTAGGGCTGGCTGGACTGGACGTAAGAGCGGCCGCGGCTTCTACGACTATACGGCCAAGAAGTGAGCGTGAAGCTATAGCTTGAGCTACACCAACATCCTCTACGAGAAGAGGGGGGCGGTAGCTTGGGTGATGCTCAACAGGCCTCAGGTGCTTAACGCCCTAAACCGTCAAACCCTCCTGGAGCTTGAAGCCGCCTTAAAGGAGGCTGCCGCCGACCCGGAGGTCAGGGTCGTAGTGTTGATGGGCGCCGGTGAACGCGCATTCTGCGTAGGCCTAGACTTGAGGGAGGTTGCAGATAAGTCGCCCCTCGAGGCTAGGGAGCTCTCGAGGCAGGCTCATAGGGTCTTTAGCCTCATAGAGTCCCTGCCCAAGCCAGTCGTAGCGGCCGTCCACGGCTACGCCATGGGTGGAGGAGTGGAGCTAGCGTTGAGCTGCGACCTAGCCATAGCCTCTGAGGACGCTGTATTCAGCCAGGCGGAGGTCAACGTGGGGCTCACCCCTGGATGGGGGGCCACTCAAAGGCTCTGGCGCCTCATAGGTGTGCGTAGAGCCAAGATGCTCGTGCTAACCGGCGACCGCATCTCGGCGGCTGAAGCTGAGAGGATCGGCTTAGTCAACAAGGTGGTTCCATCGGGCAAGCTGAGGGAGGAGGCTGAAGCCCTAGCGCTTAAGCTGGCTGAGAGGAGCCCCATCGCGCTTAGGGTGGCGAAGGAGCAGCTCAATAAGTCCTTAGAGAACCCGCTTAGCGCTGGCCTCGACTACGAGGCTGAGGCTTGGAGCCTACTCTTCTCAACCCACGACGCTCGTGAGGGGGTCAAGGCCTTCCTGGAGAAGCGCAAGCCCTCCTACAAGGGGGAGTAGCGTAACCTCAACCTCGCTGGCTAACGAGCAGCTCCATAGGGCTTAAGCAGCTCAACGGCTCCAGTGGCGACGTGGGTGAAGCCTTAGCGGTCTTCATAGTGGCCCTCCTCCCAGTATCTGAGGTTAGGGGGCGGTCACGCTGGGCATGATGTTGGGCTTGAGCCCGCAGCCGCCTTCATCATAGCCGTGCTGGGCAACATGCTTGTAGTTCTACTCCTCCTAGCTAAGCGCTTAGGGTCTGAAGGAGGCTTCCTCCATCGGTTCAGCTCAACCTACTCGGCTTGTGATGGGGGCGAGGAATCGCGCGAAGCCCTACGTCAGCAGGTATGGAGCCTTAGGCCTCGCCCTACTTACAGCCATACCACCCCCTCCTTAACAGGGGCTTGGACCGCCTCGCTGGCGGCTCACGCTTTAGGCATGGATATGAGGGTAGTCCTCCCCTCAATATGGCTTAGCGCTTTAGGGGCGGCCTTTATCGTCGCCAGCCTCGTAGGCATCCTCGCCAACCTACTTGGCGAGGCTCCGTAGAAAAGATTAAACCAGAGGCTAAGTGGGGGTGGGGGCCCCCATGTCTGATGTACCCTTCGTCGCCACCCCTGAGCATGTGGCTCGGCGCATGCTTGAGATGGCTGAGGTTGGGCCGGGCGACATAGTCTACGACCTTGGAGCTGGCGACGGCAGGATACTCTTCATGGCGGCTAAGGAGTTTGGAGCTCGCGCTGTCGGCATCGAGCTCCGCAAGGACCTCTTCAACCAGATAGAGAGGGGGATCAAGGAGCGGGGCCTCGAGGGCAGGGTTAGGGTAATCTACGGTAGCTTCTACGAGGTTGACATAAGCGAAGCGAGCGTGGTGACGCTCTACCTACTCACTACCGTCAACGAGAAGCTTAGGCCTAAGCTCGAGAGGGAGCTTAGGCCTGGCACCCGCGTCGTATCCCATGACTTCGAGGTCCCCGGCTGGAGGCCGTCGAGGGTCGCGGAGATCTACGACAGCTGGACCACGCATAAGATATTCGTGTATAGGTTGGGGGGCTTGAGGAGCTACCTCTATAAGCCTTAAGGCGTGTAGGCAGGCCTACTGACGGAGCGGCCTGCATCCCTGAGAGCTCAAGGGCTGAGGGGGGCTGCTTCGTCAAGCCACTTAAGGTAGTCTTCAAGCCCCGCGACGATGGGTAGGGCCACCACCTCCGGTACTGTGTAGCTGTGGCGCGCCTTAACCTCCTTAACTAGCTCGCTCAGCTTATCCAGCCTGGTCTTAACTATCATCAACGCCTCCTCCGCCTCCTCCACCCTCCCCTTCCACCAGAACAGCGACTTCACACCCCTAGCGATGTTAATGCAGGCAGCCAGCTTAGCCTCCAGCAGGCTCTTAGCGAGCCTTTCAGCCTCCTCCATCGAGGCGCAGGTGATGAACACAGCTACGTAGCTCCCCCACACCCTGCTCAAGGAGCCTTCCACCCTCACGCTTAGATGAGCTACGCATGCGCCTTTAAGGCTCACGCGGTGAGGCTTCATTAAGCTCAGCGGCTAGCCCTTCGTCACGGCGACGGGCCTCAGTCGAGCCACCTTAGTCGCTATGCCCACCGCGTCGCTGACGAAGACGACGCGGTCTACATCCTTGTAGGCTCTATCCCACTCCTCCGCCAGCACCCTTATGCTGGCAGCCCTCACAGCTATGCCTCGGCCCTCAAGCTCGCTCTTAACCTCAGAGCCCCTCACGGCTCTAAGGGCCTCCTCCCTCGAGAGCATCCTGCCAGCCCCATGGGCCGTGGAGCCGAAGCTTAGATCCATGCTCTTCGCGGTCCCCACGAGGAGCCATGAGGCCGTCCCCATGCTTCCAGGTATGAGGACGGGCTGCCCCACAGCCCTATACAGCGGAGGGATGGCTGGGTGGCCCGGCGGGAAGGCGCGCGTAGCGCCCTTGCGGTGCACGTAGACCTTCCTCGTCGAGCCGTCGACACGATGCTCCTCAACCTTACATATGTTGTGAGCTACGTCATAGATTAGCTCAAGCCCAAGCTCGTCTGCGCTCGCCTTCAGCACCTTCTCGAAGGCCTCGCGCACCCAATGGTTTATGCACTGCCTGTTGGCCCAGGCGAAGTTGGCGGCGGCGCTCATCGCGGCGAAGTAGTCCTCCGCCTCCCTCGAGGTCGTCGGGGCGCAGGCTAGCTCGCGGTCGGGGATGGATATCCCGTACTTCCTCACGGCAGCCTCCATCACCCGCAGGTAGTCGCTGCACACCTGATGGCCCAGTCCACGGCTCCCCGTGTGAATCATGACTGTGACCTGGCCCTCCCCGAAGATACCCATGGACTTAGCGGCCTCCCCGTTGAACACCTTATCTACGACCTGAACTTCGAGGAAGTGGTTGCCGCTGCCCAAGGTGCCCAGCTGCTCAAGGCCTCGATCCTTAGCCCTCGACGACACCTTATCTGGGTCGGCGGCCTCCATGCACCCCCTCTCCTCACACCTCTCCCTATCCTCATCCCAGCCGTAGCCCCTATCGATGGCCCAGCTTACGCCTTCAGCCAGCACGCGCTCAAGCTCACCGCGGCTCACACGCACCTTACCGGTCGAGCCCAGCCCTGAGGGGACTAGGTTGTAGATCATGTCTATAAGCTCCCTCAGCTTGGGCTTGACGTCCTCGATGGTCAGCTGGGTCCTAAGCAGCCTGACGCCGCAGTTTATGTCGTAGCCTATCCCGCCTGGGCTTATCACGCCCTCGTCGGCGTCCATGGCTGCGACGCCGCCTATCGGGAACCCATAGCCCTGATGTCCGTCCGGCAGCGTTATCGACCACTTGTAGATGCCTGGCAGGTGGGCTACGTTGGCAGCCTGCTCAAGCGTGAGGTCCTCCATCATCTTGCCTAGAAGCCCTTCGTCAGCGTAGACCCTCGCCGGCACCTTCATGCCAGGCTTAAAGCCCTGAGGGATCTCCCACACGTACTTATCGACCCTGTTGAGCGGTACCTTCAAGCGCCGCGCCCCCTCGCCTTGGCTCTCCATCAAGCCCTCTTAAAGGTTTCCACCATCGAGGCGGCCCTCGGCGCGAAGGAGCCTAGGGCAGGCCCTCTAAGTAGGGGGCCGTTGCATGAGCTTACGCGTCAAGCTGAGATGACCTTCACATCAAGCTTCTCCGCCAGCTCCATATCGCTCGGCGATATGAACAGGGTCACAAGTATCAGCTCGGGCCTAACCCCCACCTCCCTCTCATAGATCCTTGAGGCGTAAGCGAGCGTCCAAAGGTCCTCCCTCTTCGCGTACATGGTCACCTCGACAAGCATGTGCCGCCCATCCTTCACGCATACGTTAACCTCCACCTCCCTCCCAGGGAACCCTGTCACAGACCCGTCTCGATCGACCAGCAGCCTCCTCCCGACGATGGGGTACCCGAGGCCCCTAGCTATGTAGTCCACGGCCTCGCGGAAGGATGCCTCCGACGCCATCCCCCACCTATAGCCAGCTATGCCGACCATCCAGTGGGATAGCTTCATGAAGTCCTCCCTCAGCCTCTTCAGCTCCTCCTCGACTGCATGGAAGCGCTTGGAGTTCTCCTCCTCATGCCTATTGAAGTCCTCCCTCAGCCTCTTCAGCTCCTCCTCGACTGCATGGAAGCGCTTGGAGTTCTCCTCCTCATGCCTATTGAAGTCCTCCCTCAGCCTCTTCAGCTCCTCCTCGACTGCATGGAAGCGCTT
>Ga0272445_1001442_pt1 | contig 18483 bp, 27 predicted proteins | sample YNPCB0031_FD_194404 | JGI IMG/M metagenome (GOLD analysis project Ga0272445, IMG submission 194404) | Hot spring sediment microbial communities from Yellowstone National Park, WY, United States - YNP-CB-003-1 | ecosystem: Environmental > Aquatic > Thermal springs > Hot (42-90C) > Sediment... | reverse complement strand
TGGGTATATATAGAGGTATGGATATATATAGATATATGTGTATATATGTGTAGCTATATAGGGTGGTTGGTGGGTATATATGTATATATAGACGCGAGTTAGGCGACGCTAACTATATAGGTATATAGGTATATGGGTGGATATATATAGAGGTATAGAGTTAGGTTCGCCTAAGCGGCGGGTTCGGGGCGCCGAACTCGATAGAGGCATGTAGCCTCGACGTTGCGTATATGTAGGGGGGTGGGTAGGGATATATAGAGCTAGGGGGGTTGGACTACTCCCTACTGTCCTACAAAAGTGTGGAATATGGAGCCAGCGGCCGCCTTCAGCCAGCGACCTCCACGCCTAGCCTAGATAGGAGCCAGCGAAGGGCTCGGGCTAGGGGGCTCCTGGGCCTGGGCTTGGCCTCCTTGACGGCCCGCTCGGGCTGGGGCTGGGCGCCTCGTTGAGCCAGCGACACGGCTAGGCCTACGAGCGCCTCGTTCACGGCCTGCTTGGCCCTTGGGCTGCCGGTGGCGACGTAGGCCTCAGCCGCCTCCAGCGCGGCATCCACGCTGACGTGTCTCCTGGAGGCCAGCGTGGCCAGCGCCTCCCTGAACCTGGCCAGGTTCGAGTCGGTCGGGCTCTCGCGCAGGCTGCCCCACGAAGCCGCCACCTTCACTATGTGCCACGCCGCGGCCTCATCTAACGCGCCAGCGGGGACGCTTGGCCTAGCCGCCTCAGCCTCCGCAGCCGCCCTCCTAGGCCTTGACCGCCTGGACCTCAGGGGGGAGCCGTCGGCCCTGCCGACTATGCACCTCTGGACGCGGCCGGCCTCGTAATGGATGAACATCCTGTAGGCGTACACTCTGCCTCCGGCCCTCACCTCGTAGACGCGCTCCCTGCCGGGACGGCCGCAGCGGGGACAGGTCGCCTGCTCCTCCGTCTCCATATCTACCCACCACCCTACCCTAGGCTGCTAGGAAACCGTTTTTAAAGCTTTTTGAATGGAGGGGGCGCCAAAGGCCTTGTTCCACACTTCTGTGTAACGTGAGGCTGCATCTCAGCGGCGCTCACAGGAGCTCGACTATCCTGTTTGGAGGCGAGCCGCCGATGAACTTGATCAGGCCGAAGCGCAGGAACTGCGCCTTCCACCTCTCGACGGTCCTCGCGGTCCCGCCGCGCGTCTCCGCTATGGCCATGTCGAGCACCTTCTCCGGCACCTCGCTCGGCCTGAAAGGAAGGTTCAGAATCTCCTGGACTCTTCCTATCACACGGTCGTAGATGGAGCGTATTCCCAGCCGGGGGTTGGGTGTGCTCCGCGTGTGCGCGCGGGGGAGGAGGTACTCGCGCAGCGCCTCCTCCACGACGGCGCTCAACGCCCCATGAACCCTGCCGTAGAGGTTCGGCGCCATCTCTATGAGTAGCGAGTATAGATCCTCGCTTATGTACACGGTGAGCTGCCTTTTGACCCTCAGAAGCGCCTTAGCCATGGGCTACGCGCCCCCCGCAGGCTTTGTGGGTAAACTTGTATTAAAACTTGTTTGCCCACAAGCCGCGTATATAAAGACGCGTCCTTCACTCTTCACTCTTCTCTTCTCTTCTCTCTTCTCTTCACTCTTCACTCTTCACTCCCCGCGCGCGCTCCTCATCAGTTATGAACTCATGTTCCACAAAAATGTGGTAAATGAATGCCTTCAGCCGCCACGTGGCGGCCAGCCCTCTGCACACAGGCCCCCCCGGCTGCGCGCGCACGCGGCGCACATGTGGGTAGGGTGATCTGATGGAGAGAACCATTAACACTTCCGTGTAAATTTTGACGGTGCGGGCGGGCTGGGGACGCGCAGACACGTTCCACAGAAGTGTGGTAGAGCGAGGCTAGGCGCTCACACCGGCCAGCCTGGCCTCTATCATCTCCTTCAGCCTCGCGAGCTGCCCCGGCTTCAGCCTGTCCAGCAGCTCCTCGGCGTAGCGCTCGAACCGCCCGTCGTCGTGCATGCCTGCGAGGCCTAGGTTGTGGAGCCTCTCGACGTAGTCGTACTCCTCCGCGCCCAAGTAGCACCTATGCACCTTCCGGCCCTCACGGTGGAGGACGTAGACGTACACATGGCCGTTCCTGAAGCGGCGCTCCCAGTAGCCCAGGCCCCTACAACGTGGACAGACCACTTTAGGCGTATCCACACACCTCCCACCCTACCTATACACACGCCACTATATAAGGCTTTCCCACAAAAGTGTGGAACGTGAGGGGAGGGGGACCGCTTTAGGAGCGCTCCCTCAACTCAGCGCCGCGCTAGGCGCACAGTCGTGACTAAGATGGTTCCACAAAAGTGTGGAAAAAGAGGAGAGGAGGAGGTACATGACGCCTTGGCCTAGAGGAGGCGCAGGGGCATGCCTCCCCAGCGCAGAAAGGCCTAGGCGTGAAGGAGGGCCGGGCCCCGAAACATATATATAGACGTGTAGGTATAGGGGTATGCGGGTAGAGCATGGAGGCCAAGGGCCTTCAGGGGCAGCCCAGCGCCCCCCAAATGCCCCGCGGGCCCTCCGGGGCTGAAGCTGGGCAGGGGGCCAAGCCGGAGGCGCTGAAGTGCCCGGAGTGCGGCTCCACGCGCGTAGTGCGCTTCGGGAGGCACATGACTAGGAGGGGCCGCAGGCAGCGCTACCAGTGCCAGGACTGCGGCAGGAGCTTCCTGGAGGGGGCGAGCTGAGGCCGTGAAGCCAGCCTTCGACGCGGAGCTGGAGAAGATAATCCAGGGCTCCATGCCGGATCTGATGGCACACCCCTACGAGTCCTACTGCGCCCTCAACGGCCAGCGAATCGTCCTGGAGGAGCTCAAGAAGCTGGCGGAGGAGATGGGCGGCGCGGTGACGGCGAGGGCGATAGACATGATGCTTCAAGCCATAAGGCGCGCGCTGACGGCTGTGGCGGAGAAAATGATGGAGGAGGTGGAGGCGGAGGGGTGAATGGCTGAGGCCAGCTGGCTCGAGCTGAAGGAGGCCGTCGCGGCCTTCGAGGCCAAGGGCTTCAGGTTCAAGGTCTACGGCGAGGAGGCCGAGGTAAGGGCGACTTCCAGCGGCGTAGCGATAGAGAGGCGGGGGACATGAGCCTAGGCTTCCTCAAGACCCTCTTCGCCAAGAGGCTGGACAGAGGCCTGGAACTCTACGTGGAGCTCTACATCGACGAGGCCAGCCCGGGCAGGCACGTCGTGTGGCTGGAGCAGAAGGTCTATGCCTTGAAGTGCAACGAGCGCGGCGAGATGGAGAGGAGGCTGAAGGCCTCCGAGCTGCTGAACCGCTTCCTGATGAGGGGTGCGGTCGTGTGAGGGAGGGACGTCGAGCGTGAAGGCCCTGGAGCCGGTGCTCAAGGCCCTGGCCCTCCTGGCCATCGTGGCCGACTTCGGGCTGGGCTTCGCCTACGCCTTCGCAGCCGTCCACAGCCTAGCCAGGCTCCTCTACGCCGTCCTAGCCGAGCTCTGGGCCCTAGGCATGCTCGCCATAGGCCTCAAGCTGATAGACGATGAACACATCAGCAGGCTCCTCAGCTGCCTCTTCATAGGCGTCCTCATATTCATGGCAGGGCACGTCGCAGCCCTGGCCGCGTACGGCTTAAGGGACGCCCTCGTGTTGATAATCAGGGCGGCGAGGGGATAGAGCGTGGGCTACCTCATCATTAGGTGCCACGTCTGCCACACGCCCCGCTACGTGAGGGAGGACAAGAAGGAGTTCACGTGCTTCACCTGCCACGCCACGAGGCCCGTCAGGTTCGCCAGGCAGCTCGGGAAGGTCGAGGACATAAAGGCTGCCATACACGTCGTGAAGGAACTTAAGGCGAGGGGGGCCTGAGGCTCAGGAGGAAGGCCGAGGCCCTCACGCTGAAGGAGGAGGAGCTGCTCGAAATATTGAGGGCCATCCTGAAGGAGAAGGGGGTGCCGGTTGAGGGAGTGCTGGATACGTCCAGGCGAGGCCAAGGATAAGTGCCCGTACTACTCTAGGTGCCCTTGGGATCACGAATGCGAGGGCAGCGGAGGCCCCTACCTCCCCGACGCCTGCATAGCGCTGTACGGCCTAGCCAAGAAGGGGCTGGTAAAGGTGGGGTGACGATGAAGGGCCCCACGGACCTAGGGCTGGACATGTGGAGGAGGAGGCGGTTCCCGACCGACTTGGGCTTCTACACGTGGGCGAGGAGGGTTGGGAGGAGAGGTTTTATCCAGCCCCCCTAGGGGACTTCATGGGGCCGCGGGGACTCCCACAGCTTGGGGTCTGCTGCGCACGGCCTTCATTCATCACCTCCCCCCGCGGCCCTGGAGGCGACTTCTATGGCTGCCCGAGCCCTAGCCCTGGCGCTGATCCTCTTCGCCTCCGCCGTCGCCCTAGCTGGCCTCTACGAGGCCCTCGCGTGGCTTGAGCTCCAGCCCCCAGCGCGCGGCATAGTCGGGCAGCTGAGGCCCCTGATAATCGCCATATGCCTCCTAGTCGCCTTCGCTGGGCTCCTCACCTTCCTCGTCAGCCTGGCCACGGCGGCGCTCGGCGCGCCTACCTGACTATGCCCCTCCTCCTGAGCTCCTCCTTGCCATAGAGGAAGAGAGCGTACTTGAGCTTGCTCACCTCAGCCGCCAGCTTCCTCGCAAGCTCCTTTCCGTCCCTGTATGAGACGTGGAAGACGTTGGTCGTCACGTCGCCGAGCCTCACCTGGACGGCGGCCTGGTACTCGGTCCAGGGCAGGTTGAGCTTGGCGGACTCCAGTATCGTTACGGCGGCGCCCTCCACGTCCACCTCCATCGGCAGCAGGTAAAGCGTGAGGCCGGGCCTCTTGGGGGCCTCCGAAGCCGTCGGGGCCTCCATCTACCTGCGCCTTCCGTGGCGCTCGAGGAACTTGTGCATGCGCTTGACGTTGCTGACGACTTCCCTACTCGCGTTTAAGAGGTCCTTGAGCTCCTCCCGCGTGTACTCGTCCTTCAGGTCGAGCGTCGCGAGCTCGTAGCTCAGCTTCTGCGCCGACGTGAGGAGGTCTAGGAAGATGCTTTGAAGCTCGCTCCTTATCCGCTCCTCCTCGGGCGACACGAGGGGAGGCGCTACAGCGGCAGGCCCAGGCGCTGCAAGCGCAGCCGCCTGCCCAGCTCCACCTTCCGGCTCACGGCCTGGGGAAGCCATGCCTTCACCGCGTCGTACACCCTGCCGAGGATATTTATGTCTAATCCCTGCCTCCCCCAATACTCAAGCCACCAGGCCCTCAGGTCGGGCTCCTCCATCGCCTTGAACACGCCGTAGCCCCATCTATGGCGCTTCCCGAGGTGGCCTAGGAGCTGGAGCACGGCGCTCACGTACTTGCGCCTGTCGAAGTCGTTTAGGTTCGGCGCCGCCCTCGCCAGGATGGCGTCCACCTCCGCCTCCACCGCATACCTGATGCTTTGAAGCTCGCCCCACACGTTGGTCCTCTCACACTTGAAGTGGTCGGCTGCCTCGTCGCCGCGCACGTAGTTGCTGATGGCAGGCGCCGTTATCATGAGCCTGCCCCTGAACCGCCTCAGCTTCTCCTCCAGGCCGTCTATGACGGCTGGGGCCTCGTCCCTGTAGAGGTCCTCGGGCTCGCATAGGTAGTCCACGTCGAGCTGCGAGAAGTCCAGTATGAAGCCGTACTGGACGTCGCTCAGCGTGTTTGCGTCCAGCTCCTCCACCTCGCCGTCAAGGTCCGTGAAGGGTATCAGGGCCTGCGGCGGGCTGTGCTCCTCCTCCTCGCATAGGTACGAGACGTCCAGCATGCCGTAGTCGAGGATGAAGGCCTCCACGTGGGCGTCGCGTATGAAGGCCATCCTGTCGTGCACGTACCTGGCCAGGTCCTCGGGCACGTTGAGCGCCTTGGCCGCGCTCAAGATGGCGGCGCGCCTGTGGGCGTAGCTCGGGTGCCTCTTAGACATGAGCGTGACCGCGTTCCTAAGGAACTCCCTCACCGCCGTGGGGTCCACGTAGAAGTAGCCGACACGCGACTTGCCGTAGTAGCCCTTCTCGGCCCTGGTCTCAAGTATCGGCTCCTGGTACTTGACCTCTATGTTCAGGCTTACGAAGTCCTCCACGCTCACCGCCCAGTCGGGCATGATCTTCTCTATGACCACGCCCACGCCCTTCAGCCACTCCTCGAGCGTCGGGTAGCGCCACTCGAACTCCAGGTTGAAGGGCTCGATGAAGGTGAGGTCGAAGTCGAAGAGGAGGCCCAGCGCCATCGAGCCCATGTAGAACTCAGGTATGAGCAGGTCCGCTATGCTCAAGTATAGGTCGTATATCTGAAACGTGCGCAGGTACATGCTCCACTCGCCCTCGACGCTGAGCGTCTTCTCATGGTAGGCCTGCTTCTGCCTGTCCAGCTCCTCGAGGAACTCCTGGAGCCTAGAGCTCATAGCCCATCAGCCTCAGCAGCGCCGGGTAGGTCGAGCGTACATCCAGCCTCCCCGCGGCCTCCAGGCCCTTGGCGGCCACGGCCTCAACAGCCTCCCTCTTGTTCCTCAGCATGTCCGCGGCGTAGAGCAGGACCTCCGCGAACTCGCCCACGTCGTACAGGTGCTGCTCGTACTCTATCCCGCTCGGCCCCACTACCTCCCTGTCGAAGTAGAGCACTTCCTTGACCGGCACCACGAAGCCCGTCGAGAACTCGAGCAGCGGCGGGAGCGCCGCGTGCAACACGGGCGTGCCTAGAGCTAGGGCTTCCAAGGCAGGGAGGCAGAACCCCTCGCTCAGGCTGGGTATGACTAGGAGGTGGGCGGCGGCGATGAGCGAGAGGACCATCTGCCTGGGCAGCCTCCCGAAGTCGCTCGTGACCACGAGGTTCGGATGCGGCTTAAAGTAGCCCCTCCCCCTCTCCTCCGTGACCACCAGGAACTTGACGCCTGGATCCTTCTCCCCGACTAGTCCCACCACCTTGTCCAGCCAGGCCAGCCCCTTCCTAGGGTGGGAGCTGGCCACGGTCAGGAAGACGAGGTCCTTGGAGGGGTCCAGGCCGCGCTTCATGAAGTAGGACGCGCCCAGCGCCTTGGATCGCTTGGCGGCCTCGCACGCCTCTAGGTCCACGCCGTGGGGGACCACTCCCTTCACGGGCAGCCCAGCCTCGGCCAGCCTGTCGCGCACGTACCTGGAGTTGGCGACGAAGTCCACCTCCCGCATGTACTCCCTGACGCAGCGCCTGTTCAAGCGGCCCTCGACGGTCGCGTAGAAGGCGGCCCTGACGCCCCCGTGCCTACAGTCCCTAGCCAGCAGGAACCAGGGGGCCGCGTTGAGCGGGTCGGCTGCCATGACGATGAGGGCGTCGTCCCCAGCCCTGCGCATCTCCGAGACCAGCATGGGCCTGTCGTGCCACACCGCCCTAACCCCCCGCTCGTTGGCGACCTTGCATATGTCGGCGCTGACCACCTGGAGGCTGACCGCCCTGTTCGAGGTTAGGATCCTGAGCACAGCCAGCCTCTAGGCTGGGGCGCTGAAAAGCCTAGCCCGCCCCTCCATATACCACAAAAGTGTGGAATAGTCTTAGCTCCCGCGCCCAGCGCTTCACATTCAAAAAAAGGGGGAAAAGTGGAGGCTTAGGCTAAGGAGCTGGGCTTAGTACGGAAGGACCCAGCCAGCCACGACCTGGATTATCTCGTCCAGGATGGCGGGGTCGGCGCCGAAGGCGGTCACGTAGAGGCTCCTTAGGCCGCTGCTCATGGCGGTGGCGGCTCCAGCGGTCGCCCTAGACACGTGCTTCAAGAGCTTGTTGGCGAAACCTAGGTACTTGGCCCTGTCGGGGCCGTTCACGTTGTACTTGTCCAGGATCGGCCTAACTAGATCTTGGACGCTCGCCCACGTCAGCAGCCCAGCCTGAGCCCTGCGCCTGGCCGTGTCGGCGACCTGGGTGAACCTGGCGCCGACGGTCGTAGGGTCGTACTTGGCGCTGTACTTCTCGAACCTTGCCTGGCCGGACCTGTACATCGTCATTTGGGTCTCACCTGTGCTTGAGGCGAGGAGCGCAACGTTTTTCAAGGCGCGAAGACTATAGTGATGAATGGTTTGAGACGGTTACAGACTGAAGTCTTGTCCGAAGCACTAAGAGAAGCGTGGAAAAAAAGTGACGAGACTATCATCGAATCGGCCTTAGAAAGCTACATAAGGTCGCGCGCAGCTGACGTCATGGAGTACCTGAAGAAGATATTCCGCAACTTCATAATCAACTACGCTGCGGGGGCGGCGAACCGCTTCAAGCAGCTCTACGGCATACAGCCCATCTTGAACTTCCAGGTGCGCTCGGCGGGCGACTACGACGCCCTCGTGGTCGAGTGCGCCCTGCCGCCCGACACCTACGAGAAGGTGAGGAGGGCGGTCGAGAGGAGGGTGCGCGCCGAGAGGGAGCTGGGCCGCATAAGGATAAAGGCCCTCTACGAGTTAATAAGGGGCGAGCTGGAGTCGGCCACGGGTGAGCTGGGTGCCGTACTACCAGCTGGTCCTCAGCCTGCCCCAGAAGGTCTTCATAAAGCTGGAGGAGGCGGAGAGGAAGTACGGGATAAGGAAGGAGGACATAGTGATGAGGGCGCTGACCAAGGTGCTGTACGAGGAGTACCCGTAGAGGGGGAGGAGGAGTGAGCTACCAGGAGCTGCTCGTCAAGTTCCTGGACGGCCTGAGGCACCCGCCGACGCGGGCCGACGCGATAGCCACCTTCAGCCTCCTCCAGGAGGCCTACAGGGCTGGGAGGCTGGACGACGGCAGGCTGATGCAGGCCCTCAAGGAGCTCTGCCTGGACGTGCTCATGGAGATGAGGCCGGGCAAGGACGTGGACGAGCTCGAGCCCGAGGCGGAGGACTGGGCCAGCAAGTTTCATAGAGCGATTAGGACTAGGGCGCGCAGGGAGAGGCTCACCGCCGAGCTCCTACCGCCCGCGTGAGGCGTCGAAGGTGGAGGAGGCCCTGCTTAGCCCAGCCGCGGCTGAGCTTGAGGGCGTGGACGTGGCGCCCCTCCTAGACGTGGACGCGTCGCCGCTCCTAGAGCTGGACGTACACGGCCTCCAGCGCGGCCAGCTGCTCCTCAGCCTAGACGTAGTTGAACGCATAGACTGGGAGGCGGTAGCCTCAAGCCACCTAGGCATCCTGGACCCCATAGGGCAGCTGAGGGAGTGGCTCGCAGGCGTGCTGAGCGGCTTCGTGGACACCATAAGGCGCGGCTTCGAGGCCGTCGTCTCCCCAGTCGCGGGCGTCGTGTCCAGCATCTGGGACACGGTCAGGGGGATACCGAGCGCCCTAGCAGACATCGGCAGCGCCCTGAAGGGCATAGTCATAGACCCCATAGCCAACGCCCTGAGGTGGGTCGGGGAGAACTTCCCCAAGATACCGGAGGCCATAGGCGCCGGGCTGAAGGCGATCGCCGACTTCGTGGCCGGCCTCCCGGAGAAGGTGAGGGACTTCGTGGCGAGGGTCGGGGGGCTCTTCGGAGAGCTGGCGGACAAGATCAAGGGTGGCTTCGCCTGGTTCATAGAGCAGGCCTCCAGGCTGCCGGAGGCGGCGAAGGAGCTCGCGGGCAGGGTCGCGGACGTCTTCGGCGGCCTGGCGGAGAAGGTCAAGGGGGGCTTCGCCTGGTTCGTGGAGCAGGTCGGGAGGATACCCGGCGTCCTGAAGGACCTCTTCGACAGGGCCGGGAAGATCGTGGGCGACCTCATAGACAAGATCAAGGGAGGCCTCAGCTGGTTCGTAGATCAGGTCGCGAAGGCCCCGAAGACCGTGAAGGACTTCCTGGAGGGCGTCATAGGGAACGTGGCCGCCGGCGTCGGCGGCCTCGTCGAGTGGGTTAGGAGGGGCTTCGAGGACGTGGGCAAGACGATCGGCGGCTGGTTCGCAGCCGCCCGCGAGTGGTTCGGGGAGGCGACGAAGCTCCTCTTCAGCGTCGGCGCGGGCATACAGGGCTTCGTGAACGCCGTCCTGGGCCTGCCGGATAGGCTCAAGCAGATCTTCGAGGGCGTCCTCAAGTTCTTCGAGGACCTGTGGAAGGGCTTCACCGAGTTCCTAAGCGACCCCCTGGGCTGGCTGAAGAAGCACGTCGTGGAGCCCGCCTGGAGCGCCCTCACCGGCCTGGGCGCCGCCCTCTGGGAGGGGGCCAAGAGGGCGTGGGAGGCCATCAGGGCTGGGGCGTCGTGGCTCTGGGACCAGGCGCAGGCGCTCGGCTGGGAGATCTACAGGGCCGTGCTGTGGCTCGTGGGGAAGGCGGGCGAGGTGCTGAGGACGGCGGCTGAGCTGGCCGCCAGGGCGCTCGAGGCCCTCCTCGCGCCGCTGCTCAAGCCCCTGGAGGCGGTCGCGGACAAGGTGGCGGAGTACATGAAGAGGACGGCGGAGAAGGCCTTGAAGGAGGGGAGGGGGGAGGCCTGGTTCCTCCTGACGATGGCGGCTGGGACGGGGCCGCTCTTCTTCATACCCGCGCTGCCGGCCTACGCGCTCTCGACGCTGCCCGGCGTGATAAAGAACGTGGAGGCCGAGCTCGACGCCGCCCCCGCCGAGGTCGGGGTGAAGGCTAAGATAAGCGCCGCCCTCGGCAAGCTGGCCAGCTGGCTCGGGGAGGCGGGGAAGGACGCGGCCAAGTACATGTGGATGAGCTTCTGCGTGGGCATGTCCATCTCGGCCTTCGACCCGGTCAAGTACATCATCAGGCCAGCCGCCAAGAGCTTCTTCACGCCCATAATGCAGGCCGCCTACGGCGTGGACGCCTTCTTCGACAGGCCCACGGAGCTCCAGATCATAGAGTGGCTGAGGCGCTGCCGCGTTGAGAGGTTCGTCTCGGAGGTGAAGGCGCCCAACACGAGCGTGACGGCGCCGCTCAAGTGGGACGACGCGAAGAAGTACGGCGAGGCCATCCTGCGCCTCTACGGCCTCCCCGACAGGTACGCGGAGCTCCTCACCGTGGAGCCCGACAAGTTCGCCCTCAACTTCGTTGACCGCTTCGGCGCAAGGAGGACGCTGCCCCTAGGCGTCATGTACGACCTCCCCACCCACACCGAGCTGGCCCGCATGACCCAGCGCGACGTCTTCCCGGGCGTGGACATAATGCAGGCCGTCACCACCGTGAGGGGCTGGCACCCAGACATGACCACGCTGACGTACCTCATGACGTTCAAGTACCCCAGCTTCGAGAAGCTCTGGAGCTTCTACATGAGGGCCCTAGCGGGCATGCTGTGGTTCAAGGCGCCTGACACGGCAGCGAAGATATTCGCGGAGGAGGCCAAGGCGGTGAAGGGCGGCGTCCCGATAAGCCCGCTCGACGTGCAGGCCGCGATAAAGGGGCCGGAGCAGCTAAGCGCGTTCGAGAGCGCCCTCAACGCCTACTTCAAGTGGCTCGAGTACGGCAACTTCAGCTGGTTCACGCAGCAGACGGAGATGTACGGCGTGAAGGTCGGCGCCGAGATATTCTCCAAGCTCGGCGGCTGGACGGCGGACTCGTGGCTTATGGTTGACGTGGCCGCCGACATACCCACCAAGCTGGACATGCGCTGGATGAGCCGCTACGGCATCTTCATGCACATGGCCGACAAGCTGAAGGAGGCTGGCGTGCCCTTCGAGGGCTACGCGCCCCTCGTCCAGGCCGTGCCGAGGCTGCTGGACGGGCAGGCGGGCTCGAGCGTCCAGGTGGACCTGAGGTGGTTCTCCAAGCTGCTCCAGGCCACGGGGCTGCACCCAGCTTGGACGCCGGTGGTGACGGCTGCTGAGAACATAATGGTCATAGCCGACGAGATGACGCTCCTCAGGACGGGCTGGCTGAACCTGTTCAAGGAGGGCATGATGAAGGTGGACGAGGCGGACAAGTGCCTGGCGGGCCTGCTCACCGTGGCCTACCAGGTCGGCTACTGGGACTCGGCGGCGAAGGCCTGGACGTCGGGCTGGCTCAACCTGCCGGTGAGGTGGCTGCCCCACGAGAGGAGGCTGCTCGAGCTGCGCATGGCGATGGACAGGGTGCTGGACGTGTACCGCGAGATATACGGCTACATAAGGAGCGGGATAAGGACGATAGCGATAGCGCCGAAGGACGCGGAGGCCAAGCTCAAGGAGCTCGTGAAGAAGCTGGACGAGCACTACGCCGACCTCACCAAGGGCATAGTCGGCAAGGAGATGAGGCTGGCGCTGGACGAGTCCTACCTCAAGATGTGGCTCGAGCTACAGGGCCTGGCGCAGGACATAGAGGCGTACGAGCGCGTCAGGATATGGTGGACCCGCGTGAGCGGCTGGGTCCTCTACCGCGTCGCCTACGGCTACGTGACGGACGAGGAGGTGAAGGGCCTGCTCGCGGCGGTGGCCAAGTACATACCGCTCCACGAGGTGGAGAGGAGGGCCTACGAGGGCATAGCCACCGCTCTGCTCGGCATAGCTAGGAAGGAGGCGGTGCCGTCGCCCTCGATGCTGGCGACCATAGCCGAGTACCTGCCAGCCGCCAGGCTCCTCATCCCTGAGGTGTTCAAGGCCTACAACGTGACGGGCGTCTGGCAGGACGTGTGGAGGCACTACATCTACCTGAGGCCGGTCTACGGCGACGTGAGGGCCTGGGCCTCGGCCATGTACAGGCTCGCGCAGCAAGTCATCATAGCTATGGAGCAGCTGGAGCCGGTCTTCAAGGTACTCTCGACCTACGGCTGGGAGAAGCTGGAGGTGGACATAGTCAAGCGCACGGTGATGGCTGAGGCGGTGCGCTACGCCTTCGGCGCCGCCCTGGGCACGCCCAGGCAGCTGACGGCGATGAGCCGCTACGCGGACGCGGCCGCCGACTGGGCCTACACGAGGGCCGCCAGGATGATAGAGCTGCTGCCCGTGGACGAGAGCACCAAGAAGCTCCTGAAGGAGATGTGGAGGACATACATAGCAGGCTACCAGAACTACCCCGAGATACGCTCGTACATCAACGAGCTCGTAGCCTCCTACGCCTACGGGGTCCTAGACGACAAGGGGCTGGACCAGGAGCTCGACTACCTAGCCAAGCTGGGCGTGCCAGCCGTGAGCCGCTCGCTCGTGAAGCGGAGGGCGTCGCTGAGGAGGGCTAGGGTGCTTGCGCGCTGACGCTAAGGTTAAAGGCCGCCTGGGCGCTGGGGAGGCCTGAGATGTCCACGCCCACATCTCCAGCCGACGAGGCCCTCAAGAAGCTGAGGGAGGACCTAGAGAAGGGGTTCAAGGAGGCCGAGGAGATAGCCAAGAAGGCGCAGGAGAGCTACAAGGCGCTCGAGGGCCTGAGCAAGGACCTGGCGAAGCTCGCCGAGGAACTCAAGAAGCCTCCAGCCACCGCGTCAGCCCGCCGGTGAAGGGGTGTAGGCTACGAGCTGGCGCGGCCTAGGCTACAAGCGCCGGGAGAGGCTCTTCAGCCGCGAGTGGAACGCCGTCATCGACAGCCTCAACGACCTCTACGGCTTCCTCACCACGGGCCAGCAGGACATCTACGTGGACGAGGTCTACGGCAGGACGGGCCACTTCAGGGAGCGCATAGACTGCGAGGGCAGGCCCGTGATCTTGGACGGCGACCCGATAAGCGTCTACATGTTCTACGACCTAGCCAAGGCGCAGCTGACCGAGGCGATAGACGCAGCCAGGCTCACGGCCACGGGCGACCTCATAGCTGGCTACGCGAGGCGCGGCGCGGAGGCGGATGAGGCGCAGCTCCCCAAGCTCGACCTGCTGGCCGAGTACGCGAGGGGCTCGAGGGACGTGCTGGTGAAGGTGAGGATGGACGAGTACGGCAACGTCGGCGTCGTGATAAGCGAGCCCATAGACGAATATGGCCGCGTGAGGGCCGCCGCGCCCTCGGAACTCCTAGACGAGCTTAGGCCTGCCTCCGCCAAGGGCTCGATAGCGGCGGCGGACAACGTCAACGGCTTCTCCATAACCCTCTACAAGGGCGGGAGGCCGAACGTGAGCCTATACTACAGCCTAGGCGGCGCGGGCACCGTCTACGTTGAGGCCAGCCTGGACGGCCTCGCGTGGAGGCCCGTGAGGAGCTTCACGCTCAGCGCCGCGGGGGAGGGCTTCGCCTCCACGCCGGTCGAGCTGCCAGCCATAGCGTTCCCATACGTCAGGGCCAGGACGCCGACGACGGGCATAGACGTCACCTTCGAGCTGGCGGCGTCGAGGTAGCATGATAGCCGAGAGCTGGGACGGCCTCAGGTGGCTGATAGAGGAGGACAGCGACAAAGAGGTGCTGTCCAAGGGCGAAATATCCGTCCTCAGGGCGCTCTACGCGATATCCGACGCCCTCAGGCCGGAGGTCTTCGTTGACGTGGGGGCCTACAAGGGCTACTACAGCGTCAGGATGGCCAGGCGGTGCGGGCGCGTGGTAGCCTTCGAGCCGAACCCCAGGAACCGAAGGATCCTGGAGGAGAACGTGAGGCTCAACGGGCTGGGCAACGTCACGGTGCTTCCCTACGCCGCAGGCGAGGCTAGGTACAGGGCCAAGCTGTACCCAAGGGCGGCCAGCTCCACGCTGCTGGAGGGCTACGTGAAGGCCGAGCCGGTGGAGGTCGAGGTCGTGCCGCTGGACGAAGCCGTTGACGGGGCCGACATCGTCAAGCTGGACGTTGAAGGCTACGACTGGAGGGCTGTCCAGGGAATGGCGAGGCTGATCGACAGGTGCAGGCCGACATTAGTCATCGAGCACCACGAATTCAGGGGCTACAGGGTCAACGACTACCCTGTGATCAAGGGGTTCCTGAGGGGGAGGGGCTACATAGAGCTGTACCTCACGGAGCCCCACAGGCTGTACTACCACCGCTCCAGGCCGCTCGAGGCCATAGGGCCGCTGGTCGCCGACCACTACATAAACGCGTGCATAATGAACGTCACGAGGGGCCTGCCTTGGTACTACGGCCTCCCCTACGACTGGTGGTGGGGGATGAACCTCATAGACTTCATACATGAGGTGCGCGAGCACGTCCTGAGGCCCGACGAGCCCGAGTGGCTCATGCGGCTGCTGAGGTAGGATGGACCTGCTCTACGTCTACCCAACGTGGCACACGGTGAGCTTCACGGTCGTGGCCAGGAAGCACGTGGAGTACCTCAAGCGCCTCCAAGGCGTCAGGGTCCACGAGGTGGACGAGCTGGGCTTCACCTCCTACGCCCCCCAGCTCCGCTACGCCGCCATAATCCACCCGTGGATCTTCATCTACCACAGGCTCCTCACCGCCAGGCGGGAGGCCCTCATCCCCGAGCTCCAGGGCAGGTTCGACGAGTACATGAGGTGGTGGCGGGGCCGCTTCGACCGGCTCGTGGGCGTGGACGTGTGCGACAGCGACGCGCTGAGCCCCTACGCCGTCGAGCTCCTGAACGGCGCCGACAGGCTCGTGGTGCCCTCGAGCTTCGCTGTGGAGGTCTACAGGAAAAGCGGCGTCAAGGTGCCCGTGTTCAGGGTGCCTCACGGGGTGAACCCGGACTGGTACTATTCCACAAATGTGTGGGAAACCGCGCCCGTGAAGGCAGTCAACCCGGCGCTCCTAGAGGCCTACCTGCACAAGGCTAGGAGGGGGAAGAGGGTGCTGCTCTACTGGCTTTGGCACTCGCCGGACCGCAAGGGCTGGCCTGAGGTCAAGCAGCTCTACGAGAGGCTCGCCCGCGAGAGGCGCGACGTGGTTTTAGCGCTCAAGACGATGGGCCCCGGCAGCGCCGAGTACCAGCAGGTCATGCATCTAGGCGCCATCCAGATATACGGGTGGCTGGGCGACTACGATAAGATGGCGCTCTACGACCTGGCCGACCTAGCCCTTAACTTCAGCCGCGGAGGGGGCTTCGAGTTGAACTGCCTGGAGGCCCTGGCCAGGGGCGTCCCGTGCCTTGCGACGGGCTGGGGAGGGTGGCGCGACTACGTGCCCACCTTCCTACAGGTCAAGCTGGGCGAGAGGGTGCAGGTGCTGCCTGGGAATGTGATCCACGTGGGCTACGGCTACAAGGCCGACGTGGAGGACGCCTTGAACAAGGTCCACGACGTGCTTGAGAACTACGAGGACTACAAAGCTAGGCTCGACGAGTACAGGCGCGAGGTGCTGGCTAGGGAGTACAGGTGGGACCTGGTGGCCGAGAGGCTGCTGGAGGCCGTGAAGGGAGGGGGGTAGGCCTTGGGCCTGGAGGAGGCGCTGAAGAAGCTGAGGTACGTGCCTAGGTACCCGCTGCCAGGCAGCGAGGTGAGGAGCGAGGACCACAACTACATAGTTGACGCGCTGAAGGCCCTGAGCGCTGAATGCCGCGCCGTGATGCCGGGCGACCCGCTAGTGGATGAGCTCGACGCGGCCATAGCCAAGATAAGGTACCTGAGGACCGGCGACATATACGAGCCTGAGGACCACAACTACATAGTTGACGCTCTGAAGAAGTCAAGAGATGTCCTGAGCAATATAGAGTCGTTCTACACAGGCCTGAAAGACCAGCTCGAAGAGTGTCAGACAGCATTAACGGAGTGTCGAAGCAGATTGGAGGAGTGCCTCGCTAGGCCACCGTTCAAGGCCTGCAAGGTCTCGACCGTGGATGTCTCGATAACGAAGCCTGCTAAGGCCTACAAGGTCTCGACCGTGGATGTGACGATAAGCAAATTCGCCAAGAGCATATCAATTGGTCGAGCTTAGATGGCGAAGATGTATGCCACGTTCATCGCCGTGTTCGCTGGAAAACTCACGGGCGAAGACAAGACGGTCCTGTCGAGCAACCACACGTAACTAGTATAACCCTCTTTCCAGAGCAGGCCGATCTCATATATATCTGTGGTGGAGGCTAGAGAGAACGTAGCACTAACGGTAAATATGTCGCCCCCATCCGTGAAGGACGTGGTAGCTGGTTGCCGAGAGACCTCGCTAGCGAGCTTGTAGTCTGTTTTGCTTGGGCTCGCAGTACCAGTACCGACGCCTATGTACGCGCCGCAGTCGTAATATTGTACACTGTTGAATAAAAGAGCAGAGACAGTATATCTTTCGTTAATACTCCTCGACGATCCTGTAACATCGACCACAGTAAAGCCAATTGCCGCTTTCGAATCCCTGAAGAGGGTCGCCATCATTCTGCCGAACCAGTTGGTTCCAAGATCATTAGGATACAGCTTCTTCTTCCTCTCCAAGTACTCCTCGAAGAGGTCTTCCCCCACGCCCGCGACTTTACGTGGCTTCGGCTCCAACTGCCATATTTCGATCTTCTTGAGCAACGGCGCAACCCGAGACGCTTTAATTGAGCGCTACTTATATAAGGGTTGCCAGCAATGGTCCTAGCGGTGAGGCCAAGCGTGAAAGCCTGCGAAGCGTGCAAATACAGGTCCGCTCCCCCACAAGAGATGTTGAGCCTTTTTGAAGAGATGTCCAAGTACTACCCTAGAGTGTTCTATTGCAATCTACAACAAACGATCAAGGTATATGATCCATCAAGCCCTGCAAAAATGTTTGATTGCGGACACCGCGAACCTAGCCGAGAAGAAGCCGAAGACGTGAAGAAGCCCTGAGAAAGTGACGTGAGTTCTTTTTGCCATTTATAGCAGAAGAGCTTGTAGGGAGCTCTGCTTGTAACCTTCGACAAGTAAAAGCGCGCGCGCGCGTCTACAGCCCGGGCGTCCCCGCGCAGAGCTTCGAGTGCGGCGACCACGAGCCCAGGCGGGGCCTAGGCGCCCCGCCAAAGGGTTATAAGGCCTCCCGCTGGGTGAGTCGTCGGCCTTGGCCGCGCTGGAGGCGCTCCACTTCATAGGCATGGGGCTCCTCGGAGCCCTCATCTACGCGCTGTGCTGGAGCAAGTCGTGGGGCGAGCTAAAGAGCTTCGAGAACGTCAGGCACCTCGTCCTAGGCCCCATCATAGGCTACCTCTACTCCGTCCTCCACGCCAACTACTCCTTCCCAGACCTGATCATGGCTGCCGTGGCCGGCTACTTCGGCGTGGACTTTGTACAATCCCTCTTCGAGCGCCTGAGGCCGAGGGCGGAGGGGCAGGCGGCCCAGCCGGGCAGATGATGAGTCGGGCTGCGCGCGAGCCGTGAGCGGGAAGGCATGCGCTGAGCTGGTCGACTTAACCTCAGGCCTCTGCGACGGCTGCATGTTCAAGGTGGTGAGCGCGGAGGCCCTAGGCCGCAGGTTCGTCGTCTGCATGTGGGGGATGAGGCCTAAGGAGGTGGGGAGCTGCCCGCGGAGGCAGGAGCAGCCTTGAGCCCTAGGCCGACGTGCTCAACGTGCAGGCGCTTCAGGCCCTCCGCCGGGCCGCTGGGCAGGTGCGAGCTCTTGGGCGCCCTGGTCATGGACGACAACGTCGCCTGCTTAAGGTACGAGGCTAAGTGAGTCCCTCCCCCTCCCCCCCTTTTCCACACTTTTGTGGGAAAGCCTTATATAGTGGCGTGTGTATAGGTAGGGTGGGAGGTGTGTGGATACGCCTAAAGTGGTCTGTCCACGTTGTAGGGGCCTGGGCTACTGGGAGCGCCGCTTCAGGAACGGCCATGTGTACGTCTACGTCCTCCACCGTGAGGGCCGGAAGGTGCATAGGTGCTACTTGGGCGCGGAGGAGTACGACTACGTCGAGAGGCTC
>Ga0272445_1001441_pt1 | contig 18501 bp, 12 predicted proteins | sample YNPCB0031_FD_194404 | JGI IMG/M metagenome (GOLD analysis project Ga0272445, IMG submission 194404) | Hot spring sediment microbial communities from Yellowstone National Park, WY, United States - YNP-CB-003-1 | ecosystem: Environmental > Aquatic > Thermal springs > Hot (42-90C) > Sediment... | reverse complement strand
TCAAAGGAAAATGTTGAAAAAGCAAGAAAAAAAATGGAAAGTGCTTTAGAAGAGCTTTTTTCAATGAGAAAAAATGCCTTTAAGGAAAAACTTGAAGAAATATTTTTTTCAAGCATTTTTCTATCCCAGAAGGAAGAAAGCATAGAAGAAAAAATAGAAAGGAAGGAAGAAAATATAGAGGAAGTTGAAAAAGAAATTTTTAACAATAAAGAGGCATTGAGGAGATTTAAAGATAGGATTGTTGAAATTTCAAGACAAGACATTAATTTTCCAAGAAAGGTTTTAAATTATGCTTTTTCAGCCCATTATAAATCAGATGAACTTTATGAAAAAATTAAAATTCTTGAGTTTGAAAAATTAAAGGGAATAATAGAGGAGATTGAAAATTATTTAAATCTGATTGCACTTGAAATATTAAAAATAAGAGGAGAAGGTGAAGGTGGTGCTTCATCTGCTTTAATGGAAGCATTAAGAAAACTTTCTGAGATGGCAAAGGAACAATCACATATAAATGCATTAACCCAGAGTCTTTTACCCTTAGAAATTGGTGAGGCGCCTTCTGAAGAATTTTTGAAATCAATTCAAAGAATTGCTGGAATGCAAAAGGGTCTTGCTGAAAAACTTAAACAACTTTTAAAAGAAATTGAAGGAGTAGGTGAAAGTTCTTTGGAGGAGAAAATAGGAAAAATTGTTGAAGAAATGGAAAAGGTTGCAAAGGAAATTGAAAAAGGAGAAATTAAAAGAGAAGTTTTGGAAAGGCAGGAAAGAATTCTTTCAAGAATGCTTGAACTTCAAAGGTCTGTTTACAAAAGGGAATTTACTCAAAAAAGATATGCTGAAAGACCAAAACCTTATGAGCCATTAAAACCTCCGAAAAAAATAATTAGTGAAGATGAGATAATAAAGATAAATTTAATAAAAGTTTTGAATTCAAACATTCCTTATGAAGATAAAAAAATATTTATAGATTATTTAAATTCTTTACTTAAGTGAATTCAAAAAATCTAATTGATGAATTAAATAAAATTTTTGAAGATAAAAGAGATTTTGATAAATTTTTTGAAGTTATCTTAGGAGAAATTCCTGAATATATAAGGTTAAATCCTTTAAAAATTCAGAAGGAAAAACTTTTAAAAAATTTAAGAGAAAAGGGATTTTTATTAAAAGAAAATGAATTTTTCCCTGAAGCAATTCAGGTAATTGAAAAAAAATTTGAAATATCAAAAACAATTGAGCATTTTTTAGGATATTTTTACATTCAATCTCTTTCTTCAATGATACCTGTTAAACTTTTAGAAATCAATGAAGATGATAAAGTTCTTGATATATGTGCTGCACCTGGTTCAAAAACAACACAGGCAGGAATCTATTTAAAAAATAAAGGCATTATTTTTTCAAACGATATAAATATTGAAAGGTTAAGGGCTCTTTCCCATAATGTAGATAGGATTGGTCTTTTGAATTGTTCAATAAATAGAATAGATGGAGAAAAAATAGGAGACATATTTTTTGAGGAATTTGATAAAGTTATAGTTGATCCACCTTGCTCTTCAATTGGAATTGTTGATAAATATCCTTCTATAATTAAATGGTGGCATCCAAGAGAAATTGATAAATTTTATAAAGTTCAAAGAGAAATTTTAAAATCTGCTATAAAATCCTTAAAACCAAATGGGAAACTTGTTTATTCAACCTGCACCCTTTCAGTTAAAGAAAATGAATATTTGATAGATGAGATGTTGAAAAAATATCCTGTCGAAGTATGTGAGATTAAAAATTTAAATATAAGTGTAAGAAAGGGTTTTAGAAAATTTGAAAATTTTGAATTTGAAAAGGAAATTGAGAAAACAATAAGAATATATCCACAAGATGTTTTATCAGAAGGTTTTTATATTGCAGTTTTAACTAAAAAAGACAGTATGAAAAGAGAAGAAAAATTTTATTTAAAGGATGATAGGAAATTTGTAGATTTTGAAAATAATGAAATTAAAGATGCCTTTAATTATCTTGAACAGGAATTTGGGCTTGAAAAAAAATTTTTTGAGGAATTTTTATTTTATTTAAAAAAGGATGAAATATGGATTTTATCAAAAAAATTTAAGGAAATTGTAAATCCATTTGATTTAAGAAGGGGGATGAGATTTTTAAGAAAACATTTTAAGGGATATAAACTTACAACAAATTTTGTCCAAATTTTTGGTCATTTATTTAAAAATAGAATTTTAAAAATTGAAGAATTTGAGGATGCAAAAAAATTTTGTGAAGGTAAAGATGTCAAAATTTCTTCTCCATTTAAAGGTCAAGTAATTGTTTTTTATAAGGATTATCCAATTGGAACAGGTTTTTTTGAAGGTGATATTTTGAAATCGCAAATCCCAAGGTCAAGAAGAATATTTGAAATAGAAGGATAAATTTTAATATAATAAATAATCTTAAAAGGAATGGATATGGATAAGGGAGAAAAAATTTTTAATGAGGCAAAAAGGCTTTTTGAAAAGGGAAGGGTTTGGGAAGCAATACCAAAATTAAAGGAAGCAATAAAAATAAATCCTCATTATGCTGATTATCATAATCTTTTAGGACTTTGCTATTATACTGCTGGTCTTTTTAAGGATGCAATAAAAAGTTATGAAAGGGCATTAAAAATAAATCCTGATTATATTGAAGCAAATATAAATATGGCAATAGTTTTAAATGATATAGGAGAATTTGAGAAATCCTCAAAATATTATGAAAGGGCTGCACTTTTAGAAAAAGGGAGTGGTGGAATTCCACAGACAATTAGAAATAATCTTGCAAATACCTATAAAAAATTAGGGGAAACATATTTTGAAATAGGTGAATATGATAAAGCTCTTGAAGAATTTAAAAAAGCACTTGAAATTGCTCCAAACTTCATTGATATAAAAACATCGCTTGCCCATACATTGATTCAAAAGGGTGATTATAAAGAGGCAGAAAAAATTTTAAAGGAAGTTTTAAATATTAATCCAAAGTATAAAAGGGCATTCACTTTACTTGGTCTTGTTTATTATAAAAAGGGAGAAAAGGAAAAGGCAAAAAAAATATGGAAAAATCTTTTAAAGCAATATCCTGATGATATTAAAATAAAAACCTATTTGAACATGATAGGGGAGGAAGGAGAATGGAAATAAAGGATACATTAAATCTTCCTAAAACTGATTTTTCAATGAAGGCAAATTTATCAAAAAGAGAAAAGGAAATAATAGATTACTGGGATAAAAATAGGATTTATTATAAACTTCTTGAAAGAAAGAATAAAGGAGTTTTCTTCTTACACGATGGTCCTCCATATTCAAATGGACATATTCATCTTGGAACTGCAATGAACAAAATATTGAAAGATATAATAGTTAAATATTATTTTTTGAAGGGTTACAAATCACCTTATATTCCCGGATGGGACAATCATGGAATGCCAATTGAAAATGAGGTTATAAAAAATGATGAGGAATTAAAAAAAATTTTAAAGGATCCTGAAAATCTTAAAAAAATTGAAGTAAAAAAATTAATAAGAGAAAAAAGCAGAGAATATGCAAAGAAATGGACAGAAATTCAAAAGGAAGAGTTTAAAAGGCTTTTATGTATAGGTGATTGGGAAAATCCCTATCTTACAATGAGTCCTTATTATGAAGCAGAAGAATTGAAATTTTTCTCAGAATTATTAAAAAGGGGATACATATATAGAAGTTTTATGCCTGTTCATTTTTGCCCAAATTGTCATACTGTTCTTGCAATGGCTGAAATAGAATATAAGGATAAGGAATCACCTTCTTTATATTTTTCAATGAATTTCAAAAAGGGTTTTCATTTTCCTTTTGATGAGGATTCAGAAGTTTTGGTCTGGACAACAACTCCATGGACGATAATTTCAAATCTTGGTCTTGCCTTTAATCCTGATTTTGATTATGTTCTTGTTAAAGTTAATAATAAAAAATACATACTTGCTGAAGAAACAATTGAAAGGGTAAAACAAGAATTAAAATGGGAAAATTTTGAAATTTTAAAGAGGGAAAAAGGTGTTATTTTTGAAAATAAAGAATTTTTGCATCCATTTTTTGATAGAATTTCAAAGGGAATCCTTGCTGATTTTGTTACAAAGGATGTAGGTTCTGGAATTGTTCATATAGCACCAGGTCATGGTAAAGAAGATTTTGAAGTTGGTTTAAAATATAATCTTGGAATAATTTCGCCAATTGATGACAATGGAAAATTTACAGAAGAGGCAGGAATTTTTAAAGGTTTAAATACTGATGAGGCATCTTATAAAGTCGTTGAAGTTTTAAAAGAAAAAGGTAAGCTTCTTAAAATTTCAAAGATAGTTCATAGTTATCCACATTGCTGGAGATGTAAAAAACCACTCATCTTTAAAGCAACATCACAATGGTTTTTATCGGTTGAATATAAGGATTTAAAAAAGAGGGCAATTTCAGAAATAGAGAGTATCAGATGGATTCCTGATTTAAGTATAAACAGAATAAAATCAGCAGTTTCAGAAAGACCTGATTGGTGTATTTCAAGGCAAAGGGCATGGGGTGTTTTTATTCCTGCTTTAAGATGTAAAGATTGTGAAAATGTTTTTATCCAGCCGGAAGTTGTTGATAAACTTTCAGAAATGGTGAGGAATGGTGAGCATGATGCCTGGCTTTTAAAGGATATAAAAGAATTTGGAGAAAATTTAAAATGTAATAAGTGTTTTTCAAAAAATCTTGAAAAGGAATTTGATATACTTGATGTATGGATTGATTCAGGTCTTTCAGGAATTATAGTTAGTAATGATAGAAAATTACCATTTCCCTGTGATATATACATAGAAGGACCTGATCAACATAGAGGATGGTTCAATGCAAGTTTAATCCTTGGTGTTGCTTTAAAGGATAAAAGTCCTTATAAAATATGTATAACTCATGGATGGACACTTGATGAGAAAGGAAGGGCAATGCATAAATCCCTTGGTAATGTTATAGACCCTATTGAAGTTGCAAATAAATATGGGGCAGAAATTTTAAGGATATGGGTATCCTCCTCAGAATATACACAGGATGTAAGGCTTTCAGATGAAATTCTTGAAAGAAATGTTGAAATATATAGAAAGATAAGAAATACTTATAGGTTTATAATTGCAAACCTTTACGATTTTAACCCATCCTTTATTATTCCTTTTGAAAAAATGCTCCCCTTAGATAAATATATTCTTTCACTTCTTAAAATAAGAAGAGATAAATGGATAGAATTTTACGAAAATTTTGAATTTCATAAATTCTTTAAAGATTATTACAATTTCTGTTCAGTTGATCTATCCTCCTTTTATCTTGATGTATTAAAGGATAGGCTTTATGTATCCTATCCTGATGGAATTGAAAGGAGAAGTGCACAAACTGCTCTTTATTATATTTTAAAAGAAATTTTAATTTTTGCATCCCCAATTTTAAGTTTTACCGCTGAAGAGGCATATTCAAAAATTAAAGGAGAAAAGGAGGAAAGCATTTTCTTTGAAGAAATAAGAGATTTCAATTTTTATGATGAAGAAATTTATAAGGATTTTGAAGAAATAATAAAGATAAGGGATTTGGCACTTAAAGCACTTGAAAATGTAAGGCAAAAAGATTTGATAGGAAGTTCTCTTGAAGCAAATTTATATTTTGATGGAAAGGTTGATATTCTTTTAAAATATAAAAATTATTTAAAGGAAATATTTATTGTTTCAGATGTGTTTTTTGGTAAGGGAAGTAATTTTTTAGAAAGTATTTATGATGAAAACATGGATATAAGTATTTATGTAAGTAGGGCAAAAGGAGAAAAATGTATAAGATGCTGGATGTATTCTGAAAACATTAAAAGGGATGAATTTGGAATTTTATGTGAAAGATGCTACGATGTTATTAATAAGTTAAAAGGGGTTAAAAATGAATGAAAAAACATTAAATTGTTTAAAAAAGAAATTATTAAAGGAAAGGGAAAAGCTCTTAAAAATATTAAGAAAATCAGAGGAAAAACTTAAAGAAGATGTTTTTGAGAAAACAGGTGATAGGAAGTTTTCTTATCATCTTGCGGATATGGCATCTGCTGAGGAATTTGTTGAAGAAATAGGGGTTTTAGCAACACAGGCACATAGAAGGTTAAAAGAGGTTGAAGATGCTCTTTTAAGAATTGAAAGGGGAGAATATGGAAAATGTCTTAAATGTGAAAAAAATATAGAAATTTCAAGATTAAGGGCTGTTCCATATGCAAAATATTGTCTTAAATGTCAGGAAGAAATTGAAAGAAAAAGTGGTTTTGTCAAGGAGTAAATTTTTAATCTTTTCAGGAATAAGCTTATTTGTAATTTTAATTGACCAGAGTTTAAAATATTTGGTGGCAAAAAACATGCCTTATGGGAAACCTTTAAAAATTATGGGAAATTATTTATGGATTACATATATTAAAAATCCTTATGGTGTTTGGGGAATAAAATTTCCAGAATGGTTTCCTTATGAACTCATTGCCTTTTTAATAATAGCTCTTTTAATTGCTTTTCTTATTTTTGAAAAGAAAAAAATTTATGTTTTATCCTATTCCTTTTTATTTGGTGGTGCAATTGGTAATCTTATTGATAGGTTAAGGTTTAAAGCAGTTGTTGATTTTATAGATGTTGGAATTTCTGAAAATTTAAGATGGCCTATCTTTAACATTGCTGATTCATCAATAACAATAGGAATAATTCTTCTTTTTTTAATTCCATTAATTTTTGAAAGGAAATGAATTTTTTATTTTTTATAATTAATTTATGGATTAGCGATTCCCTTGAAAATAAAATACTTTCTCAATATTTAAGGGATTCAACAAAATTGATTTTTGAAGAATTCTATTTAGAAATAAGTGGAGCAAATGAATTCATACATAAATTAAATGTTAAAAATATTCAAGAAATAAAAGAAGAAAGAGAAAAAGAAATTAAAAATGAAATTGTTTATAAAAGTATAAGGGATAGTGTTTTTAAAAAGAAACTTGAAGAAACTGGCGGTCTTATACCAGAAATTGAGATTCCAATACCACTTCCAAAAGTTTTAGGAATGGGGGAAGGTGCTTCTGTTAAAATATCAGGCGCACAGGATATTTCATTTGGTGTTTCTCGTGACCTTTATTCTGACCCAACAAGAATAAATTATTCAAATCTTCCACAATTTGAAATGAATCAAAAATTAAGGGTTAATGCACTTGGAAATATAGGAAATAAAATAAAGGTAAATCTTGACCATGATTCTGAAAGGGAAGCACAGTATAAAAACACTGTAAAACTCCAATATCAGGGTGATGAAGATGAAATTGTTAAATTGATTGAAGCAGGTAATACACAGTTTTCCTTAGGTGGTGCACAAGGGGCAGGTGGTAAAGGTCTTTTTGGAATAAGGGGTCTTTTTGCTCTTGGACCTATTACCTTTGAAGGAATTTTATCAAGGGAACAGGGACAGGCAAAAGAAATTGTAAAAAAACCAACATTTGCAAAAGAAGATACACTTTCCTCTGAAGATTTTGTTGCAGGAACATTTTTTAAAGTTCCAGTTCCACAAGGTGAAGAAATTGATACATTATGGTTATTTTACGATGACGGAGACAATTATAATCATACAGGTAAAAGAAGAGCATATTTATTTTTAAAACCACAAAATCAGGATTCCTTTATTGATACTCTTTCTTGGTTTAAAATTCTTGATTATGATAAAGATTGGTATTATGTAAGTGGTTTAAAAAATATAATAGGGTTAAAAAATGAAAAAATTGAAGGGAATAAGCAACTCGCTGTTTCATATGTTACAAAAAGTGGTTTAAAAGTAGGCTCTTTTAAAGATACAACAAACCCTGATACACTTTTACTTATAAGAATGAGAGGGATAAAAAGTAAAAAGGACCCTACATGGTGGAATGAATTGAGAAATGTTTATTATATTGGAACAAATGTTGAATATATTAAAATTTATAGAATTACAACAGGTAGGGAACTTCTTCCTTATGACGAAAATGGAAAGGATATTGTTAAAATACTAAATCTTGACCATAATGGTGATGGATGTATTGATGGTGTTTTACCAAATAATTTTAAACCAATCCAGATTCCATATCTTATTTTTCCTCAAGAATTCCCTTTTATGTATGATTCTTTAACAATAAAGGATACTACTATTTATTATTATTCAAGAGAGGATTATCAAAATCATCCTGATTATGGTAAATATAAAATTGTTTTTAAATCACAAAGAAGGGAAGAAAAAATACAGTTAGATTATGGAATTTTAGAAAATTCAGAAGAAATATATTTTGGTGGGGAAAGATGGTATAGGGGTAAAGATTATCAAATAGATTATGAAACGGGTGAACTTTTAATCTTAAATCCTGCTTATTATAGAGAACTTACAAAAGAATTAACAATAAGGTATGAAGTTGGTCAAATTTTCCAGCTTAAACAAAGGAGTTTAATTGGTTTAAAAAGCACATATGAAATGGGTAAAAATTTAACCCTTGAAAACATTTTTGTTACAAGAATGGAATCAAGCATTGATAAAAGACCAAGATTGGGTGAAGAACCTGTTAGAATGGGTCAATATACAATGAATTTAAAAACCCAATTAAGTCCATACTTTTTAACAGAAATTGTTGACAAGTTGCCATTAGTAAAGACCGATAAGGGATCAGATTTGAAATTCAATATTGTTTATAATCAATCATTTCCAAATCCAAACATTTATGGTTCTGCTTATTTGGATGATATGGAAGCAGTTGAACAATCCTTTGAATTTCCAAATCAATCTTTTTACTGGCAAAAAGGAGCACCACCTCCTGGTTTTTCCTTAAACAATTTGTGTAAAAATATAATATGGGCAGCAAGAAATAATCTATTTAAAAAAGGTGATGTTAATCCAAATTTACCAAAAGAAGAAAAGGATGACCTATTAACTGTTATGCAGGTTATTTATAAGCCATTAAATTATGAAAATTTTGAATGGGCTTCTTTACATACACTTATTTCTGCTGAAGGGTTCAATTTTTCAAAATATCAATATTTGGAAGTAATAATTAAGGGGGATAAAGGGATTGTTGGAATTGACCTTGCAACAACAATGAATGAAAACACTTTCTGGAGAGATAAAAATAACAATTTAAAAGGAGACCCAGAAAAACTTGATACTGAAGATAAAAACAATAATGGACAACTTGATTATGATGAAGATACAGGTTTAGATGGTGTATTTGGAGAAGATGATAAAAATGTTTTAGGTGATGATGGGAATGACGATTATAATCCAGATAAGATTGAAAGGATAAATGGAACAGAAAAAAATACAAAACTTGATAAAGAAGACCTTGATGGAGATGGAAGATTTAATGAACCCGATAATCTTTTTGAATATGTTATAGATTTGGAAAATGATGTTCCCTATTATGTAAGTCCATCTGGTTTTAAAATTTACAGGATTTATTTAAATGATACATTAAAATGTAAAAAAATAGGTAATCCAGATTTAAGTAAAATAAAGTTTGGAAGAATATGGTTTTCAAATATTACAAAAGAAGATACCTTTTATATTGTATCAATAAAAGTGGTTGGTAATAGATATTTAAAAGATGGAATATTTAGTTTAAAAGATTCAATTCCTGTTGATACAATTTATGAAAAATTTTATATAACAACCTATAATAATAAGGAGCATCCATTTTATGAGCCACCACCAATGAGAATTGAAAGAGACCCTGCAACCGGTTTAATTGAAACCGAAGCATCACTTGTTTTTAAATTTGAAAATTTAAAACCATTCCATTTTGCAAAGGCAACAAAAATGAATTATAGACCTGATAATTTGATAGTATCTTATGAAAATATAAAATTATGGGTAAGATTAAAAGATTTCAATTTGCCAAAACTTAAATATTTTGTTATAAGATTTTATAGTGGTAGTGATACTTTAAATTATTATGAATATAGACAAGAAATTCCAAAAGGTGATTGGATCAATATTGAAATTGACCCATATAAATTTTTGGATACAAAGAAAAGAAGACCAAAAGAAAAAATAGATTCGTTATATCAAAATCCATTTTATCCTTCCTATTTTGTAAAAGGTAATCCAAATCTTCAAAATGTTTCAAAATATTCGTTTGGCATTTTAAATTTAACAGATGAAGAAATAAAAGGTGAAATATGGATTGATGAATTAAGGGCTTCTGAGCCATTTAGAAAATCTGCTTATAGATTTGAAACATCATTAAATACAAATTTTGCAGACCTTTTAGCATTAAGTTTAAGATATGAGGATTTTAGAGCAGATTTTAGGGACCTCAATTACTCTTCTGGTTCATTTTTAAGTTCTTCAAATCATTATTTATATGATGCTTCAGGAACACTTTATTTAAATAAATTTATTCCTGCTGATGGCTTTAACATTCCATTAAGAATTGGATTTAGAAGAACCTATGAACTTCCAAAATATATGCCTTCCTCTGACATAATATTAACTCCAGCAGAGAGTAAATTGAATAGCACAAATAGAATAGAAAGAAGTATTTCTGTTGATTTTTCAAAATCAGGTTCAAAAAATAAAATATTGCAATATACAATTGATAGATTATCTTTAAGTTTTTTAAGAGGTGAAAATTATTTAAAAGGTCCATTAAATATTGATACATTAAAAAATTATAGTGCAAGAACAAGTTATTCCTTACCAATAAACTTTTCAGGATTTAAAGTTTTTGGAAACTTAATAAATCCATTCCCTTCAAATCTAAATGTTTCTCTTGATTATAGTGGAATGACTCATAGAGTTTATGCATTTCGTCAAAATGATTATATAAAAGAAAGAAATTTAAGGAGTTATATTGGTAAAACTTCGTATGGAACTTCATTTAGACCTTTAACAAGCATAAGTTTAAATTATACATCTTCCCAAACATACGATTTGAGAAGAGAGAAAATAACAGGTAATTTATGGGGTGAAATGAACAATTTCTCCCAGAATTTTTCTGCTACTTATTCCCCAACCCTTCCTTATATTTTTAGAGAATTTATAAATTCCTTTTCCGCGAGTTACAATTCAAACTTCAATTCTCAAAAAAATACAAATATAAGTGATACAATTTTAAAGGTTCCATGGGATAATGTTTCTTCAAATAGTTCTTACAATTTTCAAGGAAATGTTGATTTTATAAAAATAATTGATAAATTTATTTCCTTTGGGAAAAAAGAGGCAAAAGAGGGCTTTAAATTCCTTAGAAACATAAATCCCTTTAATATAAGATATGAAATATCAAATCAAAGCAATTATTATAGTTTAAAGAAATTACCTGATTATATTTATAGATTTGGTTTTAAACATGAAATCCCATTTGATTCAACTTCCCCTTATTCCCTTTCTAACAATAAAATTACCAATAAAGTTTTAAATTTATCAACAGGGCTCAATTTTGATATTTTTGATATAAATACCCAATATTCTAAAACCTCCAGAATATCAAAACCCTTTAATTCTATTCCAACAAAAACCTATACAACACAGTTTCCATCCTTTGATTTAACAATTTCACAAATTTACATGAATTTTCCATATCTTAAAAAATATTTAAGTTCTTTAAGTTTTCAAACAGGATATACAAGACAGGTTGAAAAAATGAAGTCCTTTACTTCTCTTAACATAAATACAACCCATAACTTTTCCCCTTTATTTGGTTTTCAAGGAAGAACAAGAAGTGGTGTTGGATTTAACATTTCTTATAATTTTACCGAAACTCGTGGTCAAACAAAAAGTTCTACTGCAAGTTACAAATCAATTAGCAAGACACGAGCATTTTCTGGTTCGTTTGATTTTTCCTATAGTAATCCAAAAGGTATAAAACTTCCATTTTTGAAAGGAAGCATTTTAAAAATTAAAAGTCAATTAAATGTAAATGTTAGGTTCAATTTTAGCAATACAGAATCAAAAACAGGGATAAGAAGTGATGAAAGGGAGACAAGAAATGTTGGAATTGATTTAAGTTATTCACTTACAAAAGATATAGTTGGTAGTGCCTCAATTGATTATCTTAAAAATATTGATAAGAGAACAGGTATTGGGAGTGGTTATTTCAAATTTTTAATTGGTGCTTCGTTTAAATTCTAATGGATATTGAAAAATATATAAAAATATGGATTGAAGAAGATATAGGAAAAGGCGATATTACAACTGATGGTGTTCTTGAAAATGATTTTGAAGGTAAAGGAATAGTTTATTCAAAGGAAGAAGGGGTTCTTGCAGGCAGTATATTTTTACCTTATATACTTAAAAATTTTGGTGATTTTAAAATAAATTTTTTAAAAAAGGATGGGGAAGAATTTAAAAAAAATGAAGATTTAATAGAAATAGAGGGATCTGCAAAGGGAATTTTGAAATCAGAGAGAATTATTTTAAATTTTTTGGCACGACTTTCAGGAATTGCAACACTTACAAGAAAATTTTTAAAAAAATTAAATAACAAAAACATTAAGATTCTTGATACAAGAAAAACAACACCAGGTTTAAGAATTTTTGAAAAATATGCTGTTAAAATAGGAGGTGGTTTTAATCATAGATTTTCATTAGATTCAGGTATCCTTATAAAAGATAATCATATTATATTTGCAGGTGGAATTAAAAATGCACTTTTAAATATGAAAAAAAATAAACCACCAGGAATGAAAATTGAAATTGAAGTTACAAATTTAAACGAGGCAGAAGAAGCAATAAAATATGGAGCAGAAATTTTGCTTTGTGATAACATGGAAATTGAAGAGATTAAAAAGGTGATTGAAATTTCAAAAGGTAAATGTGAAATTGAGGTTTCAGGGGGTATAAATCTTGAAAATATAGAAAAATATAGGGAACTTGATATAAATTATATTTCCTTAGGTGCTTTAACCCATTCTTCAAAATGGATAGACCTTTCAATGAGGGTATTAAAAATTTGATTTTCTATTTGACAATTTTATTAAAATTTTGTATAATTTAAAATATGAATAAATATAAAATTTTGATATTTTTATTTTGTTTAATTCTTGTAGGTGGGATTCTTTTTTCAGTTTATTATTTTTATCCCGAGAAAAAGGTTGAAACCAATAAAGATGTTTTAAATAGATATAAAGCAATTGCAGAAAATTTTTCAGAAGTTTTAACAGATCTTGTTATTGATGAAGATACTGAAGGGATAGTGAAAAAAATAAAGAATCTGGAAAAGGATGAGAAAATATCCTATTTTGTTGTTATAAATAATGATGGGAAAATAATTGGTTCTTTAATAGAAAATCAAATTGGAAAAGATTTTTCCTCGTTTTATAATTTTAACCTTCTTGAGAGGTTAAATCCTAATATAAAAGAATCTGGTGATGTTGCAGATATTGGTATTCCTGTAATTTTTAAAGGAAAAGAAAAGGATGTAAAAGTTGGTGAAATTCATCTTGGTTTAAAAATTAAAGAAGAAGGTTCTGTTTTTCCTTTTGAATTTTTAATAAAAGTTGGGGGAATTAGTATTATATTATTTATAATTGTTTTGATACTTATTCAAACCCTTATTTTTTCAGATATTCAAAGACAATTTGCAATTTATGAAAAGGAACATAGGGCTATTTTAAGCCTTGAAGAAGTTAAAAATGAGAAAGAGAAGATAAAAAAAGAAATAGAAAAACTTAAAGAAGATAAAAAGAAAGTTGAAGAAGAAATTGAAAAAGTTAAAGAAGAACTTATGCAAAGAAGAAAGGAAGTTGAAGAATCAGATATAGGTAAAATGGTTAGCGAACTTGAATATAAAAGGATTGAGCTTGAAAAAAGGATAGAGGAATTGAAAGAAGAAGAGAATAGATTAAAGGAATCAATAGAACTAAAAAAAATTGAACAAGATGAGATTAAGAAAAGACTTGATGTTATAAGGGAAAAGATGAAAAGGATTATTGAAGGATAATAATTTTCTTTATTTTACCTTTTTCCTTTAAGAATCCTATTTTTTTATTTAAATTATTGTTTTTTCTTCCACAAATATCAAATAAATCCATATTTAAATTATTTTTATTTAATAAAACAAAAGTTTTCTTTCTAATTTCCCTCTTTTCTTCTATACTTTGTAAATTTGATAAAAAATAAAAATTACCTCTTGATTTTTCCCAGTTTGTGATTGTAATATCATAACTTGAAGGAACTTTATAATTTATTAAAAATGTATCAAGATCAGAAGTTAGATTTTTATTTATTACTATCCACCCGGATTCAAGTGAATATGTATAAAGGTTTCTTGGTAAAATATAATTTATTCCAGAATCAATTTTAATAACATCTTTTATTTCACATAAATTTCTAAATTTAAAGGTATAAGTTGGCTCATTTATTCCCCTTATAAATGTATCAGTTCTTTGTATCCATATTTTATCAATTTCAGTAAATGTTACCTTTTCACATACAAGATGGTATGGATTTGTGGTTATCCATTGCCAATCAGGTGTGTTATGGAAAAAGCCATTAAAATTTTCAAATATCACAAGTTCTTCCCACCATCCACCTGCTCCAATATCAAGGTCATTATCGTAATCAATGTCACATAAAGAAACAGTTGAATAGTAATGTTTTGAATTGTCAAGGATAAAATCTGGATTTTTATTTGGAAACCCATTGTTATTTAAATAAATTTTTAAATTACTTGTATAAGGGGAAAGTTGTCCATTGTTGGCAAATATTAAATCCGGAAAACCATTTCCATCAAGGTCTCCTGCATCAACTTGAATTGAACCTTCTACATCATTTGAAATCCATGAGGGAATTGTTTCAAGAACACCAAAGCTATTATAAAATATTAGATTCTGTTCTCCATCACATGCAACCACTAAATCAAGCCATCCATCTTTATTGATATCATAAAATAAAACATCATAAGCAAAATATTTATTTGCACTTTTCCAGAAAGGAAGAGAATCTAAATTTCCTTGATTATTTTTATAAATTTTTATATACTGTTTTATTGAATAATATCTTTCACCACCGGCAATTGCAAGTTCTGAATATCCATCCCCATCTATATCTCCAAAATCACAAGAAAAATTATAGGTGCTATCCTTTGATTTCCAATAGGGATTTTTATCTGGAATTCCATTCATGTTTTTATAAATTAATACATTTCCAGGTGTATTGAATCCTCCCGGCCCAAGATAATTACTAACAGCAAAATCAATATATCCATCATTATTGAAATCATTTATTGAAAGATGACCTGAATATTCATAATCGTTTGAGAGCCATGAAGGATTTATTTCAATCATTCCATTTATGTTAAAATGGATTGCATTTTTTTCTCTCTCCATATCGTTTCCATTTGAAACAACAAAATCCAAATACCCATCTTTATTTATATCACAAAATCCTCCACCTGTTGAATAATATCCAGAACATCCTTCCCAGCTTGGAGAATTTCCATAAGGAATCAAAAGAAAAAATAAATAGATTTTTATCATAAATTTATTATACATTATAATTTATTTTAAATGCTAATTGATTGGAAAAAAATAGGAAAAAGGATTGATCCATCTGATTTTTTTAAGGAAAAGAAAAAAATAGTAATTGAGATAGGCTTTGGCAAAGGTGATTTTCTTTTAAATTATTCAAAGATTTTTGATGATAATTTAATAGGAATAGAAATTTCAAATTATTCAATTAATAATTTTATAAATAAATACAAATTTGTTGAAAATATAAGGATTATCCATTCAGAAGCATTTTTTGCACTTGGTCATCTTTTTAAAGAAAATACAGTTGATAAAATTTTTATAATTTTTCCTGATCCATGGTCAAAGAAAAAACAGGAAAAAAAGAGATTTTTGAAAAAAGAATTTTTTGATAGAGCATCGTTTGTTTTAAAAAATGAAGGAGAAATTTTCATTATAACCGATGAGAAAACACTTTCAAAATACATAGAGGAAAATGTTACTAAAAATTTTTTAAAAAAAGAACCTCCTGAAATATACATTGAACTTTCAAAAAATACAAAGTATGGTAAAAAATGGTTAAATTTAAAAAAGGATTTTTTTCCTTTTTATTTTATAAAAAAGGAGGGTATTAAAAAATATTGGGAAGATATTTTGACAGGGAAAAAATTTGACCATCTTCTTTTAAAAAATTTTGATTTTCATTCATTTAAAGAAATGGTTAAAAAAATAAATAAAAAAGATAAGGATAAATTTATAAATTTTAAAAAAATTTATGAAGCAAAAGATGAATTTATTTTAGAATTTATTTTAAAGGAAGAAACAATTTTACAAAACATTTTTTTTAAAGGTAAGATTTTAAAAAATAAATGTATATTAAAAATTTTAAATAAAGAAGATGTTATTTTTACAAGAGGTTTTTTTGAAATTTTGGAAAATTTATCTTTAAACTTAAAAACTTATGAAATTTAAAGTATTCAGTTTTGATTACTGGGATACAATAGTTCCAATAGATGCTGAAAAGGTAAAGAAGATGAGAAATGAAAGGGCTTTTCATTTAAAGAATGTTTTTAAGGAATGGGGATATGATATTGATGAAGGTCTTATAAAATACATCTCCCATGAAATATGGGAAATATATAAGAGTTATGATGAAAGGGTTGAAATAACGCTTGAAAAAATAGTTTCCGATATTTTAAAGTCATTAAAAATAGAAATTGATGAAGAAAGAATAAAAAAGGTTGTAAAGATATATGAGGAATTTTTAATAAGAGCAGGATTTGGTTTATCAAATGGGATTTATGAATTTCTTGAAAAGGCAAAAAAAATGAATAAAAAAATTATTATAATATCAAATACACCAGGAGCAAATGTTGAAAGGGAGATTTTGAGGGAAAACAAAATTTACGATTTTTTTGATGCCTTTTATTTTTCAAGGGAAGTTGGGGTTAGAAAACCACATCCTGAAATATTTGAAAGAGCAATAAGGGATTTAAAGGTTTCAAAAGAAGAGTTTGTTCATATAGGAGATAGACCAGAACTTGATATAGTTGGGGCAAAAAATGCTGGTGTTTTTGGAATTTATTATAATCCAAAAGGATACAATTATCCTGAAAATTATCCAAAACCAGATTTTGAAATAAGGGATTTTTGCGAGCTTGAAAAATTTTTATAGGAGGTTAAATGAAAATCTTGTTAATTGTTATTTCATTTTTATTTTCAAAAAATCTTATATTTAAAGGTGAGGAAAAATACATTTCAAACTTAAAAAAACTTACAAAAGGTGGTGATAATGCCGAAGCATATTTTTCATGGGATGACAAATATCTTATATTTCAGAGCACAAAAAAGCCCTATAAATGTGACCAGATATTTATAATGGATATAAATGGTAAAAATAAAAAGCTTGTATCAACTGGCTTTGGTAGAACAACCTGTTCATATTTTTTACCTGATAATGAAAAAATAATTTATTCTTCAACCCATCATCTTTCAAAAGAATGTCCTGAAGTTCCAAAATTAAATTTAAAAAGATATTATTGGACAATTTTTGACTATGAAATATATCTTGCAAAAAGGAATGGTGAAATAATTAGAAAACTTACAAATAATCCTGAATACGATGCAGAAGGTGTTGTTTCAAAAAATGGTAAAATAGTTTTTACATCTTTTAGGGATGGTGATATAGGAATATATATGATGGATACACTTGGAAATGTTAAAAAAATTATTAATGAATTTGGTTATGAAGGTGGACCATGGTTTTCTCCTTCAGGTGATAAAATAGTTTTTAGAGCCTTTTATCCTGAAAATGAAGAAGAAAAGGAAAAATATGTTGAACTTCTTGAAAAAAGGGTTGTATCACCACCATATATGGAAATATTTATAATTGATACAACAGGTGAAAATTTAAGAAAAATTACAGATTTCAAAAAAATATGTTTTGCTCCCTCATGGCATCCATCAGGTGAATATATAATATTTTCTGCAAATCTTGAAAATCCATGGAATTTTGATTTATACATAATAGGAATTGATGGAAAAGGTCTTGAAAGAATTACTTATTATGAAGGTTTTGATTCATTTCCAATGTTTTCTCATGATGGTAAAAAACTTGTTTTCTGTTCAAATAGAGGAGGAAAAAAAGGGGAAACAAATGTTTTCATTTGTGATTGGAAAAAATAAGGGATTTATGTTATAATTTATTTTTCAAAAGCCGGGGTGGCGGAATTGGCAGACGCACATGGTTGAGGGCCATGCGGGTTTAAGCCCGTGCGGGTTCAAATCCCGCCCCCGGCATTTTTATTTTTAAAAGCCGGGGTGGCGGAATTGGCAGACGCGGCGGATTCAAAATCCGCTGGAACAAAAATTCCATGCGGGTTCAAGTCCCGCCCCCGGCATAAATATGAAAGATGAAATTTTTTGGTATTTTATTTTTATCATTTTTCTTTGAATTTATTGATTCTGCAATAGGAATGGGTTATGGAACATCTTTAACCCCAATTTTAATACTTTTTGGTTTTCCTGCATCAAAAATT
>Ga0272445_1001440_pt1 | contig 18502 bp, 16 predicted proteins | sample YNPCB0031_FD_194404 | JGI IMG/M metagenome (GOLD analysis project Ga0272445, IMG submission 194404) | Hot spring sediment microbial communities from Yellowstone National Park, WY, United States - YNP-CB-003-1 | ecosystem: Environmental > Aquatic > Thermal springs > Hot (42-90C) > Sediment... | reverse complement strand
CGGAGGGCGAGCTGATAGGTGCCGAGATACTGAAAATCTGGAGGGAAGTTAAGAGAGACGCTCCATATAAGCGGATGAGGTTCAATAGCACGGATCTGGGTGAGCTTAAGAGAGCATGGCAAAGTCTCGAGGATGACTTGAACTGGGGCTGGGTTATGAAAGCGCTTTTCAGGCAGAGATTCGACCTCATCGCCGGAGCGGCATTCACGAGGCTGTTAACGTTATCGACTAGGAAACATGATCGTGGCGTGAGGCTAATAAGCTGGGGGAGTTGCCAGGCTCCAACACTCTGGTTCATAGTTAAGCGTGAGCTTGAGCGGATAAACTTTAAGCCTAAATTCTTCTGGACTATTAAAGCGACGCTTGAGACGGGGCTTGGGGAGAGATTTGAGGCGGAGAGCGATAGGTTCTGGAATCATGACGAGGCCCGGAGAGCATTTGAGAAGGCATCCAGCGCCAAATACGCTGTGGTCGAGAAGTTTGATGAGAAGATCATGGAGGTTGCGAGGCCGACGCCGATTAGGACAGACGACCTGCTGAGGGATCTATCGAGGATAACAGGCCAGCCGGCTGCCAAGATATTACAAGTAGCTGAGAGCCTCTACGCCGAGGGATACATCTCATATCCCAGGACGGATACGAACAGGTATAGACTTGGATTCGACTTCGAACAACCTCTCCATGCAGCGGCTCGGGGACTTGACGTGAAGCCTCCTCTTGCTCGGCCAAACCCTAGGCAGGGCAGCCTCGATGATGGTGCTCATACGCCCATCTACCCAATAGCCCCCTACACAGGCTCAGGCCTCAGCTTAGAGGTCTGGAGGTATATCGCGAAGAGGTTCCTTGCCAATGCATTCTACACCGATGCGGTGAAGAGGCTAAGATCTGCGGAGCTCAGCATTGCGGACATAAAGCTAAAGGCCTCGGGATCCGAGCTGATGGAGCCGGGATTCTTCGAGGTATATGAGTACTTTAGACCTGAGGATAACCCGATCCCGGAGCTCGTGATTGGCGAGAGGCTGAGGATAGTGTCCATCAGGCTTCATGAGGGCAAGACCAAGCCTCCTGATAGGCTGACTGAGGCAGAACTTCTAAGGCTCATGGAGGAGCATGGGATAGGAACTGATGCCACAAGGGCGAGCTTCCCGCAGCTCATCAGGGAGAGGGGATATGCTGTCAAGGAGAAGGGGGCATTCAAGCCAACACCCTTGGGTATGAAGCTGATCGAGGTTCTCGAGTCAATAGACCCGAAGCTCGTGACGCCCGAGACTAGGAGGAGGATCGAGGAGATGATGAGCAGAATTGAGAGAGGTGAGATAACATACGAGGAAGCTCTCGAGAGGGCGACCCTCGAGTATAAGGGACTATTCAAGAAACTGGTGGAAAGGATCGATGAGAAGGCGGCAGAGCTTGCATCAGCAATATCATCTGCGCTTCCCATGAAATGACCTCCTCCCCCATACAAAGATGGAAGATGGGGAGGTTTGTGTTAATTCTCCTTCTTTGGAAGTTTAGCCCGGGGCCGGGTCTCCGGCCATTACCCCCACCACCTTTTTCGGGGGCTCGGGGTTACCGGCATTATCGGGGTATTATTCGGCATTATTTAAAGCATTGAAAGCATTGTATGATCATATAGGGGTTGCCGAAAGGTTCCTGAGAAGTCAGCCCGTGGAAGAGGATATATCGGCGTCTGGAGCCTTGATCCGCCGGGATGTCGGAGCTGGATAAGCTGAGGAGGATGATAGATGAGGTGGATTCCGAGATCCTTCGACTCGTCGCGAGGAGGATCGAGATAGCCCGGAGGATAGGTGAGCTGAAGAAGGTTAGCGGGTTACCGGTGACCGACTTAGAGCGCGAGGAGGAGGTCTTGAGGCGTGGCGGGGAGCTCGCCGAGTCTCTCAGGATAGATAAGGAGCTGGCTCTGATCGCGCTTAGAGCGCTAATCGGAATATGTAAGAGGGCGCAAAGTCCAGGAAGGGTATCCTATCTCGGCCCTAGGGGATCATTCAGCGAGGAGGCGGCCTTCAAGGCTCTACTCAGCAGGGGGCTTGAGCCATATCCCATGCCGACGATAAAAGATGTCTTTAGGGCTGTCGAGTCCGGCGACGCGCAGTATGGTGTTGTGCCTGTTGAGAACTCGATCGAGGGAGGAGTGAGAGAGACGTTAGACTTACTCGTCGAGACGCCACTAAGAGTCTGTGGGGAGGTTCAGGTTAGGATAAGCCTCAACTTGATAGCTAAGCCCGGGACGAGGCTTGAGGACATACGCGTTGTCATGAGCCATCCAACCGCTCTAGCGCAGTGTAGGGGGTTCCTGAGTAGAGCCCTGAAGAATGTTAGGGTTGAGGATTGCCCGAGCACGGCGGAGGCCGTGAGAAGGGCTCTGGAGCATGATGGCGCGGCCGCGATAGCATCCAAGATGGCCGCGGTGGTGTATGGTGGCGAGATCCTCGCAAGCGATATACAGGATGTAAAGGATGATGTGACTAGGTTCTTCATAATCGGATGGGAGCGGTTAGCGGGCTCGGGTAGGAGAAAGACCTCGATAATCTTCAGGCTTCAGCATAGACCCGGCTCGCTCCATGAAGCTCTCTCAATCCTAGCCTCGAAGAAGATTAACCTGACGAGGATAGAATCGAGACCCGTGAAGGAGAGACCATGGGAATATCTCTTCCATGTTGACTTCGAGGGCGATGGAGAGGCTGAAGAGAGATGCATTGAGGCGTTGAGGGAGCTGGGTGAGAAGGCCCTCTTTCTCAAGATCCTCGGATCATATGAGGAGCTCGGGTGAGATCTTGGAGAAGCCACTTGATCTGAGACTCGCGATAATTGGGGCCGGCGGGATGGCGAGGATTCTCACAAGGATCTTCAAGGGCAGGGTATCGGAGGTGGCTATAGTATCGAGGAGCCTTGAGAAGGCGAGAAAGTTCTCGAGGATAATGGGGGTAAGCTGCTCGGCGATGGAGTCCATCGGGGAATATGATGCGGTAATATTGACGACGCCATCACAGCATATCCCGGAAATGGTGGGAAAGATCTCACCCCTCCTTCGGGATGGATCCCTCCTCATGGACATCTCATCAGTTAAGCTCGGCATCATCGAGAAAGTGCTGGAGCTTCTCCCAAGCGGCGTCGAGTATCTGAGCATCCACCCGCTCCTCGGGCCTGCTGCCAGAAAGCTTGCAGGCAACCGCGTAATACTCATTCCTGTTAAAGGCTCATCCTACATCGAGATGATTAAGATGATCTTCGAGGATGCTGGGCTGAGAGTGGCCCTCTCAACCCCGGAGAAGCATGATGAGATAATGGCCTACGTCCAGGTCGCTCATCACTTCTCCTACTTGGCCCTAGCCCTCACGCTCCATGATAGGGGGCCGGAGATGCTGGAGAGCTACGCGACCAGATCCCTGAGAAAGACAATGCAGATGCTAAGAATGCTTTACGGCAACCTGAGGGTGATTAGGGAGATAGCGGAGTCGAACCGCTATGCTGGGAGGGCTGTCGAGGACCTGAAGAGGTCGATTGACGAACTTGCCCGCGGTGGCGATGATGTTTGGCGTAGGGTTGAGGAGGCGCTGAAGATCCTGCCGGTGAAGGCGGCTTAATCCCCGCGCCTGAGGACCGGTGGTATAAATCCGGCTCTGATCGCGTGATCGGCAAGCACTATTGCCATCATCGCCTCGACGACCGCCACCGCCCTCGGGACGATGCATGGATCATGTCTGCCGCGTATCCTCAGCCTCGCCTCACTGAGATCCCTAAGATCAACGGTCTTCTGCTCCAAGGGTATAGAGCTCGTTGGCTTGAAGGCAATCCTGACTATTATCGGCATGCCTGTCGAGATGCCCCCAATCACGCCTCCAGCATCATTCTTCTCCGAGACGATCCTGCCACCCTTCACAATTAATGGATCGTTGTGCTGTGAGCCGGTCATCCTAGCAGCGGCGAATCCGGCCCCAAACTCAACCCCCCTCGCCCCGGGAATCGCCATCATAGCTTTCGCGATATCAGCGTCCAAGGCATCGAATACCGGCTCACCCAATCCTATGGGGACATTCACGGCTACACACTCCACCATCCCACCGACACTATCCCCCCTCTCCCTCGCTTCCAGAATCTTCTTCCTCATCCTCTCAGCAGCTTCCGGGGTCGGGGCCCTAACATCATTCTCATACCTGTTCCTCTCCGCATCCTCCAAAGTGAACTCGCCGGCCCTCACTCCACCGATCTCAAGCGAGTATCCAATGATCCTGATGCCAAGGACATCTCTCAGGAGCTTCTTCGCGACGGCTCCAGCCATCACGAATCCGGCGGTTATCCTTCCCGAGAACCTGCCGCCGCCACGATAATCATTGAAGCCCTCATACTTGACATGGGCATAATAATCGGCATGGCCCGGCCTAGGCTTATACCTGATCTCCGCGTAGTCCTCGCCCTTAACATCCCTATTCCAAGTAAGCATACATATTGGCGCTCCGGTTGTATACCCCTCAAAGACGCCTGAAAGTATCTCGACAACATCTTCCTCCCTTCTCTCGGTCGAGATAAGCGGGCTTGAGGGCCTCCTCAAATCCAGCTCACGCTGAACATCCTCCTCCCGGAGGGCTAGGCCGGCGGGACAGCCATCAACAACAGCTCCAACACATCTTCCATGGCTCTCGCCGAAGCTCAGGACTATGAATCTCTCGCCGATAATATTGCCCCTCATTCTTCAAGCACCTCCGCATTTAATCCTAAACCGATCGCGTGTTCGAGGAACTGGGGATACGAGACCTCAGCGACCTCCGGGTCCTTCACGATGCATCCCCTCTCAGTAGAAGCCGCGAGCATTGCGAGAGCCATGAATACCCGATGATCACCATGGGGATCCAATATGCATCCTCCCTCAATACTATCTCTTCCACGGATTCTTAAGCCGTCTGGGAGGGGTTCGGCCTCAATGCCGAGCTTGGTGAGCTCATGCATCATGACCATGATCCTATCACTCTCTTTGAACCTCGCATGAGCGACGCCCCTCAAGACTACTTCCTCCGAGCACTTGGCAGCGATGCAGGCGAGTATCGGGAGGAGGTCCGGCGAGTCCCTTAGATTAAATTCTCCCCCACATGCTCTCCCAGCGCGATAGACCCTGACAGCATTCTCCATCACCTCCACGTGGCATCCAAGCATCCTCAGGAAATTGATTATCGCGGCGTCGGCCTGTGGAAGATCTAAGCTCAGGTTTTTTATGGTTATGTCTCCACTTGTCAGACATGCCCCTGCCATTAGAAAGGCGGCTGAGCCAAAGTCCCCCGGAACTATGAATTCGCATGCCGCCCCATGCTGCCCGCCCTCAACCTCGAAGAAGTAATATTCCTCGTGCTCCACGCGGAACCCGAATCTCGTGAGAACAGCTAGGCTCGCGTCAATATATGGTCGCGAGACCATCTCACCCTCGACAATTATCCTCGCACCTCTCCTAGACTTAGTCGACGCATAGATTAAGGCTGAGATGAACTGGGATGAGATCCCGCCCTCTATCCTAGCCTCGCCGCCCTCTATCCCACCACCCCTAACTATTATCGGCGCCGTCCCATTCAGCTTGCTCGACCAACACTCGACACCAAGCATCCTAAGAGCCTTTAAGAGAGGCTCCATAGGTCTCCTCCTAATCGAGTCATCCCCGGTCAAGATCACGTAGCCGACGGGAGCATGAGCCGAGATTGCCGTGAAGAACCTAAGAGTGGTCCCGGAATTCTCAACATCAATAACGTTATCGGGGGTCCTGAATTCTCCACTCCTAACCGAGACATGATTCTCTTCCTCCTCGATCTCCGCGCCCAAGTGAATGCAGGCTCTCTTAGTCGCATTAGTATCCCGGGATTTGAGGGGGTTGATGATCCTGCTGACGCCACTAGAGAGGAGGGCGGCTGCATAAGCCCGATGTGTATAGGGCTTGCTCGGCGGAGCCTCAACCACGCCCCTAAGCACCGACGGTTTCACAAATATCATCCTGCTCATCCAAGCACCTCCCAACTCGCCTCGAGATTATTCACCCCGCATACGAGAAGATCCCCATAATCCCTCAAAGCTTTCCGAACATCATCAATCCTCTTAGGCGGGGTGATCGCTGCTATTGCGGGCCCGGTTCCGGAAACCCCAGCGGCTATGGCCCCAGCCCTAAGCGCGTCAAGGATGGGTGATGGATCGAGGTCTAAGGCGGAGGCGATCGCCAGCCCATTCAAGATCATCGCGTCCCAGAATTTTTCCTGGAGCGCAAGACTCGCCGCCTTAAGGCAAACTTCCCTAAAAGTACTAAGCCTCCCAACATCCACAGACCTCGTATAGATCTTCTCTTCAGGCACAGATATTACCACGACCACGTCCTCCGGCGCCATCCTCCTCAACAGAACCTTTCTCGACTTGTTATCCGTGATATTTATCCCACCATAGTAGCATGTGTAGGCGTCATCATATGCTCCGGTGATCGTGACGCCCGCTCTGATCGAGGCCTCGACAGCGAGTCTCACAATCTCCTCGCTATCGCACTCAAGACCAACAAGTCTCGCGACCGCTAGGGCTACGGCATCCGAGGCGGCGCTCGAGCTCTTAAGCCCCCTCCCTATTGGAATATTCGACCTAGTCCTCACTCGGAGGCCGAGATCGCTTCTCTCAGTCCGCTGGAGAATGAGTCTCACGGTCTCGATTACGAGGTTTGGATCCTCCCCACTTGGTATTTCCGTCTCGATCCTCCCGGGCTCATCGATAACCCAGGCTTCCGCCTTCGTCCAGAGATCAACCCCAAGAGCCCCTCCAATCCATGTTGGGATCGCGTTTAGGATGCTTACCGCACCATGGACCACGGCCCTAACGCCTATCATCCCTCCTGTATCCCTCCAGCGCCTTGACCACAGCCCTTCTCATAACCTCGATAGGCGGATCCATATTGGTCCAGAGCCTGAAAGCTTCAGCCCCTTGATAAACTAGGACATCGAGGCCAGAGATAGGTACTGCTCCAGCCTTTTCTGCCTCCTCCAAGAGCCTAGTCCTAGGGGGATTATACACGAGATCAAGGATTATCATTCCTCTCCGCATCTCCTCGGCCACGAGCGGGGTGACGCCGGTGTCCGGGTACATGCCAATTGGAGTTGCATTAACCACAACCCCGCATTCGATAGCCCTCCACCTACCCTCCTCGAGATCTAGAGCCTCTGCCGAGGCTCCGAGCGAACGCGCAAACTCAACCAATGCCAAGCCCCTCTCAAGAGTCCTATTAGCGATGAGAATTCTCCGGAAGCCGAGATCTGTGAGGGCGGCCACCGCAGCCCTTGCAGCGCCACCAGCGCCGATCACGAGAGCTGGCATCGAGAGGGGGAGATCCCGGCCCTCCAGTACCCTTCGAATACCGTGAAGATCAGTATTATAACCTCTCAAGGCTCCATGATTATTCACGACGGTGTTGACAGCGCCCGTCCTCTCCGCTGAGGGATCAAGCTCATCGAGCAACTTCATTACAGCTACTTTATGAGGTATCGTCACGTTGAAACCGGCGCAGAGAGCCCTTAACCCCCTCACGGCATCAACTAGCATCTCAGGCGGGATATCGAACGCGAGGTAGACATAGTTTAGCCCAAGAGCGTTGAAGGCGGCATTATGCATCTGGGGCGAGACCGAGTGGCCGACCGGATGCCCTATGAGACAGCAGAGCCTCGTCGAGGCATCTATCAACGCGGCATCACCATCTCTAGGATCCTCTTAAGATGGATTATACTCAGCTGGCCTAGGGCAACCTCCTCGCCCGGGAGACACGAGTATGCTATCGGCGACCCTAGGATAGGCGCGATGATTCTCGTCACTACTCCAGCCTCACCCATGGCGAATGCTATCAGTCTCTCAGCCGGTATGCCATCCAGCCGGTAAAGCCGCATGATCACGAGGTTATCATCCATCCCCCTCGAGAGTGTTACAATCTTCGCGAAGTCACCATATCTCAGGGCTTCTTGGGCTCGTGACACCAGTTCCCCCTCATGGGGTGTTCCCGAGAAATCGTGAAAGGATACTATGAGCCGCGAATTTCTTCTAAGCTCTCTGGAGATCTCAGCGAGGTTCTTCGCCGCGAGCTCGAGATCCATATAGGCGGGCTTCAGGTCAGATAACATCATCAATAGCTCAATTCTCTCCTCCTCGCTCCCACTATAGTGACCTCCTTCCCAGCTCGGCCTAAGCGTTATTATGACCTTGTCAGCGAAGCTCGAGATTACATCTCCTAGGTGGCTAATATCGAACTTGTGGAGAAAGTCTAGCCTGAGCTCAACAAGGTCTCCGCCAAGGTTCAGCGCCCGCTCCATCTTACTCTCGAGTTCAGTTTCATTTCTACCTATGATGCTGACGCATATAAGCGGTTTCAAAGACAGGTCACCTCTCTATTATGAACTCGTCCACGGCCCTCCCGAAGTGCCTCGCCTTGGTCCTCGGCGTGTGTGCAAGGATCCTGTCACCTGGCTTGATCTTGGTCGCGGGTATAAGCGCCTCGTCGGGCGCGAGGAGCATTATCGTCTCCGCGTTTTGGACTATTACCGAGCCCTCAACATCCCCCATCCTGACCCTTATGAGCCGCAGCGGTCTTCGTTCGATCTTCACCCTTCCAATAGACACGACCCTAGCCCCCCTCTTAGAGACTACAAGAATCCTGTCACCAGCCCTCAGCTCCGAGAGATATCTGGTAGAGCCGTCGGGCGCTAGCGTATACGAGTGTATCGCCCCAGCATTAACCCTAAAGGGCCTCGGAGCCGTGAGCGCGGATCCCGGGCTCTCATTATGTATAAGGGCTAGCAGGCTCGAAGTGCTCCCGACCAGCATGCCCTCGCCGGCGACGAGGATTGACGTCGTATCTATGCACGCTCTCTCACCCAGCCCAACATCCCTGACCTCAACAACCTCCGCCTCGCCCAATTCTAGCTTACTGGGGGCCGAGACTTGATCCACCACGAGATCAACCTCATCCGGGCTGTTAACAGGAACTAGAATTCCGTCAACACCTTTCTCGAGGACTCCTGAGAGGGTCTCGATCTCGAGCGGCGATGCAATTGCGATAATTCTAGTCCCCAGCGGCGCCAAGTCGGCTATCAAGTTCTCAAGCGCTATTATCTTCAAGTCCTCAGCCCTTACTATGATGCTCTTGACACCCATCTTCGCCGCCATGATTATCTTCTCATAATCTTCGGGAGCCCTAAGCACTATCTCGAGGACAACGTTCTCCGAGACTCTTGACAAATCCCTGACAATTCTCCAATCAGCCAACTCAGATTCGTGGTAGACCTCGATCTTGCTGCGAAATCTCTCAGGGATCTTTTCAGGATCAATGTAGACTGCCTTAATGCCTCTCGCAACCGCTCTCTCGAGGATCCCCTCATCAGGCTTGGATGGTGCAATGATTATCTCCTTCCTCATCACCGCTCCCTCAGAATCCTCATGGCATCCTCGACACTTTTGCCCTCGATCACAACAGCCCTAAGCGCTCTGGCGATAGCATCCGGTCTTTCATGCTGGAAGACGTTTCTCCCAAAGGTGACACCGGCTCCACCAGCATCCACAACAACTTTCGCAAGTTCTAAGACCTTCCTGTCATCATCCATCTTCGGGCCTCCAGCAGCGACAACCGGAACCGGGCAGCTCTCGGTTATCACTCGAATATCATCCGGATTGAAGGATGGCATTGGCACCTTGACTATGTCGGCGCCGAGCTCTGCGCCAACCCTTGCGACATGAGCTATCACTTGCGGGTCGTTTGGGTCCTTGATATTTTCGCCACGTGGATACATCATCGCTATCAATGGAACTCCCCATGCATCGCACTCGTCGGCGATTGCGCCGAGCTTTCTCAACATATCCTGCTCATCTCTGTTCCCAATGTTTATATGGACTGAGATGGCGTCGGCCCCAAGTCTGATGGCCTCCTCGACAGATGCAACCTTCACCTTCCAGTTCGGCGAGGTGGAGAGGTTCGTGCTAGCGGATGCATGCATTATTAAGCCCGTCCTCGGAGGCTCATTCAAGCTCTTGATAATCCCTTTGTGGACCAGTATGGCAGTAACGCCTGCAGATTCTAGCATCCTTATTGTCTCTTTTATCCTGTCGATGCCCTTCAATGGCCCGGAGCTGACTCCATGATCCATTGGCACGCAGACCATCCTACCCGACTCCATTATCCTGCTTAACCTAACTTTCTTACCCCAAACCATACCCATCACCTCCCGAAAACCATAGGACATAAACTATAGGCGCGTCAGGCCCAAACCAATACTCCGGAGAATCTATAGAGTGGACCCCGGGCATGCAAAACACCTCCAAAAACCAAAAAGTTATGCGCGGGGCCCTGGCCTTACGCCAGGGCAAAATAATAGAATTCAAAATAACTCCAGAGGCCGTTGAAGCCGCTTAAGTAAACATGTCCAGCGTGATCCATTATTATTCGCCCCTGGAGCGCTTGGATAATCACCTTGCAGATGATATATAAGATTTGCTCGGGGAGGCTGGGCTGCTAAGCTTATCTCCAGCTACTATACTCATGTTTAGAAGACCATGCGCTCTAGCATCTCCACGATTATCCTATGCCTCCTAACGTTATCCTCCTTCCTCTCCGCGCTCCAATTAGCTGTAACGCCATCAAACGCCCAGCCGACATGGAGATTCTCAATCGAGCTCTTACCAGCAGAGCTATACATGGGTGAATGGGGAAAGCTGAGAGCAAATATAACGAACATGGACTGCTCCTCGAGACAGCCTTTGGATAAGCCCTTTGAAAGGGAGTTCAAGGGCATCCCCGAGCAGGATCTTGAGCTTATCTTGAAGAGGGCTCAGGAGATGTTGGAGGATGATTGGATAAAGGGTTACAATTACGAGATAAAAGACGCACGTGGCATCGGTGGCCAGATATACTTAGATGTGAAGCTGACGATAGTGGGCGCCTGTTATGGAAAGCCCATAAAGCTCTATTATGCCTTACTCTGGTTCCCTTGGAAGAAGTATCCTGGGAGGGATTGGGCATTTAGAGCTGATGCCAATATCGAGCTCAAGGCCTTCAACGCAATAGACTATATCCTCAACGGGCTTAGCTCCGGGTCATCCACAGTGCTCGAGTTCAACATATTCATTCCACCCGATATATATCCGGAGGAGCGGTTCCTCAAGCCCGTAGTGGATTTGAGGGTCCATTACCCCGAATGGATAGATTACACACTCGAGGCTTATCCGACCCATGGGCCCTTCGAGATCCAGCCATATAGGAGTTTCAACCTCACAGTAACGGATTATGATGGCTTGAACCCCATCTCCGGTGCTAGGATCGTGATTAGGAGGCTCATGCACTATTATGATGTCAGGGAATATATCACCCCAGATAATGGGACGATAAGGATCTACAGACTTGAGGAGGATGATTATGAAGTGAGGGTATATTGGAATAGCAGCCTCTTCCTACAGGAGTCGTCACTTGTACACATAGGCCATCACACGGCATATGATCTCGCATCCGGAGGTATTAGAACCCTCCTCTTCAACGTCGAGGTTAGGGCGCTTGATCTGAGGGAGAGGCCGCTGAATGGCGTGAGGATAGCTTTGGACGGGGTCGAGGCGGTCGCGGAGAATGGGTCAACGCTATATCAGTTGGTCCCGAATGGGAACCACTCCCTCCAAGCATACTGGATGGGGGTAAAGCTCCTAGATGAATGGGTCTGGGTCGGATATCACCCGACGATTTCGCCGGAAATCAAGGAACCCAAGCTCAAGCTGATCCTCCCGGTTGACGACCTGCTTGTCCAAGCTGTTGATAGTGGTGGATCACCGTTAGCTGTAAACTTCACGGTATTAGATCCCCGAGGGGCGCTGCCCGAGACGAGATTATACTCGAGCACGGGGCTCCTGAACATAACACAGATAATAGTAGGTGATTACCATGTACACGCGTTAAACTGTTCCCCGGTATTCAGGACATGCGCCGAGGCCTCTGGGATCTTCCATCCGGGGAAGCCCTCAAAACTCCAACTACCCCTTCACTCGATAACGCTTCACATATACTCGAGAAATAATGTGGGGCTTGGCAATGCCTCAGTGATGCTTGATGGAGTCAAGACTAGGGCTGATCGCTGGGGATACGTGAGTTTCCCAGGCATCCCGGAAGGAGAGTATTATGTCAAGATAATGTGGAAGGGGGTTGAGGTTTATGATGGCCGGATAACGGTCTCAGGCCCGGGCTCTTGGAATATAACGGCCGACGTATATAATATCGGGATCGAGCTCAAGACCGCTGATGGACGGCCATTCCCCGCATTTTGGATCCTCATAGATCCATCCGGCCATAAGCATGAGTCTGGTCGTCAATCCGATACAATCGCCATAGAGCTTGTCCCACGAGGCTCATGTAGCCTCATAATCTTGGATGAGCGGAACCTGACGCTTCTTTCATGGAATACGAGTATCGAGAAGCTTGCGGGCATGCATGTGATCGAGCTCCCGGTGAAGGATATGGTGCTTAGGGTATTCTGGAGTGGTGGTGCACCAGTCTTTAACGCTAGGGCAGTATTGATAGGCCCCGCCGGCTTGAAGAGTGAAGGTCTCACGGATAAGCAAGGCATGATAGTCTTCAGCTTAATGCCCTTCGTGAACTATAGCCTGAAAATCTACTATCCCGGGGCAACAATCCCAATATTCTCCGGAAATGTTACGTTTACCGGGAAGCCGATTGAGATTGAAGCCAGACTGACGGGAGTTGCTGTTAAGGTAGTTGACGTGTTTGGAAATCCGCTCCCCGGAGCATCCGCAAGGCTACAGGTCTCAGGCATTATTCTAGGTGAGAGGAGATCGGGCCATGATGGGGTTATAGTGTTCTCTGGGATACCATGTCTCGGCGCATATCAGCTGGAGGTCTGGTATGGATCGCTGAAGGCTAGTAGGGTTATCCATCCAGGAGAGACGGCAATTATAGAACTTGGAGTCATAAATCTCCTCGGCCTTGTGCTACCACTTCAGGACTTCATAATAATCGTTTCAGCGTTTGCAGCTGTGACAGCGATACCAGTAATCCTGAGAATGATCATCAAAAGAATTAGAGCCTCCGCAAGGACGGAAGTCCAGTAGCCTATGTTGCCTCCACGATCTCTATCCCGAGGCTTCTCGCGAACTCCCTTTCGGTTGTGGTCGGCCTATCGCTTGTCACGAGAATTATCCTACTTAGCTTGAGGTCGCTTCTAGCCACACCGAGCCTTACCAAGACCTGTGTCAAGGGCTCGCCGAAGGATGATACAACCGCTATGATCTCATCGCCTCTTTTGGCGGCTGCATCAAACTTGTGGACGACACCGGATTCCCCGACTAAGCTTGCAGGCCTCTCAATATCATATCCCATCTGCTTTAATAGCTCAATCTGCTTATTGATGGCGCTACTCACCTTCTCATACTCGGCCAGCATCTCCCTTGATGACTCTATCCTCTTGAATGGCTTAATCTCCATCGTCTGCTCATCATAGAGTGAACCACATGACCCGCACCTGAACGCGATATTAGGCTCCTCAAACTCGGCACCGCAATCTGGGCACCGGTACTTCTTATGGTATGTTTCTATATTCTCTGTTCCTCCACAGTTGGGACAAATCAACCCGAGCTTGGTCTTGAAGCTTGACTCGGGCCCGATGTAGCCGCATATATGCCTATAGTATCTCATTTCCTCGATCCTGAATGAGCCACAGTTCTTACATGAGATGAATGCCACCTGTATACATGAGCCGCATATTGGACAGGCGACCGCTGAGAACTCCCTCTCAGCCTCGATTACGAGGCCCTTCTCAATAAGCCCCCTAATTACGCGCTGTGCATCCTTCTCCGAGACTCCCGCGAGCTCCGGATAATGACCCCCCTCCTTACTGCCCGGAATCGGGAGGGGCCTAAGAGCACCCCTAATCATCAGGGATTCTATAACCCTCGTCTCGAGCTTGGAAATTTCCTCATCGGAAAGCCCCTCTGCGTGCTCCTCCGGGGGCGCCGGCTCCTCCTTAACAGCCTCCTCGAGTCCTGAGACCACCTTAATGGAATCCAGCTCCTTTTCCGAGACACTTAACCTTTTTCCATTCCCCCTTCTCTTCCTCAACGCTACGGCTATGGTCAGGACCACGACTATGGCTGCTGCTATAATTATCAGGACCTCGAGCCTCTGTAGGAGCTGAATGATGTCGGTTAGGCTCATCTTCCTCTACCCTTGCTGCGGCTCACCAATAGGGCTCTAAGGCCAAATATATCAAGGTAGTGGCGATGACTCCGATCCCAGCTCTCCAAGTGCTGGCCACGGTGTGGTCACAGAGCTTCGAGACCGCAAGCCCGAGGATTAGGGCTAGGAGAATGCTCACTGGAAGCAAGAGGGCTCCAATATTCTCAAGGGCTATTCCGCCGAAGAGGGGGGCTAATTGGATACCCATGCCGCCCTCCGCCATCGTGATGGCATATCTCGCTGAGAACTCCTTAAGCGGCCTAGTTATCGCGAAGCTCATTACCAAGACTATGGGGCCTGCCGCCATGCTTATTATCTCATAGAACCTGAGTCTGCTACGCAGGTCCCGGTAGGCGTGGTAGAGCCTCTGAGCTGTTCTAGCCACGATCTCGAGCGCCTTTCCGCCGGCGCCGCTATCTCTCACGACCTTGATCGTCGAGAGGACGAGTTGGAGCTGCCTGCTCCTCGGATCCGTCTCGATGCCCAGTGAAACCCTCCTAACCTGCTCCACAACCCTACCATCCCGGATGAGCTGGAAAGATCTCTCGACCGGGTAGCCAAGCTGGAGCTTTGTTGCCAATCCCTGCGCCAGCAGATGCCCGCCCTCCATCTCTGAGATCGCCTTCCTAACCTCATGGCTTGCTGGTATCGAGAGGATTATCAGCCCAGCCCCAAGCCCGAGATACATCATCGGGTTGATGAGCGAGAGCCCCCTCATAGGTATCGAGATCGCGATTACGGCGGCTACTAGGGCAAGCTGAATTGGAATAATCCGCCTAACCCTAGATGAGAGGATTACTATAGGGACGCCTTGGAGGGCCACTGAGGCTATGTATGTTGCGATCGAGGATAATACAACTATCGGGAAGATTAGCTCAAGGCTTCCACCAAAGAACGCTGTGAAGGATATAAATAATGGGATGAGGATCATGACGGTTAAACTCGCCTCGGCCAAGTTCTCCGCGCTCTCAGCCTTCTTCCTAGCCCGCTCGGCAGCATATTCCTCCTCATCCCAAAGCAGGACCTGAACCCTCGTAGCCGGGTCGAAGCCCGTGAAAGCCTCCTCACCAATAGACTTGAGAACGCTTGTAACCCTCGGGCTCGGAGTCTTATAATCGAGTAACGCTCCCGATAAATCCCCCTTCCTCTCAGCCAGCCTGATTATCCTCGCAGCCTCCTCATGAAATGTGGGCATGAGCGTCTTCTCAGCAGCCGCGGCCTCAAGAGCCTTCCTCAAACTCCATCCAGCCTCAAGTCTCGCATAGAGATAACTCAGGAATATCGGGAGCTCCTCCTCAAGCCTCGCAGCTTTCTCCTTCTTCAACGCTATCGGGAGCAGGGTTAGAAGAACTATCAGCGCGAGGATCATCAACGTGTTTATGTTAAACAGGAATCCTAGGAGCTGATCAAACAGTCGCCACCACCTCCTCCTTCCTAGCCTGAGCCCTAAGCTGCTCAGCCCTCTTCCTGATCTCTAGAGCTGCCAGCTCATAGGGCTCGAGGCCCCGATGTGTCGTGGCAAGCTTTTGGCCAATTTTCTCAGGGAGCTTGAACTTTCCGCTCTCATAATCGTAGATGAGCTCCCAGCTTCCTGACATGTTCTCGTAGATCTCTTTTACACGCCGCCTGCCATCAGGCATCCTGACTACGAAGACGGCATAGTCTATCAGGGCCACCTGATCTGGCTTCAAGTTCATGGGGTGGCTCGTGAGCCTCTTCAACATGTGGTCGAGGTTGTCTGTGTGGAGGGTTGTAGCGGTCCCATGCCCCACGGACGCAGCCGTGATCATGTCCTGAACTTCCTCAGCCCTAGCCTCCCCGACAGCGATCACCGTCGGCCTATGCCTTAACGCGGCCTTCAATAACTGCGTCAATGGTATGGCCGTCTGCCTCGCAGCCGGGCTTGTTGGAAGCCTAGCATAGAGGGGGAACCAGCCCGGATGATCCTTGAGATTTATCTCAGGGTGCTCCTCGATAGTCACGATCTTATAGTTTCTGGGGAGCTGGAGTAGGAGCGAGTTAAGCAGCGTCGTCTTGCCGCTTCCAGTAAGCCCGGCGATAATCACATTGCACTTGAGCTCAACCGCGAGCCAGAGGATGGCTGCAACCTCCGAGTTCAGGGTCCCAAGCCTCACCAGCCTCGCAAGGCTATATGGCCGTCTCGGGAACTTCCTGACCGTTATGCTCGAGTGTAATGAGACCTCGCCTCTCAGGACGCCTGCAACCCTATCGAAGCTCGGCGTAAGTATCTCGACAACGGGGTTCGCTGGGGTTATCGACCCGCCAGATCTCTCAACCACTAGCTTAACCAGCCTATCCAGCTCCTCATCTGACTCAACAACTATATTACTCTCAATCCACTCATAATGGGGCGCAAGTCTGTGAATCAGCCTCACGGGCCCGGGCATCGTTATCGTGAAATCCTCTATCTGATCATCATACATGAAGACATGGAGCTTTGAGAATCCTTTAAGCTCCCTCAGGAGATGATACCTGAATGCGAGGGCCTCAGATGGCTCAAGTCTCCTCGAATACTTCTCGGCGAGCTTTTCAGGCTCAACCCCCCTCTTCACATACTCATCCATAGCCTGATTCAGAAGCTTCCTAACCTTCTCCGTCAAGGCGGGCTCCTCAACCTCATAGAGCAGCGTGTTGTCCCGCTGCCTAAGCCTAACAACAGCATCACCAACATGATACTCCGCGAAAATCCTAGAAACCTTCCTCTCACCTCTCAGCTCAGCCAATCAAAACACCTCCCCGACAAGACTATGAATTATGGCAAATATAACTGGATGAAGCAAGTAAGATGGATAAAATATACCACTAAAATCCCAGGTTATCAACCGAATCTCACCTCCATCCAAGCACCAGTATCGAATCTCAGGAGAACGGAGGACACAGACCCGGAGGCTCCTATCGTTACAGTTTCATAGGTTCTCGGCTCGATGACGCACTTACCATCAGAACAAATGATACAATTATTGTCAGAACAGCTTGGTGTGAAGTTTGTGCCGCCGATCCAAGCCTCAACCACCCTTATGCTATCCGAATGGGGGTTATAAAGATAGATCTTCACACTGCTCGAGTCCTTGAACGCGGCGATCAAAATCGGCCTTAGCCAAGGCTTAACGCTGGGAGGCGATACAACGGGCAGATAATATACCATGATGAACGCTACAGCTATTGAGATACTAAGGAGGATAAGTGCCGATAACAGCTCGCTTAAGCCTCTACGACCACGCCTCAACCAAGCTCTAGAATAATTCCTTAGGCATAATTATTATTTAAGGCATTGCTAGAGCCCTAGGAGGTGGTAAGCGCGATGGGTACTTATAGTGTTGGCGTGCATGAGAGAGGCGAGATAAACCTTGGAGAAATACTTAGGAGAGTTAAGGAGAACCCGGAGCTTGGCGAGGCGGGAGCGATAGCGTGCTTCATAGGAATTGTAAGATGCAGGGGCATGAGAGGTGGGAGGGTTAGAAAACTGGTCTTCGAAGCATATCGCGAGGAGGCTGAGAAAAGCCTAGAACGCATCGCGCGAGAACTGCTTAAGAGGCCCGGGATCGTGGATGTAAGAATACATCACGTGATAGGGGAGCTCTCAGTTGGAGAAGATATAGTCTACATCGTGGTGGCTGGAGCACATAGAGACGAGGTTTTCAACGCACTGAGAGACGCGGTTGAGAGAATGAAGAGAGAGGCGGCGATATGGAAGAAGGAGGTAACCGACGAGGGGGAGTACTGGGTTTCCGGGAAGTAGCGTCCTAGACTTTTTAGCCCTTCTTTCATCATCTCATTAGAGTAGAGGGCTTTCGGGGGATACGGGCTTCCCACATCAATCTGGCATTGAGGGTCAAAAGAGGTTCCTCCAAAACTCTCTAACAAGTTCTTCATCCATCCACCTCCATCTCCTCTTTACTCCCTATCTATTCTATCATGGCCCCGGCCCTCCCCATATTCCTCCTTATAATCTCGAACGTGTATAGCTCGCTCTTAACCCTCTTAAGCTCCTCCTTGCTCGGCATCCGTCCATACTTTTTCTTATATTCCCATCTCATGAACTTCTCAAGCCTATCCCAAGCCCTCGCCATCACCATCCAGCCATCAACAAGACACCTAACGTCTTACACCATCCATTGGGAGGCTCTTCACACGATAGACTGGTGGATCATAGGCGCGGCGGCTCACCCCCAAACCTCACAATCCTTTTTCCATTTTCAGGCGAGGAGGCTTTTAGGAGGGATGGCGTAGCTTCAGCCTCCGCCA
>Ga0272445_1001438_pt1 | contig 18538 bp, 19 predicted proteins | sample YNPCB0031_FD_194404 | JGI IMG/M metagenome (GOLD analysis project Ga0272445, IMG submission 194404) | Hot spring sediment microbial communities from Yellowstone National Park, WY, United States - YNP-CB-003-1 | ecosystem: Environmental > Aquatic > Thermal springs > Hot (42-90C) > Sediment... | reverse complement strand
GAGCTAGAGCTCCAGCCTGGATAGCACGATATCCACGATCCTCACAGCAGCCCTACCGTCGCCGAAGGGGGACCGCTCGGGCAGCCGCACCTCGCTGCCCAGCAGCCTCTCCAGCTCCGCCAGCACCTTAACAGAGATCGCGCGAAGCCCCGGAGCCTACCCGCGAAGGCGGGAAACCTAGCTTTACAGGCGAGCGCCGAAGCCGCCAACTAGTAGCTCCTCCTCGCGATCCTAGCCAGCACCCTCGCGCCCGCGTCCCCGCGAGACAGCAGGTACCTGAACGCGCTACCCCCACCTCTCCACAGCTTCAGGTTTGGGTTCCCCGACTTTCACGCCCACAACAACGATGAGCTGGCGGAGGCTGGGCCACAGCCTCACGAGAGGGTACGCCAGGAGCCGGAGCGCGTTCATTCAGCTTGCTAGGCCTCTTCGCGAACAACCTGACGAGGTCGATGCAGCCGGAGACGCGCAGGTAGTCCTCCGGTTCGGCGTCGATGAACGTGAGGTCGTTGACGATGGAGTAGTAGGCTTCGGCAACCCTGAAGCCGGCGGCCTCCACCATCGAGATGACCTCGCCCATCGTGTACTCGCGCACGTGGTACCTGTAGACCGGCTGCCGGCCCAAGAGCAACCTCCTGAAAAGCGAAGCGACGTTGGGCGTCGTGAGGACGAGGACCCCGCCCGGCTTCAAAGCCCGGCTGATCTTCGCGAGGACCGCGGGAGCGTAGTAGTAGTGGAGGTGCTCCAAAACCTCCGAGAAAACCGCGCAGTCGGCGCCCGCGACCCCAAGCTCGTCCCTCTCGAGGTCGCACCTGACCACCTTGACGCCGCAGCGCTCCGCGACTCCCACGTAGGGCTCCGGCTCAACGTCGAAAGCCACAACCTCGTAGCTCATCCTCCTCAGCGCGCACGACACAATGAAAGGCTGAGCACCGAGATCCAAAACCAGCGAGCCGCGCCTACAATACCTCTCGACCAGCTTGAGCACCTCAAGCCTCCTGCCGAACTCCAAGTAGAAGCTACCGAGCGCCTTGCTGTCGCCCAGCTCCCTCAGGACCCCTTCAACGCTGAGGAGAGCCTCCCTAGCGCTCACGCAGCCCACCGATGATGGAAAGGTACCTCTTCGCCACCTCGACGTGGTCGAACCGCTCGACGAACTCCAAGCCGTTCCTGGAAAGCCTCGACCACAGCTCCCCGTCGACCAGCAGCCGCTCCAGCGCGTCCGCGTAATCCCTAGGGTCGAGGCTGCCCACCCTGATCCCGTTGAAACCGTCCACCACGAGCTCCTCGGGCACCGCGCTCGAAACCACGACGGGGGTCCCGCACGCCATAGCCTCCAAGCACACGTACGGGAAAGCCTCGTAGCTCGACGGGAGCACGAGCGCCTTCGCCCTCCGCAGCAGCTCCACCTTCTCCCTCTCGGGTATCGAGAACCTCCACTCGACAGCCCTACTTTCGATGACCGCGCTGGGCGGGCCCACGACAACGAGCTTGACGTCGAAGCCCCTCCTCCTCAGGATCTCCACAGCCTCCACGCTGACCCGCGGGTTCTTGACCGGCCTCGTGCCCACGTGCACGATGAGGTTCTCCCTCTCCTCGGGACCCGGCCCGTACAGGTCCAGCTTCAGCGGCAGCGGAACCACCTCGCAGTCCACGCCCAAAACGCTCCTCACCTCGCACCTCAGCCGCTCGCTCACGCAGACGACCCTGTCGTAACCCCTGTACAGGACCCTCGCGGCCCAGAGGTAGAGCCTCCCCGGCCTAAGGGTGATGCCGTGGTTCACGGCGATCTTAGGCCTGAACCTGAGCGGTACGACCCCGTTTACGATGGCAGCGTCGACGCCCTCCTCGCGCAGCAGCTTGGAGCCCTCTATCCACCAGTCCCAAGCGATCCTGAGCCACGGGTCGCCCTCGCAGGGCTCGGCGCGCAGCGTGCGAACCGGCACCGCGGCATCGAGCCCGTGCATCTCCCTGAACCACTCCCCGAGCCTCTCCCTCTCGACACCCCTGTAGCACCAGCCCACCACGAGCGGCTCGCAACCCAGCTTGGCGAAACCCTCGGCCAGAAAAGCGATAAACCTGTTGACGCCGTCAATGTGAGTTACGCTGGTCCTTCTCACCAACGCTACCTTCATGCGCCCAAAACCGCTTCCTTCAAACTTTTTGGCGCAGATTCGAGAAGGATCCCATAAGAGTATACAGCGCGCAACTAGGAGTAGCGCGCTAAGCGGAAGTCACGTGCGCGCTAGTAGCTCCTCCGCGCAACCCTCGACGCGATCCTCTTGCCAATGTCGCGCCTCGCAAACACGTACCTGAGCGCGTTCGGCAGCGTCGCGCGGAAAACCGGGTCGCGCGCGGCTTTCCCCGCGTAAGCCCTGAGCAGCGCGCCCGGCCCCAGCCTGAAAGGGGCTTCGGCGAGCCCGCCCGCCACGAGGCGGCAGGCCCCCAGCAGCTCCACCAGCGCCGCCTCCACGCCGCAGTCCGCCGCCACGCTCCAAGCCTCGCCGCCCAGCCAGCTCCAAGCCACCAGGCAATCCATCAGCAGGACCATGTGCTCCTTGTAGACCGCGTGCGCCGCCGCGACCGCCACCTCCGCCTCCCTCGACAAGCCGCGAGCCATCACACCCGCCAGCTCCACGTCCTCCGAGCACTCGCGGAGCAGCCTGCCGCCGTCCATGTACACGACCCACGCGAACGCAGGCTCCGTGTACAGGTCCACGATGAAGCCCCTCCTCTCCAGCGTGACCGTGTACGGCTCGGCCACGGCGATCCGGAAGCCGCGATCGCGCAGCGCGCGCACAGCCCTCGCGACGCAACCCCTCTCGATCAAGACGTCAAGATCCACCGAGACGTGCTCCACCGGCCTCCTGAACTTGTAGAGCGCGTACTCGAGCCCCCGCAAAGCGCCGACGACCTCGACCGCGTTCCCGAGGAACCAGCGGTAGCGGGCCTCCTCCCGCACCAGCTCATCCCTCGGGCCCCCCAGCGCCCTGAGATAGGCCAAGTAGAGCTTGTTCAAGCGGGCCCTCTCGGCAAGCCGAGAGGCCTCGCCGGCGCTGCTGGGCCTGTACGAGCCGCCGAGAACCCTCAGCAGCTTCAGCGACTCCGACTCAGGCACTCCAAAACACCCCTCGCGACGTCCAGCGGGCCGTTAACGCCCGTATCGATGCTGCACCGCGCCACATATCCGGCCAGCACTTTGTAGGCGGCGAGCTCGCGCGCGAGGAAATGGAGGGGTACATCGGCCCTCCCCGCGAGCGCGCGCAGGTCCGCGTAAAGGTACACGGGACCCTCCCCGCGAGCCAGCCTGAGCAGGAACCCGCCGCAGACGCCGCGGAGGAGCGAGGCGGAATTTAGCGTGGACACGAGCCACACGAGGAAGTCGAGGGAGCCCCTATCGCACACGAGGAAACGGCACAGCCTCCGGAGCAGGAACCTCGCGAGCAGGTGCGGGACAAACGACCAGAACTCGACGAGGACCCAAACGCCCCTGAGCCTCCCCGGGACGCAGATACCGTAGTAGGGGTTGCAGCCGCCCCGGAAAGCGCCGAAGCGCGGGAGAAAGCGGGCGAGGAGCGAAGCCAGCAGGTGCGAACCCCTCAGCCAGTGGGTGCAGACAGGGCCGCGGAGCGAGAAAAGTGAGGCCAGCAGGCGGGCGGCAGTCGTCTTACCCGAACCGTCCGTACCCGAGAGGACGACGAAAACCCTACTGGGCACCCTCTCGGTGATGCCGTTGAGTCGAGTTGGACTCGTCCTCCTTGCCAACGTCATTTCCATACCGCCAGCCACTCAGACCAGTTTTAACGATGAACAGTTTATCGCGATGCTTCCTAGAATACGATTAGCGCCTGACATTTAATCACACAATAGCTTTCATAGCTTCCTCTTTGCGCACAGTAAGAACCCCCAATTATCGGATACGGGATGGCGCCGTTGAACGAAGGGGGTACAGATGGCGCTTGGCACCTCTTCGTTCAACTATAGCTCTTAGCTATGTTGTTTTATATGTAGAAAAGTTTCTTTAATAAATTGAATATCGCACCTGAGAGTGATCATTTGGCTTTTGAATTTAAAAGTGTAATCATTAACCTCCTCGCAAGCGGTGCCTCGCAGAACTTCACCGGATCCCTCACCTTTCTGCCAAGAATTATCGAGTATTAAGGTGACATTGCTGAGATCGATGGGCTTCCAGTTGACCGGCTTTCTTGCCTTCAGGAAGACACCTGGCGCCTCCCAGTCGGTCTCAATCCTAATAATTTCAAAATCTCTAAAAATCGCAAGCATATCGTTAGGTTCGTATCGCCAGAAATCATAGGGATAAGCATAGTAGGAGAAACCTCTAGAGCGCGTTGCAACGTAAATATAGCCGCCTCGTTTAAGAACAGTTTTCATGTTATTAACTACGATCCTCCAATTATGCACGTGCTCGAGAAGCCCCGTGGAAATCACAACATCGAAGGATTCTGAACCGAAACAGTTAATGAGCTTCTCCGCCGGTAAGACCGCGTCGACATACTTGCCAGGTTCAATATCCACACCGACATAATCCCTCGGCGAACAGAATCTTTCAATTAGAGGTCGAACGCTACCGTTAACGAACTTACTGCCGACTTCGAGAACCCTCTTGTCGTCAAACTCCCTGCAATTAACATTATCTCAAGAAAAAGTCTAAAACGGCAACGTTAATTTTGCTGCCTCGCAGCCTCTCGTGCAGGTCAGCATGCCATGCTTGTCAAGCCCGATCCTCAGTGCCTCCTCGTTGTGCGCCCAAACCCTGCACCTGTAACCCAAGCGCTCAAGCGCCTCCTCGAGCTCGCGGTAGGTTTTGCCTCTCAGGTAGCCGCTGTACTCGATCTTGATCACGTCGAAGAGCGCGCGCGCTCAATTCACGTTTTATCTTAAACCCCAGAGTTCCTACTCCAATAGCTTCCTTAAAATCGTTATGTTACGTCTGGTCGAGAAGTATGTGTTGTATGCCTCGCGGGCTCCTTGCTCAAGGCTTTTTAGTAGTCCTTCATCCTTCAAGATCTTTAAGGAGTCCTCGACTATCGTATCCCATGTGGAAATGAACACATGTTTTCCATGTTTAAGTTCAGGATGCACTAATTTAACGATCTCTGAAGTTATTATAGGCTTTCCGTAAAAGAGTCCCTCTAGAAGTCTATTGGATATGTTTCTATTAGTTACAGGTATAACTACCAATGAAGCACCTCTATATAGCCTTGCTATAGCATTATCTGAGAACCCTCTACCAATGATGTGAAGGTTTTTCGGAGGTTCAAGATCCGGAAGAGCTCTCCTCCAATCATCGTAGCTACTACCAGCTAAAACTACATCTGTACGAGTCTTCTTCGCTAAAAGGTATAGAACGATTGCGTGAGGTCTAGCCTCAAATTTTATATTGGGCACCGGACCGACAAGGCTTGTGAACCCAAGTATATAACTACCTTTATCTATGATTATCGGAAATTCTCGATTTAGTTCACTTTTACTATGAATGAATCCGTAAGGTGGATAAACATTGATAATTTTATCCTCAGCAAAGGGGTAAATCTTTTTAGCGAAAGAGTATGTTGCGTGATCTACAGTTATGGAGTAGGTAGAGCTTAGGATGTAGTAAGCATTGGCTACAGTACTAGGTATGAAGAGTGGGATATCTTCGTAGGCGCCAAATCTAAGGTTATCTCTTAACTTTGCTGCTCTAATACCCCAAAGCCTTAGTACTATCGTTTCCGAAGCCTTCAAGTGCCTAGCAACAAGTATTGGTAGCCTAGGTGTAGCAAAGACAGCATCATAAACCCTTGAACCAACAAATGTAGAAATTATCTTTGCACAAAATTCAAAACGTAGCGGCACACCCACACATGGAATTTCATAAAGATTGACAACATGTACACCATTATCACTTGCTATAGAAAACCTCTTAGCATGTATTTTAGATCCCAAAACAACTACATCTACTTCTCCAAGCTCAGAGAGAGAAGCTATAAATCCCAGTTCATGTCGAGAGAAAACATCTCCAGCACCTATATAGAGAAATTTCATTTATATCGCCTATTTTATCTTGTAGCTATTTACTATAATGATGATGTCATAATTCACTTAAAGTAACGAACTCAGGCTTCAAAACCCTCAACACTATTAATAGCAAGTTTAATTTTGCAGGGCTCAGTAAATGCGTGTACAAAACCACCGTGTTTTGATTCTTGAGCTTAAGTACTTCGTATATATTCGAGAGACGTAAGTTAAAAGCCACAACACAGCCATGTTCATCGAGAAGTTTGTAGTTTTTAGCAGGACCTATGTACGTGGTCCTAACCACCCTGTACACCTGCCTAGCCAACCTAGCCGCTGTCTCACTATGGGGCCCATATGGGTATGCGAACGAGGTTACCTCATTATTCAGCAGTTCACTTAAGTACTTCTTGCTCTCCACGAGCTCCCTACGCAACACGTCCTCAGGTGCCCTAACCATGTCTATGTGGGTCACCGTGTGACTGCCAATCTCGTGTCCCATCGACGCTATTTCCTTAATTTCACTTGGTCTCAGTAGTTCCCTACCCATGAACTCCCTAAGCCCAGTGATAACGAAGAACGTGGCCTTAATACCACGCTTAGCCAAGTAACGCGCAATTGATAGCTGTTCCCTATAACCATCATCGAACGTAAGCGCAACAAACATAAACTATCGCTCTTTAATTAAATAGACGCGACATATTAACAATCTTACTAAGTCTTTGAAGAACAGCTTGATAACTTAAGTTCTTAGTGGCAAACTCTCTAGCTCTAATGCTCAATTCAGTCAGTTCTTTTCTCATATCTATGGTTTGTTTTACAACATCTAAAAAATAATCATCATCCTTAACCTTAATGTATAATGCCTCGTAATCCTTCATTGACGGGCTGGGTCCTCCGATAACTGGTGTCCCTGATGCGAGCGCCTCCAGTAATGTCGCCGGAGGTTCGGTCAGGTATGAGTTACGTATGGGTAGTAATAGCACATCAATTGCATTGAACACGTACCAAACAGGTACAGTTCTCTTAACTATTAAAGAGTTCTTCTTTAAAGCTTTCTTAATGTTTACCATAACGTTTCTTGTGATATTATCAATTCTGGGATATGTAATAAGAAACTTAATGTCATCACTGCCAAGCTCGGCGGCTAGTTTAGCCACCACATCGAAGCCCCTGTTAATGTCAATATCACCAATATAACCAATTATGATCTTGTTGGGGGGCAACCCTAATAAGCGCCGTACATATTCTTTTTCTCTCGGTTTGAACAATTCTATGTTAACCGGAGGATATATGAAAACACCATTGCCGAAAAGATTAGCTATTCTTCTCGAGGTTCCAATAACAATCTTTGAACCACACTCTATTAGAGCTTTTTTGACCTTCCAGTTGCTATGCACGGCTGGTAAGTAAGAAAATTGATAGGATACCACCTTTTTCAAACCAAATAGACCAGCCAGCGAAGTTAAGGACTTGTTCACGTTTAGTAAATGAACCACCTCGCAAGTTGCGCAAGAAGCGAGCGCAAGCTCGTAAAAGTAGAGTAAATACTTAGTAAAATATACACGTGATAGACCGCATCTGGCGGCATCTACGATTAGCAGTTTGTCGCGGTAAATCATCTTGAGAACTTTCACGAACTCTCTAGCAAATGCTGCCTGACCCTCTTTAAGCGTTGGATGCCTTAGAAATGCGCAAGCTTTCTCATTAGGCATGCATAAAGAGCCTTGACAGTCTTCTCCCATGTAAATTCTCGAGCCCTGTTTAATCCCTTTTCGCTCATTTCTTTAAGTAAATCATCGTTGTTCAATACCCAATCTACTGTTTCGGCGATTTCTCTAAGGGATGTAGGTTTCACAAAGATTGCAGCGTCTCCTACAACTTCCCTTACCGCAGGTTCCTCAAACGCTATTACAGGCGTTCCGCATGCCATAGCTTCTAGAACTATTAACCCGAAGCCCTCGTGAAGCGTCGGGTAAAGCAGCACGTCAGCCATCGAGTATAACCTCGCTAGCGCGTGCTCAGCGAGCTTCGGCAGGTAGTAGACGCCCAGAGCTTTTGCGACACGAGGCCCTCGGACCAGCAGCTTGGACTTCGTGCGCAAGCGGCGGAATATCGCGATGGATGCTTTGACTATGTGCGGTTTTGTCGCAACCGTGAGAATCACCTTCTGCTCGCTCCGCTTCCGTGCACAGGCCGGTTTGTATATGGTGTGATCCACCCCGAGCGGGACGACGCAAGGGTCTATGCCGGTGTATTCCTTAATGGTGGAGGCTGCGGCATTCGTGGGGGAGAAAAACACGTCGATAAAGGGTTTGGCAAAGTTTAGCGAAAGCGTCCTCCGCAGCCTTTGCTCGAACGGACTTCTTCCCGCATCTCTAGCGGCTAAGTAGGTGTGGCTGATCGATCTTATGTCGTAGATAAAGGCCGCCGTAATCGCTCCTCCGAGTTTAGCCTTAGCTAGGCAGGGCAAGTACGCGGATGTCGTATCCATCCCTATGACTATGTCGGAAGAGCGCTCGTTTGTGCACACTTTAGCACCCATTATCTTAGCAATATTTCTAGCAATTTTTAAATAGCTTTCGTTTCTATCTCTAATAAGTATGCTTATTCTAAGCATCTTTCTATAAATATACTTATTTTTTCCATAATATTTTTGAAAGATAAAGTATTTTTAACAATTTCTTTGCATTGAATCGAGTGCTCCTTAAGGGTTTTTCGATCCATTAGCAACCGCGCTAACGCGCTGGCGAGGTCACTCGGTTCGACGTCTCTCACTAGCGTTTCGTCGACTAGCTTTATTAGATCCCTAGATCCTGTGCGCTTAGTGACCACTGGGACTACGCCTAGCGCCATAGCCTCCACCACCGAGATCGAGAAGGCGTCGAAGAGCGACGGTTGCAGGTATAGGGAGCATCTCCTAAGTAGCTTGAAGAGCTCAACGCGCGGGAGACGCCCCACGATTTTCAGGTACTCTTGGACGCCGAGCCTCTTAGCTTTAGCTGCAATTAATCGGCTTACGGGCTCCTCCTCTGTACCGCCTACCAGTATAAAACGCGTTTTTACGCCTTCGTTTTTTAGCGCAAACGCGATATCAGGTATCATGTGCAAGCCTTTTATCGGTAGGAATGCACCGCTGAAGCACACCCAGGGTTCTCTCGCATCGCTGCTCATCTTGAGCAGCGCCTCGAGCTCGGGCGGCGAAGGGTAAAGAACCTCCGAGTCTCTGCCTAGCAGCTCCTTCACTAAGCTCGAAACCGATACCACGAGATCTGGCATCGCGTAGATGGCGTAAACCGCAGGTTTCAGGATGGCTGGTGAGCAAGCCACGGCAGCCCACTTCCTATGGAATACTCTTCGCGCTGCGCCGAATGCGGTGGGCTTGACGCCCTCTGTCAGAAGCACTCCTCCGTGTTCTAAAGGTTGAAGGGTTGGTGTCCGGAGGCTAACTATTTTCACGCTGTGACCTAAAGCTTTCATAGCTTTCAACCATGTAATGTGACCTAAATGGGGTGTCCTAAAGGTTAGATACGTTATCGTAACCATATTGTCCAAATTCCATTTTTATAAATTACATTATATTGATTGTCATATGCTTCAATGATATTCGCGAGGAGATTTTTTGAGATATCAAGCCTATAGGTGTTGAAAGTTTTGTAGAACGTTGCAATGCAGTCGCATTGAGTTGTTTTACTCTTAGTGAGCGCAGGCAAGGGCTCCACGCTGATAGGACGCGCGTCTGCGCTGTGCAGCCAGAAATAGAAATCTAGTAGCACGTGAGCACCTGATGCGCATACTCTCGTGTGCGCTGCAGTGTATTTCGCTAAGAACGTCGCCTCGAACAAATCGTTCGCTGTTGGGAACGCTATTGGCGAAAAGCCCCACTTGACGACGGGCGACAGCGTAAGCAACAGCAAAGCAACAGCGTACGCCGCATTCCTGTACCATGCGCTTTCGGTAATTGATACCAGCACCGGTAACGCGGTGCTCACGTAGATCGAATACGGCACCATCCCCCACCTATTCATCGCCAGCGCTACTGCTTGCAACGCCACAAGAATGTAATACAAGGCTGCCCAGCCGAGCTTCGCGCCACGCTCGCCCCTTTCAGCGCCAAATATAATCATCATCGATGCTATAAACCCGATGAGGAATCCTATAAATATCGTTAATTCTATGAGATAATTGTAAAGCTTCATTACAGGATTGATTGTTGGAACTATTAGCGTAGGTAGCGGATTCGCCGGCTGCTCTATAAGCGCCATCAGCTGCACTATTGCTGAGTAAAGGCTACCGGATGCATAAAGCACGAGATTCACTACGAACCAGGCTGCGGAAGTTAATATCGCTAACAACATAAACCTTTTATCAAATATCGCTATTGCTAATAGCATTATCGGTACAATAAGCGATGTTGGATCTGAGACCAGGAATGCAGCGTAAATTACCACGTAAACGATTAGAGAATTCTTCTCAAAGAACCCTCTCTTGTGCTCTAATGATGCATTGTACAGTAAAGTTGTGAAAAGAGATAAGTAAGAAGCCCAAGCAAAAGGTGTCCTTCCATAATTAAATGGATTTAATATAGCTGCTAATACAATTGAAGGAACATATATTGATTTATAATGTTTACGTCCAATGGTGAGCAATGGTAACAGATAAAATACTGGTAATAGCATCTGCACAGCGACTACACCGTGCAAAGGGTTAAGCCCACATATTACAGCGAAGGCAGCTGAGAAGTACGCGTGTCCGAGCGACGAGAACTCGCCCTGTAGCGGCGCAACGTGCCCGAACAACGCACCTTTTACCGCTTCTCCAACAAAGCCCAGTTGATCGTTGTAAAGGGGCAGTGACCTCATGTACACCGCATAAGGCGCTGTTAAGAGTAGGAACCAGAGGATGAACAACAAGACTATACAGTAAAAATCGTTATTCAAACGAGATAATAATAACATAATAACTGTTACTATTGTTACTGCACTCGCATAAGCGGCATCATCATATAAAAAGAACGGACTTTGCGTGACTACATCAACATGTAAGCTATTCAAAAAGATTAACGATAGCGTGAGCATTACAGTTGCAAAGCTAATGGCCAACCAGCCAACCAGTGGTAAGGCTCGCTCGGAAATCGTTTTCATCCCTCGACGACTTTCTCGTATAGGGTAATGTACTCCTTAGCTATGATTCTCCAGTCAAACCTTTTGGCATATTCGACGCCTCTTGTCGAGTACTCTTTCCATTTGTTTAAGACCTCATCAACCGCTTGGAGCAGTGACTTAGCATCCTTGAAAAGTAGCCCGGCCCTTGATTCTAATATATGTTCACGCCTAGCATCATTTCTATCATAGACGATGACAGGCGTACCTGTAGCGAAGGCTTCTACTATCGGCAGACCGAAACTTTCATATTTCGAAGTTAATAAGTAGAAATCAGCGCTGCAGTATAATTTTGGTATCTCATGGTATGGCATGTAATCCAAGCTTAATATACCGTCATAGTTATAGTTTATATTACGGGCTAGTAAAATAGCATTACGATATTTACGTCTTATTATTTTGAAACATTTGATCAGTAAATCCCTACCTTTAAGGTTGTTGTAAGCCGTTAGATTTAAGATTACAGGATAATGAAAACCTGATTTATTCGACCTTCGGAGGCTCGGCTTAAAGAGCTCAAGATCAACACCATTCGGTATCACCTTCCCTGAAATGCCGAATAGCTTGATCAGCTGCTTATTCGCATAATTAGAGACTGCGGTTATAAAGTGTATCCTTGGCAGTACCCTCCTGTACGCATACCTCAGGCCTATGTTCACGATTTTACCTTTAATTCCGGGCACATAGAGTGTTGGCGCATATCCATGCCATGTAAAGATGATATTGCGAATGTTCTGTTCAACAGCGACTTTGGCATAGGGATATGATGTGTGTATGTGAATGACGTCGTAGTACTTCTTTTCACTAAGTAGCTCTTCAGGCCTTAGTTTTATGAGACATACGTGCTTAGGAGGTTCAACCCTTAAGACTCTGGCTGCCACTGTGACCTCCACTCCGTGCGCTGTCAAGTATTTACTTAGGTTATCTATGACTGTCTTAAAACCTCCTGGCTCGTAGTATCCGAGGATCATTAATACTCGGATCCCCATACGCCAAAGACCTTCGTGTAGTACAGGTAAATCAATCTTTTAGCTAAGTAAGGGCTTAGCAGGTATGTAAGCCCGAGGATGGTCGAGGCAAGGCGGGTTATAGTCGTACCGTCCAAGAGGTTTATCGCGGCCTTAACCAAGTACTTACCCCACTCACCATATATGCCACCTATGATCGTCGCTTCGTCGTATCCGACGTACTCACCGAGCCCAATGCGGTTTGCTAAAGCGACTAACATGTGCCTAGCCAAAGCGCGTCTCGCCGCATTCTTAACGGCCTTGGTAAAGCGAATTTCCGGATCCCTCACAGCTCTAACGCTACTGGCGCTCGTTCCAGAAACCCTGTAGTACGTCAACCGCCTAGGGTCATGAATTATGGTCCCCTCCTCTGCGAGAGCTAACATGAATATCAACACATCAACGAGGTCTGGGAAGAGCCTAATGATACTGGCCCACTTCATCGCGAAATCCTTTCTAACGGCCATAGAGCTTAGCCTAAGCCCAAGACGCCACCCATAGCGCTTAAACACCCTCAACTTGTCCTCACGAGTACTTGCGACGACGCTCTCGAAAATATTAGTCTCCTCAACCAACTTGTCGCACACCAGCTTACCCAATTCGTCGATCGTCAAGACATTATTATGGTAATAAATTAGGGAGGGGTTGGCTTTGAAAGTCTTCTCAATAATCTTTAACCTTTCTGAGACGTACATGTCATCGTCCTCGAGGAAAGTTATTACATCGCCGCCCGCTATTCTGACGCCTAATGCGACTTTTGCCCCTATCGAGGCGACGTCAGCAGCGCGCGCGCTATTACAATCTCTCGAGGGACTTTGACAAAGGCTCTCTAGACTTCGCGCCCACTACTACTACGAGTTGTCTCAGGCTCGGCCCCTACGAGCTGTACGACCCCTACGAGCACTAAAACTACTTGCGAGAACATGAATTCGTGGCCAAGCTTTACAAGCTCTTCTGCAAGGTCTTGGATGACTCTTTCTAGGTCTCTGACGATCAAGTAGTAACGATGATGTATGTGGACGACGTTCATAAATTAATCTCTTTCTTTTTACGATGTTGATGATTGCATATGGCAAAGATTTTCGATGATATTAGCAAGCTTTTCTGCAACTTTCTTCCAAGTCAACTCCTTAGCTCGTTTGAGAGCTATTTCGCTCAGTTTAGCGCGTAACATATCGTTACTCATTAATTTCTCGAGCGCGTCCGCCAAGCCGTCGATATCACCAGGACTTACTATGAAGCCGCAGCCCCTTACTACTTCCGCGCCACCAGAAGTTGTCGTAATGACAGGTAACCCGCTTGCCAGAGCCTCGATCCTAGCTATACTAAAACCCTCCAGATAAGAGGGCAGTACAAAAATGGATGACTCAGAGTATAACTGAATAAGCTCATGATCATTTATCATGCCCGTAAATGTGACTTGACGTTCAAGCCCTAGCATTTTAACTAAGCTTTTCAGGTATTCGTAATACCTCATATTTCGTAAAGATCCAACTATTACTAATCTCCAATCACCATGATTCTTAGCAACTTTTGAAAAGGCGGCGATAAGATCGTGAATGCCTTTGATTGGTTCTACTCTTGCAACGCAAAGGATTTGCTTTTTTCGATTTTGACTTCTATCATCAATAGTGACGAAAAACTCATCACATACCCCGTTCCATAAAACAAAAAATTTATTGGTTAGGTAAGGGAGTTCCTTAGATACGTTACGAAGAGCCTCATAGCTCTCAATAATAACTGCATCGCAAAACCTCAGCGTTACCATGAGACCTATCTTTCTGAGTAATTTTTTCAGCGAAGAACCTCTTATCACACCATCCCAATCCATTTTGCAAACAATTCTACATCCATAATTTCTCATCAGCTTTTTGAGGAAGCCTAACAATATTATATTGAAGGGATAGTAATAGGTTATTACAACTCGAGGTTTTTCCGTAAGGAAAACACTTAATATCTGCGCGGCTTCATGGATTGAGGCAATGGTAAACGCGATATTAATGAAGTAAGTTGGCAGGGACTTAATAAACCTTGGTATCGATTTTGTTTTCAAAATAGGAAACATTCGACATCCGGGTACATTGATGCTATCGTAATAAGTGACTACCGCTACGTCATAGCCCATTTTCGCCAGCTCATGTGGAATGCAGAAAGGGTCCTTTTTTCGAGCCAAGAGGTCTATCTTGGGGACAATGAACATTATTTTCTTACACGTCATAATCTTTATGCCTTCTGCAATAGAGCAAGTTATACCTTTTTATATCGAAACATATGAAATTATGTTTTAGTACATTCAGCAAGTCTCGTAAATTACTGTGATATTCTATTAACATTTCCTTAAATAACTTCACATGTTCATAATCATTAAGTATCACATCATATTCGCAACCTTCGCAGTCCATCTTTAGAACTATATTCACCTGCTCGGTCTTTGACACATCTTCCATCTTCATAATTTCAGAGAGAGTCATTGATTTAATATGTCCACCCGCGTCGATACCATAATAGGTCCTTAAGGCATCTTTTATTCCTCCCCATACTTTAAGGCGACCTGCCTTGCTGGAGAGACCTGCGTTTATTGCAATTATTTTGCTTTCCATATTATTAAGTTTGATGTTTTCAAGCATTTCCTTAAATGCTTCAGGATTTGGTTCTAAAGCTATGACCCTCCTAGCTCCTCTAAGTACAAAGTAAATGGCCGAGTCCCCCACAAAGGCTCCTACATCAATAACTATCCTATTTTTTACATTAAGCAAACTATATATTTGGGAAATATATAAAGGAGGTAAAGTCTCGTAATATTTCTTGAATTTTACTGAACCAATATCGATTGAATAATTCTTCACTCGTATTCTGATCTTGATGCCATTGATAATGATGAAGTCTTCATCATGAGCGATATCGCGGATGAAGCCGTAATAATAGCCACGTAGTATATGCCCATACATCAATAAAGGTACAGCAAAAGCTTTTCCATCTCTGAATATTATCTTTATATTATGTCTCAATAGATCTTTATGCATTAGTCTATAGAACATGTAGATCAATGGAATTAAATACCAAATCTTAAATAAGGCTTTGCTCTTTAATACTGCGCGCACATCATCCGCGTTCACATTAATGAGTTTCATAGCGATGTACTCCACCAGTATTCCTCAGGCGTGCGCCATCGCCCAGCGGGAGAGGTGTTTTGTCGTCATTATAGCCTCAACGGGCATGAGAGCGACGATGTGTGTTGCAGTTAGAGGAGGGTATTCCTCTTCGGGCTCGCACTCAGCGCGGCCCACAGTGTTAGAGCGAACATTGCCGAGCGCAGGAAGGGAAAATTTTCACTTATCATTATGACCTAAAGTGCTAATATTGTCTATGGGGGTTTAAGCGAGCTGGCTGATCCAGCTCGCATTCATGAAAACGGCTTATAGCTGGTCGTTTGAACCTTCATGCCCGCTCTGCCAGTAAACATTTAAATCAAATTTTAAGTTTCCGTTATTTCATATACTTCTTTGGTAAGTTCTTGGACTGCGAACCTGATCGCTTCCCTCGAGCTCATGCGCGGCTTGTAGCCCAACCTCTTTATCTTCTCGATCTTAAGCGCGATACGCTTCACGTCGCCGGGCCACCCTACTCCGTGGAGCACGGGCTTGTACACTTTTTTCACGCCAGCGAGTCCCATCGCCTTTACCACTTCATCAGCGACCTCGTCCACGGTGATCCAGTCCTCACTGGCCACGTTGTATACCTCAAAGCCTTGCCCGCCCCTCTCCCACGCGACGATCGTGGCTTCGACAGCGCCGCTGACGTGCACGTAGCTTCGGATCTGCTTGCCGTCTCCTAGGATCTCGAGCTCGCTCGGGTTCTTCCTCAGCTTGTTGACGAAGTCCCATACGACGCCGTGCCGGAGCCTCGGTCCGACGACGTTCGCGTACCTGAGCGCGACCGCCCTTATCCCGTAGAGCTTGGAGTAGGCGTGTATCAGGTTCTCGCAGGCCGCCTTGCTCGCGCCGTACACCGATACGGGCCTTAGGGGCGCGTCCTCTCCGACGGGTATCTCCTCGGGCTCGCCGTACACGCTGCTGGATGACGCGAACACTATCTCTTTCACCCCTTTCCTCCTCATCGCCTCGAGGAGGTTGAAGGTGGCCACCACGTTCTCGTTGAAGTGCACCTCCGGGTTTGTCGTGCTGACCTTCACCTCGGGGTTCGCGGCGTAGTGGAAGACGGTCTCCACGCCCTCGACCGCCTTTAGCGCGTCCTCGGGCTTCTTCAGGTCCCCCACTATCACTTCGACTTGGGGGTTGCCCCTGTGCTGCGCCAGGTTTTCGAGGCGGCCGCTGCTCAGGTTGTCGATCACCCTGACCGCGTAGCCCTCTTCGACTAGCTTGTCGACGATGTGGCTGCCGATGAAGCCGGCGCCGCCGGTCACGAGTACTCGCATCGCTGCGCCCGCCGGGGCTCCGCTAAATAGATTTCCAAGAGCCTGGCGACCACCTCGTCCCAGGTCATCACGCTCTTCCTGCCTTCGGCGCCCAGCCTCCTGCCCAGCTCTCTGTCGCTCGCGAGGAGGAGGATCGCGTCGGCGAGCGCTTTGGGGTCTTTGGGCGGCACGAGGAGGCCGTTCGCCATGTGCTTGACCCTGTAGGGTATGCCGCCTACGGCTGTCGCCACCACCGGCTTGCCCCTAGCCCACGCTTCGGTGATCGCCATCGGGTAGACTTCCACGTAGTTGCAGACGCTCGGTATGACGATGCACAGCGAGCCGTCGATGGCGCCGATCTTGGAGTCCTCGTCGACGAAGCCGAGGAATCGGATCCTGTCCCTCACCCCGATCCTCTCGGCCAGCTCGATGTAGGGTTTCGGGTCGCCGGGGCCTATCGCCACGAGCTCCAAGCCGCTCTCCCTCTTCACGTAGCTCATGCTCCTCACCAGCACGTCGATCCCCTTGAGCTGGTGCAGCCTGCCGACATACAGCGCGTAGTCGCCGCTCACGCCGTAGCGCTCCCTGAACGCGCTTCCTCGATCCTCGCGCTCCATGAGCCATCTCGGCACGCCGTCGGGCACGTACTCGGCCTCGACCCCGTACCTCTCGCTCAGCAGCTGCTTGTCCCGCAGGCTGCGGGCGAGCGCGACGTCAGCCGCTTTCAGGGCCCTTTCCAGCGCGCGCCTCGCGTACTGGGGGCCCAGCATCCTGACCAGCGGGTTGGGGTGGTCGTCGAGCGCGTCGACGGCCATGAAGTGCATTACCGTCTTCGCGCCCATCTTCTTTGCCTTCTCGACCACTTTCACGGTGAAAAGGCTGTTTTGGCTGTGGCCGTGGACAATGTCGGCACCTTTCAGCGCATCCAGGGGGTAGCTTAGAGGGTAGGTGAGGTCAGGGTAGTGTAGCCTCGCGCTCTTGACCCTGTGCACGCGGACGCCGTTAACTTCCTCCTCTCTGGGCCTGCCCCCAGCGCCGTAGGGGCTCGTCACCACGTGGACCTCATGGCCCAGCTTTGCCATGCCTTCCGCCAGCGCCTTGACCACGTTCTCCAGACCTCCGACGACTGACCAGTAGTGGTGGTGCACGTGAACTATCTTCACGCGGCTAGCTGCTCGTAGACCTTCTCGTACATCGGCAGTATTTTCCTCCAATCGTGCCGCCGAGCCCACTCTTTAGCCTGCACGCCGAGCCTCCCCCTTAGCTTCTCGTCGGTTAGCAGCGCAGCTATCGCTCTTGCGTAGCGCTTCGGGTCGGGCCTAGCCCACAAGCTCGCCACGTTGGGGGGCGCGGCGTAAAGCTGCCCTCCTTCTCCGGTTATCACGGCTGGCGTCTCGTGGATCCCCGCCTCAAGCAGCGTGATCCCGAAGGGCTCGTAGAGCGAGGGGAGCGCGTAGACCGCGCTCTCTGCGTACAGCTTGTGTTTCTCCCCCTCGCTCACCTGTCCCAGGTACCTGGCCTTCACGCCCCCCTTTTTCGCGCGGTTGAGCAGCTTCTCCGCTATCCCTTCGTCTGGGCCCGCGATCACGAGCTCGACGCCGCTGAGCTCTCTCGCTACGTGAGCCATGGCTTCGGCGAGCAGGTCGAGGTTTTTGGATTTGCTCACCCTGCCTAGGTAAAGCACCTGGCAGTGCTTTTCAGAGCTCTTGCCGATCGTGCACTGGTCCTCCTCGACCCCGTGGGGCACGACGCTAACGTTTCCGCAGAACCCCAGCTTTTTGACCTTCCCGGCCTCGTGAGGTGTGAGCGCGATGTACGCATCGTAAAGCCTCAAGTAGCTTCTGCCGAAGGCATCAACAAACCGGTGGTAAGCCCAGGTGGCTGGGCCGAGCTGGCTGAGCTTGTGGAAGGGCGCGTGGCCGTGCAGGATCGCTTTGAAG
>Ga0272445_1001437_pt1 | contig 18551 bp, 20 predicted proteins | sample YNPCB0031_FD_194404 | JGI IMG/M metagenome (GOLD analysis project Ga0272445, IMG submission 194404) | Hot spring sediment microbial communities from Yellowstone National Park, WY, United States - YNP-CB-003-1 | ecosystem: Environmental > Aquatic > Thermal springs > Hot (42-90C) > Sediment... | reverse complement strand
GAGGGTATTAGAATATCCAAAGAATTAGGTTTCAACTGGACAAATCATGAATTTTCTTTCTATGAAAAGTTGCGCGAAAGATTAGAGGTGAGGTTTTAATATGGAAAAAGATGCAAAGATATTTGTTGCTGGACATAGAGGTTTAGTTGGCTCAGCGATTGTTAGAAAATTGCAGGAGAAAGGCTATAAAAACATTATTACAAAAACCAGGTCGGAGCTTGACCTAAGAAGACAAGAAGAAGTTGAAAAGTTTTTTGAGGAAGAAAAACCCGAGTATGTTTTTCTAGCTGCTGCTAAAGTTGGAGGTATATTGGCAAATAGCACATATCCAGCGGAATTTATTTATGATAATCTTGCTATAGCTCTAAATGTTATTCACGCCAGTTATAAATTTGGGGTAAAAAAACTGTTGAACTTAGGCTCTTCCTGTATTTATCCCAAACATGCACCACAGCCAATGAAAGAGGAATATTTACTAACAGGAAGTTTAGAACCAACAAACGAAGCTTATGCCATAGCAAAGATAGCTGCGATTAAACTTGTTAGATACTACAATCAACAATATGGAACCAATTTCCTTTCCGTTATGCCTACAAATTTGTATGGTCCGAATGACAATTTTAACCTTGAAACATCTCATGTATTACCAGCTTTGATAAGAAAATTCCATTTAGCAAAGTTATTAGAACAAGGAGATATAGAAGGAATTAAAAGAGATTTTCAAAAATATTCAATAGGTTTTGGTTTAGATAAAGAGATTGATTCAAATAATGAAGAAAGCATATTAAAAATTCTTTCAAAACTTGGCATTACTTTCAACTCCTCGCATCACAACTCTAATGTTTCAGTTACTGTCTGGGGTTCGGGAGAAGTTTATCGTGAGTTTTTACATGTTGAGGATCTTGGTGATGCCTGTATCTATTTAATGGAAAATATAGATGCAGAATTTATGGGCAGACTTTGTCCAGATTATTTTGTAAATGTAGGAACAGGGGTGGATGTTAAGATTAAAGATCTTGCTATCATGATAAAAGAAATTGTAGGTTTTAAAGGCGAGATTAAATATGATTTAAGCAAGCCAGATGGTACTCCAAGAAAGCTTTTAGATGTAAATAAAATTAAGTACCTTGGTTGGAAACCAAAAATAAGTTTGGAAGAGGGGATAAGGAAGGTGTATTATGATTATGGAGGATTATAAAATAAAAAATGTTTTGGTAGTAACAGAAGCTAATTTTAGAACTATGCTATCTGTAATAAGGAATATAAAGAAAAACGAAAAAGATATAGAAATTGTAGCTATAGCAAAGGAAGATTCTGGGGGAGCTAAGTCCAGATATATTTCCCGTAAGATTATTTCCAAAGAGAATTATCTTGAAACCATAAAAAATGTAGCGTTAGAAAATCAAAACATATTCATTTTCCCTCAATTAGAAGAAACTTACTTATATTTATACAAAGAAGGTATAGACAATATAATAGCTCCTCCTAAAATTTTAGCTAATAAAATGACCAACAAAAAAGAAGTTCTTTCAGAAATTTCTAAAAACTTTCCACATATTATCCCTGAAACGATTTTTATTTCAGAAAGTTCAATTAGCATGAAAATGGATATTATAAGAAATTTTACTAATGAAAAGGGAAAAATAATTATAAAATCCACTACTGAGGTTGGAAAAACATATGGTCCTTACAATAGATATGTCGTTATAGATAACAAAAACATTAATAATATTTTAGGATCAAATATTTTTGTCTATTTCTTGGAAAACAACACATCATTAATTCTACAGAGATACATAGATGGTTTTGGAATAGGTATTGGGGGATTTTGGCATAATGGGAAACCTGTAGCAATTGGAGGACATAGAAGACTTGTCCAAAGTCATGGTAATGAAGGAATATCCTTGATTGCCGAATCATATATTAATGAAAAGGCACTAAAAGAAGCTATTAAAATTATGGAATTATTTAATTATAGTGGCATTGGACTTGTTGAATTTAGATTAGATTACAATGGTAATGTTTGGTTTATGGAAATAAATCCACGGGTATGGGGGACTTTACCTCTTTATATTGAAGCAGGACTTGATATTCCCTATATAGCTTATGTTTCATACAAGTACGGGGAAAACAAGAATTTCTATCCAAGCAATTTTATCGAGGGCAAAAGAATGCTGTTTTTAAAAGATTACTTAATCCATGTTTATAGTAAAAACAAATCTAATTTATTTGAATTAACAAAGCAACTTATCAAAATTCCTTTTATGCTTACAAAATACAAGGAAGGAACATTTGATTTAATGGATCCTTTTCCATTTATATATGACAATTTTTTATTACTTAGCAAAGGATTTAATAGATTATTTCGTATGAGTAAGAGGAGTTAACCATGAAGAGTCGCGAAACCATCTGTCCTTTATGTTTGTCTGAAAATTGTAAAGTGGAAGAATATCATGGTGATTATACTATCTATCAATGTAACACTTGCAAACTTATTTTTTCTCATCCAATGCGTTCAAATTTTGATTATTCTAGCGAGAAAACTCATTGGCGAAGAGAGGTATTTAGAGTTGCAGATGAAATAAGTAAATTATTAACCCTAAAAGAAAAAGTAAAAGTACTTGAGATAGGGGCGGGAGACTTAAGGCATATTTCTTATTTAAAACATCGTTTTGGTGACAAGTTAGAAGCTTATGCGTACGATTTGTTTTACGATCATTACATTATAAAAAAGGCTAATGAGGAAAATATACATCTTTTGCATGATTTAATAAATAATGAAAAATACGACCTAATATTTTTATTTCATACATTAGAGCATCTCGAAAATCCAAGAGAACTTATTACTAAAATAAAAAAACAGCTCAATGATGGAGGAGCACTTATTGTTTCAGTCCCTAATCCAAAAAGAATAACCAAAATCATTTTTAAGAAAGAGGCATGGGATTACCCGCCATACCATTTAACGAGATGGGATGAAAATTCATTAACTTTTTTAGCTAAGATTACAGGTTTATTTCCGTATAGAATCTTATACGAAGATTTCGATTTCTCATTGCACTATTTAGTGGAAGTAGATGTAAATTACTCTATATATCAATTTTTACATAAGTTAAAAAGAATTTATATGGAAAAGGGGATAAACAAAGATAGTAAAAGCATTGGTTTCAAAAAAATAAATACTGAGAAAACTAAAAAATTATTTGGGTTTTTAGCCCATGCATCTTATTTTGTATTAGCTTCTGTGCTGACAACTTTTTTGTAATTTGGGGAAAACAAAAGGGTCTATCTTTGACCTTGATATCTTACAAGACCATACAACACGATAAAAAAGTGATTATTTTTGATTTTGATGGAACCATAATTAAAGACGATTCATTTAGTTTAATCTTAAATTTTATGGCTAAGGCAAATTTTTTTAAAAAAATAAAACTTTTTTTGTGGTCTAAGATGTATAGTTATAGGATTATAGATAATACGAAATTTAAATCTATTACGACAGGTACAATTCTCAAAGGATTAAGCACTGATCAGCTTAAGGATTTATGTACAAAGATAGCTGTTGATTTGATTAGTAGAAATAGAATTAACTTACAAGTTCTCCAGGATTTAATAGAGCACGCTTCTTCTAATAATAACAGCCATATAATTATATTATCTGCTACACCAGTAGAAGTAGTTAGTTTTATAATGCATGAGATAATTAAAAGATTATATCCCGAGTTTCTTTCAGTATTTAGAGATAAAATCAAGTTTATTGGTAGTACTTTTAAATGGAATCAAAACAATAAATTAGAAGGGCTTTTAGAAAACTGTTACCAAGGAAAGAAAAAAGATAAATTGATCAGGATGGGCATTCTAGAATGCCATACACTCTATACCGACTCTTTGACAGACGATCAATCGATTGTAGAAATTTCCGCTAATGTTTTTGTAGTTCAGAGTGATAAAATATACAGGGTGGAGAAATGACTAAGTTCATTCCAGTTTCAGAACCAACAATTACAGAAAAAGAGGTAGAATATGTTATGCAAGCAGTTAAATCTGGTTGGGTGTCATCCTTAGGTGAGTTTATAAATAAATTTGAAGATGAATTTGCAAAATTTATTGGCACAAAATATGCTCTTACAGTTTCTAATGGAACAGTGGGTTTACATCTTGCTTTAGTTTCCATTGGCATCAAAGAGGGAGATGAGGTTATAGTTCCAGATTTAACATTTATAGCCACAGCTAACGCTGTAAAATATACCGGAGCAACTCCAGTTTTTGCAGATATAGATAAAGACACCTGGTGCATATCTCCAGATGATATTAGAAAAAAAGTCACTTCAAAAACAAAAGCTATAATTCCAGTTCATCTGTATGGGCATCCAGCAGATATGGATCCAATTCTACAGATTGCAAGAGAATATGGATTATATGTAATAGAGGATTGTGCAGAAGCCCACGGGGCGGAATATAAAGGTAAAAAAGTAGGCAGTTTAGGTAATTGTGGGGTTTTTAGCTTTTATGGTAATAAAATAATTACCACAGGCGAAGGAGGAATGATTACAACAAACGATGAAAAATTATATGAAAGAGCCAAGTATTTAAGAGATCACGCGATGATTAAAGAAAAGCGATACTGGCACACAGAAATTGGGTATAATTATAGAATGACAAACATACAAGCAGCTTTGGGGCTTGCCCAACTTGAAAGGATAAATGAGATAATTCAGAAAAAGAGAGAAATTTTTAGATGGTATCAAGAGGGATTGAAAGACTTGAAGGAGGTAAAACTAAACCCTGAAAAAGAATGGGCAAAAAATGTTTATTGGATGGTCTGCTTTGTAAATGAAAATTTTGATGAGGAAAAACGAGATGAATTTATGAAAAAATTAAGAGAGAAAGGAATTGATACAAGACCGTTTTTCTATCCCTGCTCAATGATGCCAATGTATAAAAAAGATGGATTTGTAAATCGTATTGCTTATGAGATTTACCAGAAGGCAATCAACTTGCCAAGTGGTTATAATTTAAAAGAGGAGGATATAGAATGGATATGTCAAAAAGTAAAGATTACTTTGAAGAATATTTGAGAGAATATTCAGATGCACCTTCGTTGGTACTGGTTAGAAGTGTTGAATTGAAAAATTTTCCTTATAAATACTTAGAGCCGCCAATCCTTGATCTCTGCTGTGGAGATGGCTTTTTTGCTGAACAATTAGGTTTATCAGATATTTATGGATGTGATATAGATGAAAAATCAATAGCCATAGCTAAAACAAGAAAAGTATATAAAGAAGTTTGTAAATGTGATGCAAGAAGTTTAGAAGCCTATCCCGATAATTTTTTTAATACTATCATTAGTAATTGTGCTTTAGAACATATAGACGGAATAGAATTAGCGCTAAAATCGAGCTATAGAGTTTTGAATAAAAAAGGAAAGTTGATTATGTCTGTCCCTTCGTCTAACTTAAATCGTTGGTTTCCTGGAAGCAAGGAAAAACTTGTAAAGTTTAATGCAAGGCAGAGACATTTAAATATTTACTCAATAGATGAATGGAGTAATTTACTCAACCATATCGGGTTCCAAATAGTTGAATATTATTACATCTTTGATGAAAAAAGTTATAAAGTAGCGATTTTTCTTGATTCGCTACCAGAGATGCTTTCAAAATTATATTTAATATATTGCTTTACACTAAGAATTACTCCTAAAAGCATTAAGAGATTTTTGTTACGCACATTTATAAAAAAGCATTATATTTTAAGTCAATCATTAAAGAATGAGGGTGGAGAATTAGTAATAGTTGCACAAAAAAATGAAAAATAGTTTTAGAAATGCTAAATATAACGCAATAGGTTTTATTTTTCCAGTTGCGGTTAGTTTATTTACCACGCCATATATTGTCCATAAATTAAATACTGATGTTTATGGAATATATGTGCTTGCAATCTCACTTATGGGAATGCTTTCATTCCTTGATCTTGGTTTTGGACAGGGAATTATAAAGTTTGTATCTCATTACGAAGCAAAAAAGGACTTTGATAGGATAAACAATATAATAAATACTACACTAGTAATAAACTTATTCATGGGTTTATTAGGCGGATTTGGAATTTTCTCTTTATCTGGATTTTTAACAGAGAGAGTATTTAAAGTAAAGCCTGATTATCTTGAAACTGCTATATCATCCTTCAAAATAGTAAGTGCTGGTTTTTTAATAAACCTTGTTTCATCTACCTTTTCCAATATTCCAAGAGCTCTTCAAAGGTACGATATAGCGGTAAAGATCCAGAATATGGTTTGGTTTTTATCCTTAACTTTCAGTGTTGTCATATTACATTTTGGCTATGGTTTATTCGAGATTCTTATATTTCATGTAATTTTTCAGTTTTTAGGATTAATTTCTTATTTTTATTTTTCTAAAAAGTTAATTCCCAGTTTGGAAATATCACTAAAATTTAGTAAAGATGTTTTTAAGGAAATTTTTGATTTTAGTATATTTACTGCTATAAACAGCATAACAGGCAATATTGTATTTAGAGTAGATAAAATGATAATCTCTTATTTTCTTGGTACATCTGCGGTTACATATTATCAAATTCCTTTTATGATAGCTCAGGTGGCTAATGGATTTTTATCAAGTGTCATTCAATTTCTATTTCCTTTGGTTAGTTTTTTGAACTCCGCTGGTGATAAAGAAAAGTTAAAACAAATATATTTCAAATCAACAAGATATATAATAGTATCCTCATTGATAATATTTTCTGGTTTAGTTATTTTTGGTAAACCTTTTCTCACCACGTGGATGGGGAAAAGTATTGCTGATATATCTTACCCTCTAATGGTTATTATTTCCTTTGTTTTCTTTTTTGTTTCCGTATCAAATGTAGGATACTTTTATTATAATGGTTTGGGAAAAGCAAAAATAAATATGATCTCATCATTTGTTGGAGCATTTTCATATCTTGTATCAGCCTTTGTACTTATTCCAAAATTTAATCTTAAAGGAGCAGCATATTCATTTATTTTTATACTTTTACCTTTTCCAGTTTATATTTATATACTAAATAGAATGCTAAACTTTTCTCAAGTTGATTATTTGAAAATATTGTCAAAATCTCTTGGATTAATTTTATTAACTTTAGCTTTAAACTATGTTTCTTATTCTATATCAATAATTTATATACTTATAAATGGTTTAATCTTTATTTTGCTTATTTGTTTTATATTCGTATTAAAGATTGTTGATTTGGAAGAAATTAAAAAATAATAGATAGGGTTTAGATAGAATGAAGATAGGAATTATAGCGAGTGAATTATACGATGGAGGAGAGATTACATGGACCAAAGTTTTATGTAAGAGCTTATTAAAATTAAGAGTAGAAATAAATATTTACGTCAACAAAGATTATGATAAATGGGTTAAAGAATTTGCCCATATTGATAAAATTATAATTAAAAAAGTAAATTGGAATTTTAGATTTTCAAATAATAAAAAAATTAAAAGAATTTTAACAATGTTTAAAAATCCTTTAGCAAAATTTTTATTCAACTTTTCAATCCTTGATGAAAACGATTTAGTAATATCACCTTATGTCTCCACTGAAGTTCTATTTACTTCTAAAAAGTATATAGTGTGTCCTCAAGATACAAGGCTTTTGCATAAAAATTATAATGGATCTATAATAAGAAAGTTAAAAACTTTTTTAACTGAGACTGAATATAGTATTAGATTGAAAAAAGCATGGAAAATAATTGTAGAAGCAATTTATATTAAAGAGGATCTAATGAGATATTATAAAATTCAAGAAGATAAAATACGGCTTATATTATCTCCTGTTTTAATCAATAATTTTCCTATCCTAATAGAAAAATATCTAGATATTATAAAGAAATATAATCTTCCAGAGAAATTTATCTTTTATCCTGCACATTTAATTGAAGATAAAAATCACATAAATCTCATAAAAGCTCTAAGATATATAAAAGATAAATATGATTTAGAGATACCTCTAATACTTGTAGGCTCAAAAAAAAACAACTTTGAAAATATAATGAATGAAATACAAAAGCTTGAATTAAGTCAGCAAGTTAAATATTTAGGTTATGTTCCTGATGAAGATATGCCATACTTATACAAACTTGCAACTGCTTTGGTTATGCCTTCACTTTTTGAATCAGTAAGTATGCCAATTTGGGAAGCTTTTCATTTAGGATGCCCTGTTGTATCATCCAATGTATGTGCTTTACCTGAACAGGTTGGAGAGGCAGGATTACTTTTTGACCCTTATAATATAGAAGATATAGCTGAGAAAATCTTTATTATTTGGACTAATGAAAATTTAAGGAAAGAGTTGGTTAATAAAGCTTTTGAGAGAGTGAAAAATTTAACAATTGAAAATTATGCTAAAGAATGGGAAAAAATTTTAGAAGAGGTGTTGTCAAAAATATGAAAAAGTTTACATCACAAGAAATTAAGGAATTTGTTTCAAAACATTTATTTGAAGAAAATATTATTTTAAATAAAGACTGTGCCAGAAATATTATTAAAGTTCTTGGTTATTGGTTTATTTATGAGAATAAACTAAGTAAAAAAATTAAATATATATCGGCGTTTGATAGATTTGGCGAGATATATAAAACGAAGAATTTTGAATTTTCCATATTTTCCTGCGCACACTAATGCCTCAGGTGACTTTTTCTTATGCATCGAAATTGGTGGAACACTATGAGGGGATATCCGGAGTTAGAAACAAAAGGTAAATCTTATCAGTTAGATGGTCTTATAGTTTATATAGCTCAGTTTAGCGGATTAAGACAAATAATATTAAAAAATCCTTTGAGGATTTATCATCAAGACCATAGTCGTCCAGATAGTAGATACCCTCGGTCGCAAGCCGTGGAAGCCGCTTATGCTCAGTTAATAAAAGAACGAAAGGGAATTATATTTAATGATGAAAAATGGGGTCTTGGCGAAGAAAATTTATGTGAGGTGGGTATTTTAAATGCTTTACCGTATTTTTCAGAAGATTGAGCCTACTTTAAAAAGCTTTTATAGGCGAATTAGCGAGCCCCCTATACCTAATCTTAAAGGTGATCGGGATATAGAGTATTCATGGATTGCAGCAAATATGCCTGAAGGTCCTGGTGAGGCGCTGGATTTTGGAAGTGGTCCAAGTTACATGGGGCTTATAGCCGTAAGAAAAGGATTTAATGTCACAGCAATAGACCTTGAACATATAAAATGGTTTTACAAGCACCCTAATTTGAAATTTATTCAGGGAGATATTTTTAAATTAGAGTTTCCATCGTCATATTTTGACCTTATTATAAATTGCTCTACCATTGAGCATGTTGGTTTAACAGGGCGATATGGGGTTACCGAAGCTCGTCCCGATGGTGATATTGAAGCAATGAAGATACTTAAAACCATTCTAAAACCCAATGGAATTATGCTTTTAACCATTCCTGTAGGCAAGGACAAGGTCTTTGTTCCTCTACATCGTGTCTATGGTCAAGAACGTTTGCCAAAGCTCTTGGAAGGTTGGAAAGTATTAAAGAAAGAATTTTGGATAAAGGATGACCACAATTGCTGGATTTGCGTAGATGAATCCGTAGCTCTGGACAAAGAACCTGTTGAACATTGCTACGGATTAGGGCTATTTGTGCTACAAAAACCGATAGGGGTCAAATGATGCCTATCCTAGTATCAATATCATTTAGCGGAATGCTATTAAAAGCTGGACACACCTTTAGCCAAGACCAGAAATCATTTTAATTGGTGATGAAGAAGGGGTAGCAGCAAATTGTAAAGAATTTGGACTTTGCCATATTGCAGAAGTGGAAAGAAACGAATATGGGACTCATTTAGTAAATTCAATTTTTTAAAGTCGGAAAGCGCTGCAAGTTATCAAATTATGTGTTATATCGATGCTGTTATTATTTTGATAAGTGACTTTTTACTTGATGTTCTAAAATACAAACCCCAATATTTAACGGTTGCACGGTGAGGGGATTTAGATAGTTGCTCTTCGGATAAAATTGAGTTATCTGCTTTCGATTATATCGCGAAAGCTTTTTTGTTGAAAATTACCTCATCAGTGATGAATTGAAAAAGAAATTTAATGCAAGATTGTTAGGATTTTTATTAAAAAGAAAAAAATTAATATCAAATCTAAAAATTAAAAATGTTCAAGATTTTTACTTCAACGAAAATAAAATTAACATAGACTATCAATTTTTCAGTGAAATTAGCTTTAGGAAAATTATTTAATCCAATGTGCAAGCGAATAACGAGATTTACAAGAGGATTAGTAAATAAATATTTTATCTGAACTTTTTACTATGAAAAAATTTACATCACAAGAAATTAAGGAATTTGTTTCAAAACCTTTATTTGAAGAAAATATTATTTTGAATAAAGACCCATCCTGGCCTAAAATAACGATTGTAACACCTTCTTACAATCAAGCACAATTTTTAGAAAGGACTATTTTAAGTGTTTTAAATCAGAATTATCCAAATCTTGAATATATAATTATTGATGGTGGTTCAACAGATGGAAGCGTTGGGATTATAAAAAAGTATGAAAGATTTCTCAGTTATTGGATAAGCGAAAGAGACAAAGGACAAGCGGATGCTTTAAATAAAGGTTTTAGAAAAGCAAATGGCGAGTTGTTTTTCTATTTGAATTCTGACGATATATTACTACCTAATGTTTTAAAAAGGATTTCCGAAGTTTTTATTAATCAAAAAAATACTATTGATGTTATTTATGGGAATAAATTGTTAATTTCATCTAATGATCACATAATATCTGAAAGAAGAGTAACAAGGTGGGTACCTTTTATAAGCAAACTTGGCTTATTTTCCCTGGCGGGTTTTAACATATTTATTGATTCGGCATTTTTTAGAAAAGAAATATATGAAAAAACTGGTGGTTTTGATCCTTCGCTAAAAAACACTATGGATACAGATCTGTTTCTCCGAATGGTTAATTCAAAGACGAGATTTTATTTTTTAAGAGAATATTTCATTGGTTTTAGACTTCATTCTACCTCAAAGACTGTAATGTCTGGGCAGGATATAGGACCTAAAGAGAATAAATATCTTTTTTTAAAATACTATCCATACAGTTTTAGATTACCGCTCGCATTGAGATATACTATGAAGTTGTTATGGATGTTACTCTTCATTCTGCAGGGGGATGTAGATTATCTATTCAAGAGGTTATTTATTGAGAAACGGAAAAATTACCAACAATACCAAATATAACGAGGTAAAAAATGTCTCAATTTCAATCAAAATGTCCAATTTGTGGACACAGCGAAATAAAAGAACTAACATACTTGAATAAAACAGGATATAGGCTTATGAAGTCTTTAGCATGTTCTTTTATTTTTATATTCCCCAGGCCACATTTTAATGAACTTATTGAATATTATACAACTGAATTCAAGTTTAATTACGAACCTGAACCTTTGTCAAGAACCAAAGCTGCTAAAAAAGCTTAAAAATTAAGCAGATTAATCAAAACTTACAATCCAACTGCAAAACGGGTGTTAGATATCGGATGTTCATATGGTCATTTGCTCTACGGTCTTAAAGAATTAGGATATGAAGTTATGGGCACTGACTTATCTAAACAAAGCTGTGAGTATGCGATTAAATATTACGGTCTAAAAGTATATAATTCAGAGTTTCCCCCTGAAGAATTTCGCGGATATTTTGATTTTATAGTGCTTTCTGCATTGATTGAACATTTTATTGAACCGAAGGAATTTTTAAAAAAATGTTATACTTACCTTGGTGATGAAGGAGGAGTTTATATATTAACACCCAATATTGATTCCTTACTATTTAACATATTCGGCAAACATTTTGAGATGATTAAGCCACCGGAACATATAAGTTTCTTTAATCTCCAAAATCAATAAAAAGATTATTCACGGAAGCAGGTTTTAAGTGTGTATATGTTTATACCGAGAATCCTATATGGGTTGATTGGAATTTTTTTAATTATATAGTTTCATCCTGTTTAAGATTATTTGGTGTCACTCAAATGATAAGGAGGAAATATTTTCATTCTGAAAGAAACATATTAGCGAGTTCCACCGGAATAACCAGAAAAAATTATTTATTAAAAAACTTAAGATTAGTTATGGATTATTCCACGAGAGTTATATCTTTATCTTTTTATCCTTTTATGAAACTGCTTGAAAAATTTGACAAGGGGTTATTTTTATACGCTATTAGGAAGAAAATATGAAAGTTTAAGGTATGTTTTTTCTTATAATATTTTTTGATATTGTTTTTTTTATTCTTCTCAAAGTTTACAAAAAAATAGAACCTGAAATTAAAACCATTTATAGTAAGTATTTAATTTACATTTTTCTTTTAGGTAGTATTTCAATATTCCTTTACACTGCTGATAATTTTATATTCCATAATCAGGTTGATATGGAAGGCGATGCTCAAATGTATTATTATGGAGCAGAAGAATATCTTACAACAGGACAAACAAGCGCTTTTTATCCATATTATGTTAAATTTATTTCCCTTTTTTTATGGAAAGGCAATGTAATTACGATAAGGTATGCCCATCTTTTTTTATTCTTATTAATTTTTGCAATCGGAACCCTGATTTTGAATAATTTTAAAGTTTCAAGAAAAGGTTATGAATATTTTTCGTTTTTCGTTGGATTAAGTGGGGTTTATTATGCATTTGTTTCGGAAATTGTTAGGGATTTGTTTATCTTATTTCATCTAGTTGTCGTGGTGTATCTTATATCAAAATTATTACTGTTGTATGATCAAGGAAATTTAAGACTAAGAAAAGTAATAATATACTTAACGTTACTATTATTTGTGGTATCAGGTATTAATGAATTAGCTAATTTTATTGTGTATATATTATTAGCAGCGCTATGGTGTGTATTAATAATAAGGATAGCATTATCAAAAATTAACTTTTTTTATAAAACTATTATCTTAGTTTTTGTTACTTTAATTTCTTTTATAGTTATAATGTTTGTATCGCCAATAGAATCTTTTATATATCAATATCAATTGAACATTATAGAAAAAACTAGAATACAAGAAGAGATGGGATACACTGGCGGAAGGGGTATAGAGAAGAATCTTTTATTCGCCTCTTTACGTTTTATTTTTGGTCCAGGATTAATAAGACCTTTGTTCCCGAGTCAGTATACCTTAGTATACACCACAATGTTTATGGTTTTTACTTGGTGGGCTGCGCTCTTCTGGTATCTTAATCTTTTGATTACGATTCCTTTAATTATTAAAAGACCCTTAATTTTTTTAAAAAACACAACCGCGTTGTTTCTATTAGTTTTAATTGTAGAATATATATTGGTGTATGCATTATCAGTAGGTGGTCTTGGTGGATTAAGGAAGAGAATGATAGTTCATTTTATGTATACACTCTTTATAGCGATAAATTATTTTAGCAATTTTCAACCACGGAAAGTTAAAGATTTTAAGTTTTATTATAAAGGAATAAAATTACCTTCTACAGTAACAGTGGGTATAACAATTTTATTGTTTATTTTGATACATTTAAGGGGGTTAGATTAATGAATATTTTATCTGTGATCACTCCGATTAGTTTTGGTGGGGGTGAGGCTCAATTAATATTGAAAACAATTGAACTTAAAAAACTTGGTATTAATGTGAAAGTTTTGAATCTTGCTAAATCTTTTGAATTTGAAAAAAAATTAGAAAGTGAGAATATAAACTATTACACTTTAAATAACATATTTATCGGTTTTTCACCTACTCAGAATGAATATGTTAAACTACTACTTAAGGTATTTCTAAATGTCTTTTTTGATAAAAAGCTTGGTGATTTCGTTAAAAATAATGATATAGTTGTTGCTCATGGTTTTCCTGCAAATGTATTTGTTTATCTTTTAAAAAAGTCCGGGGTATTAGGAAAAAATGTGAAGAAGTTAATTTATACACACCATTCTGTTAAATCTCCAATGAAAGGATTAACAAGATTTCTTTATGAGAAAATATTAGATAATTACGATGTAATAGTTGGAGTTTCATCAAAAACATCCGAATCATTAAAAAAAGTATTCCCTCAGCTAAAAAAAAAATAATTACCATTCCTAATGGCATTGATATTAGCCGATTTCGTATACCTTACACAAAGCAAAAAATAAGAGCTGAATTAAATTTACCTCTATTTGATATTCTTGGTATATATGTTGCTCGTTTTTCGCCCTCTAAAAACCATGTTTTTCTTATAGATTTATTACGAAAAATAGAAAGAGAGGATTTCAAAATTATATTGTTAGGTGAGGGTAAAGAATTCACCGAGTTTATTACTAAAGCAAAATCTTTTAATGTTGATAATAGAATAATATATAGAGGGTATGTTCCTTATGATTTAGTTCCTTGCTATTTAAAGGCTTCAGATTTATGTCTTTTTCCTTCTTTGAGTGAAGGATTTGGTAACTCAATTATTGAAGCTATGGCTGCAGGCTTACCTACAATTATTTTTAAGAACATCTATATAGAAGAATTTGGTAGCAATATCCTTGTAGCTAATGATAACGAAGAATTTATAGAATTAACAAAAAGGCTTGTTTACGACAAAAACTACGCTTGTGAAATTGGAAAGAAGTGTGCTAAAGATGCCGAAAAACTATCTATTAGTAATACTGTAGAAAAGTTCCTAAAAATTTTTTCTTAAGATAAATAAAGGCGCGGTATAAATAATGACTTTTGGTGACCAGAACAAAAAGATTTTAATTATTAAATTGGGTGCAATGGGTGATGTTGTAAGGACAACGCCTCTGCTAAGGGTATTAAAAGGTAAAATTTTTTGGGTAACGAAAAAGGAATGCCTGCCATTGTTGCCTTCCCATATCAAAGTAATTGATTTTGAGAAAGATAAGAGGTTATGTTTTGACATTTATTTTGATCTTGTTTTATCTTTGGATGAAGACTATCAAGCAGCAAAACTCGCAAGCGAAGTAAAAAAGAAAGAATTAATAGGCGTATTTGTTGATTCTAAAGGCGAGTTAAAATATACGGAATCATCAGCTGAATGGTTTGATATGAGTTTAATATCAAAATATGGAAAAGAAAAAGCCGATGAACTAAAAAAGAAAAATACTAAAACTTGGCAAGAAATACTTTTTAATATGTTAGGATTGAAATTTAATGGGGAAGAATATTTAATAAATATCCCGGTTCAGTGCTACTCTAAACAATATAACGATAAATTTATAATAGGCTTAGAAAATAGAGCGGGCGATAGATGGCCTACAAAAGTTTGGAATAAATTTTATGAACTAAGTCTTCTTTTAAAAAGTGATGGTTATGAGTGTCGATTTTTTCAAAATCGAGACAATATCTATGACTATATTAAAGATATCGCTGAGTGTTCATTAATTGTAACCCCAGATACTCTAACTTTACATCTTGCATTAGCATTAAGAATTCCAACGGTAGGTATTTTTACATGCACAAGTCCAACTGAAATTTATGGTTATGGAAGATTGATTAAGATCGTAAGCCCACTGCTTCATAAAGCATTTTATAAGACTGATTATATTCATGATGCAGTGGATGCAATTTCTTTAGATTCTGTCTACAAAGCTGTAAAAAGTTTACTGAATAAGAAAATTAAAAAGTAATACAGATTGAAGGGTTGAAAATAAAAAATTATGTAGAAATAAAAACTATAGATTATCGATTTGGTAACAAAAAGATGTAAAAATTAACTTATATTTTGAATATGATTAATAAAAAGAAAAATATTTTAGTAATATATCTTGGTTCTCGAGGTGGAGGAGTTTTAGATACTTACAATATATGTAAACACCTGTTTAAAATTGACGATCACAATTATTCACTGTTGATATCGGAGAGTAATCAAAAGTTAAAAAGCTTTGAAGATTCATTTCAAAAACGCTTATTTGTAGTTAAAACCTACAAACATTCAAAGATAGATTTTGTTATTAGGACTGTTTCTTTTATTAGAATAATGAGTATCATACAAATTTTAAGAAACCTTAAACCCGAAATAGTTATTTTTATAATGTTGCACCCATGGTTGGTATTTATACTAACATACTTAAAAATTTTCATGAAAAATAGCAGGACAATATATATAAAACATAATCCTTCGATTTTTGAAAATCTACCCTCAAAGATTATTAACGCTTTTTTAAATGTATGTGACAGATTTTTAACTTGCAAATCTGACTATATTTTCACATTAAGTGAATCAGTAAAGCAAGAAACTCTGGTGACGTATAACCTACCATTGGAAAAAGTTTTTTCTTTTAATTTCGGTGCTCATCGTTTTGTATGCAATGGATGGAAACATAAAGGTTTTTATAAAAATGGCATTTTAAGACTTCTTTTTTTTGGAAATATTTTAGAGTATAAAGGTATAGATATACTTGTAGATTCATATGAAATAATGAAAAAGGAAAATCTTCCCGTTCAATTAGTTATTGCTGGTGATGGTCCAATTAATAAAGTGTTAAAAATGAAAGCAGATAAACTTGGCATTAAATTATTGAATTATTGGATAAGCGATGAAGAATTGTGCGGTTTACTTTCAGAGACAGATATAATTATCCTTCCTTATAAAAAAGCTTCTCAAAGTGGACCCGCAAGTATCGCCACCTCGCTTGGTATTCCAGTTATAGCGAGCCGAGTCGGGGGATTAACTGAACAGGTTATAGATGGTGTCAATGGATTTTTAATAGAACCCTGTGCGCAAGATATAGTTAATGCTGTTAAAAAAATTCTTTTAAATCCTTCCTTATTAGATAATCTATCAAAGGGCGCCAAATTATTATCAGAAACTAAATTTTCCTGGGAAAATATAGCAAAAAAAATGAATAAGGTACTTAATGAAATTATAATAAAGGATAACTTTGCCGAAAGTAAAAAAACGTAATATGTTACGCTAAGTAACACTGTAATTTTTGGAGGAGCGAGTTTTAAAAATTGAATAAAATTTGATTTAAATATTTCTTTACTTTTTGGATCTATTGTGGGACCTTTTAAATAAACATATATATTGCTGTAATTATAAAAATATTTTTTGCTTTGGCATAGATACAGAGTAGGAGTTTGTTCAAAAAAGGGGATAAATTTTATGCAAAGAAAAAATAAAACTATTGTACTTTCTTCCAACACATCCTTCACTTTATATAATTTTCGTCTTAACTTAATGAGAGCTTTAAAGGAGAAAGGGTATAGAGTAATTACGGTAGCTATGGAAGATAAGTATTCGGAATTTTTAAGAAAAGAGTTTGAGTTTCATCCAATAAAAAAGTTAGATAAAAAGGGTACCAACCCCTTAAAGGATTTATTATTTTTTTTAGAATTATTTTGGCTTTATCGTAAAATTAAACCCGATATTTGTATTCACTTTACCATAAAAATAAACATATATGGAGCTATTGCCGGTGGATTACTTGGAATTCCAACTATAAGCGTTATCACAGGACTTGCTTATCCATTTATAAAAGAAACTTGGTTGACAAAGCTTGTAAAATTGCTTTATTTTTTAGCTTTTAAATTCAATAAAGGTATTATCTTTTTAAATGAAGAAGATATGAAAACTTTAGCCTCAATTAGTGGAACTAAAAGCTATTTAATTGAAAGCGAAGGTGTAGACACTGAATTTTTCTCTCCTAATCAAGTTAGTAAAGAAAAAGAAAATTTTATTTTTCTTTTTGTTGGAAGACTTATAAAAGATAAAGGTTTACTTGAACTTGTAGAAGCCTTTAAAAGGCTTAAAATAGATTATCCAAATCTCGAACTTATGGTAGTAGGAGATTTTGAACCAGAATATCCTAATTCATTGACCGAAGATGAAATAAAAAACTTAGTTAAAGATGGATTTATTAACTATCTTGGTTTTCAAAGTGATGTAAGACCTTTTTACAGTTTGGCGGATTGTGTAGTTTTGCCTTCTTATTATAGAGAAGGAGTACCGAGGGTATTGCTTGAAGCGATATCAATGGGAAAACCTATTATTACTACGGATGCCCCAGGTTGTAGAAATGTATGCATAGATGGGATAAATGGCTTTTTAATAAAACCTAAAAATATAGAAAGTTTATATATAGCTATGAAAAAAATTGTGGAACTTGATAAAGAAAAATTGCTAATGATGGGATTGAATGGGAGAAAATTAGCTAAGGAAAAATATGAAATTTCAAAAATAATCAATGCTTATTTAAAAATAATTGAAAAGACAATTAACTCTACACATAGCCATACATAAAAATAAATCATTTTGTTTGATTAAAGCTTGTTTTTAAAAGTGCAGCCAGTTTTGTTAAAATTTAAAGGGGGATAGGTTATGAAAGAAAGTTATAAGTTTTTTTCTTATCTTCGTGGGGTGATTGACATTGTCGTCTTCAACGGGGCTTTTTTTATCGCATATTATCTGAAATTTGATCAACTTCCGAACTTCTCAAAACCAAATCAATATGCCCTGCTTCATGTCGTTTCAAATCTCATATACTTTACAAGCGCCATTTTAGCTGGGATTTATAAT
>Ga0272445_1001432_pt1 | contig 18593 bp, 15 predicted proteins | sample YNPCB0031_FD_194404 | JGI IMG/M metagenome (GOLD analysis project Ga0272445, IMG submission 194404) | Hot spring sediment microbial communities from Yellowstone National Park, WY, United States - YNP-CB-003-1 | ecosystem: Environmental > Aquatic > Thermal springs > Hot (42-90C) > Sediment... | reverse complement strand
AGGGAAAGGGAAATTCAAAATTTTAAACCGAAAGAATATTGGACGATAGAAGCGATACTGAGAAGTAGGAAGAAGGAAGTAGGAAGTAGGAATGAATTTAGGGCATTATTGGTCAAAAAGGATGGGAAGAAATTGAATCAGTTTGCAATAAAGAATGAAAAAGAGGCAAAAAAGATTGTTGAGGATTTAAAGGATGCAAAGTTTGAGGTTTCAAAAATTGAAAGAAAGGAGACAAAAAGAAACCCTCCAGAACCTTTTACGACTTCAACGATGCAGCAAGTTTCTTGGCAAAAATTTTCCTGGCCAGCAGAAAAGACAATGCAAGTAGCTCAGCAACTCTATGAAATGGGGTATATCACTTACATGAGAACCGATTCTTTGAATTTGTCAGAGCTTGCACTAAAAATGGCAGAGAATTTCATTTTGAGAAATTTTGGAAACAATTATTATCAAAAGAGAATTTACAAAACAAAATCTAAAGTGGCTCAAGAAGCCCATGAAGCGATAAGGCCAACTGATGTTGAAAAAACGCCAGAAATTTTGGCTCAAAAATTAAATGAGCAACAATTGAAACTTTATGATTTAATTTGGAGAAGGTTTTTGGCTTGCCAGATGGCACAAGCGATTTTCGATAGAACTGAAGTTGAAATTTCGGCAAAAAATTATGGGTTTTTGGCAAAAGGGCAAATTTTAAAGTTTGATGGATTTTTGAAAGTTTATCCAATGAAATTTGAAGAAGAGGAATTGCCAGAATTGAAAAAGGGAGAAATTTTAGAGGTTTTGAAAATTTTACCATTGCAACACTTTACTCAACCTCCGCCAAGATACACTGAGGCAACTTTAATAAAAGAACTTGAAAAACATGGAATTGGAAGGCCCTCAACTTATGCTCCAATTTTGGCAACAATTCAAGAAAGAAATTATGTCAAAAAAGATGAAAAAAAGAGATTTTATCCCACGGCGGTTGGAATTTTGGTTAACGACCTTTTGGTAAAACACTTTCCAGAAATCGTCGATATAAATTTCACTGCGAAGATGGAAGATAATTTGGATAAAATTGCAAACGGAGAGAAAGATTTGGTTGAAACTTTAAGAGAGTTTTATAAGCCTTTTAATGAAAATTTAAACAAAAAATACAAAGAAATAAGAAGGGCTGGAATTTTGGAAAAAACTGAAAAGAAATGTCCAAAATGCGGGGCTCAACTTTTAATTCGTGTTTCAAAATACGGAAGGTTTTTGGCTTGCTCTAACTATCCAAAATGCAAATACACTTTCGATTTAGAAAACTCAACTGGAATTTTGTGCCCAAAATGCAAAACAGGAGAAATAGTCAAAAGAAAAAGTAAAAAGGGAAAAATTTTCTGGGGATGTTCGAATTTTCCAAAGTGCGATTTTGTTTTGTGGTCAGAACCAACTGGAGAAGTTTGCCCAAAATGCGGTTCTCTTTTGGTAAAAGAAAATAAAAAAATAAAGTGCTCAAATAAAAATTGCGATTTTGAAAAATAAATTGACTAATTTCATTTTTTCTCTATAATTAATTTAGCGAGGTGAGCACATTGATAAAAATAATTGGAGATCCTGGGCAATCTGATTTAGAAACAATAAAGACTTGGTTAGAAGAATATCTGAAGAAGTTCAATTTAGATTGTCAAATTTATTTGGCTTTCATTGAAAATATAGAACAATATAAAAGGATAATCTATAAATATGGGAAATTACCAAATCTTTTCCCGAAGGATTTACAATCATTGATAGAGCTAGGATTTAACATGATAAGATCTGTGGGGCTTCTCCATGAAAAGATGAGAAAACCAGGAGTTCCTCCAATCATTCTAATAAGAAAAAACAGTAAGGTTTTGAAAATTCATATTTTAGATGAAATAGCTCATATAAAAGAAGATTTAGAAGGGTGGAGTAAAATAAAATTAGAGGCACTTAATCTGCTTTTCCAAGATTTTATCTCTCCAAAAAACCAGGCTCTTCTTCATTGCTTCAGAATTCATATTATTGATTTTTTTGCAAATGAAATGAAGTGTAGATACGGATTAAACAAAGAGGTGTTTGAAGATGCTAAAGTAAAGTTGAACGATTTGATCGAAAATTTCTTTCCCTTAAAAGGAGAATCTAAAATTGGTGACTTTACTCTTGTATTGGCAGCAAGTTTTCTCACTACCTTACCTCCTAGCTATCCGTCTCGAAGACAAGATGAAGAAGAATTGGAGAAAATGATCATTGACTATATCCAGGAAATGTTAATGGATTCTATCTATTGGAAAATAAAATCGATACTCTCCAAATTGAACAGCACGCCCAGAGTAGCCAATATTTACGAAATTGGTTCAGAAATACTTGAATTAGCCCAGGAATTTCTTGAATAGGCCTTTTAGGCTTTTTTTATTTAAATAAAAAAGAGGGGATTAAAGAAAAGAGGTTAAACTTTTTTGAATTCCGAGAACCTCCAGTATTATCGAATACTCTTTCCTTGGAATTTCGTTTTTAAAACTGGACAATTTTTCTTTTTTTGCAACTATCATCGAATCGCTTTCGAGAATTGGTTCAAAAGGTAAATAACAAACATAATATATCTTTTTGGCCTTTCCAAATTTGGTATTCATTTGAGATTCTCTAATTTTTTCAAAATGAAAACTAAATTTTCCAGCTGGAGCAATCTCTTCAACCTCTTTCAATATTCTCATTAAAGTGCCATGATCGCTTTCCCCTCTTCTTTGCCAAGCTTCTAATAACACAAGAAACTTTCTTCTGTTTATTTCTTTGGTCTTTAAAAGAACTTTAAAAGTGGGGGTAATAAACAAAACCACTATCAATTTTTTCACTTAACCACCCTCTATATTATGTGAAATAAAGAAAAAATTGTCAATGAATTTCGTTGACTTTAGGCAAATTTTTAGTAAAATTAAGAGAGTTTAACTCTAGGAATTTGCCCGGGTGGCGGAATTGGTATTCGCGTGCGACTCAAAATCGCATGGGGTTTATCCCCGTGAGGGTTCGAGTCCCTCCCCGGGCACATTGCTTGTTATATGCCTTTGAACCCGTGAGGATGCAAATCCCTCCTCGCCCACATGAAATTTTGAATTCGCTCAAAATTGAATAAAAAATAGGCACTTTCGTGCCTATCTCTTTAATTTATTAATCCTTGTATAAATGTGGTAAAACTTTCCTAAGATCCTTTTCATTAATCGTCCATTTCGCTGCATTTATAACAGAAGGTTTGTTAGTGTTAAAAGCAATAGCGAGTCCAACTCGTTTCATTATCGGTATGTCTTCAACGTCACTTCCTATGTATGCTATTTCCTTAGGAGAAATACCGGATACTTTAGTGAAAGCCTCCAGTAGTGATGCTTTATTTTCATAATCGGTTCTTTCCAAAATAGGTTTAATGAGAGTTCCATCTTTTGCGAACTCTAGTGCACAGTATGGCTGGAGAATGATCTTATTCTGCTTGATTTCATTTTCTAAGTGAAACTCTTTAATCAGCTTTTGTGCCAATTCACGAAAACCACCAATGATGCCGATTTTAACACCCTTCTCTAATAATGTTTCAATAACCTCCTTTACACCGGGTGTATAATTTCTCGAATTTATCATTTGATAAAATCTATCCTCATTTAATCTTCTTTTCTTTAAAATCTCGCAAGCCTTGAAGATCATTTCATTATAATTCAACCTATCTTTTTTAAGTCTCGTATACTCATCATATATTCCCATCCTTATAAACAATAGATCCCAGGTGCTCACTGATATCCTATCTTCTGATGGGTCCTCCAAAATTTTCTCGAAAATAACATTTTCTAAATCGAAAACTACGCACGTGAATGATTCACCCATTATCAGAGTAAGAATGTCAAGCAAAGTTTTCCCTTTCTCTGTAAGAGAATAATACTTTCTTCTCTCTTTAGGATCGTAACCTACTTCTCGTACTAGGCCCGCTTTTACAAGTTGAGGTAGAATGGTATAAATGTGCTTTAGAGAAATTTGTGTTTTGGCATAGATTGCGTATCCATGCGATCTTTCTCCTATTCCTCTCAATATTAACCATAGAGTCTTTAACTTTAGTCTTCCAATTTCAATCATTAGAAAATCCTCCTTTTAATGTACAAAAATTTCTTTTTTATCATAAATTTTAAAGAAAAGTTTGTCAAGATAGAGGAAGTAGTTTAGAAAAATAAAACATAACTTAGAAAATAGGAAGAGTGGGATTAAATTCCAATTTTCTTGTACTTTTCAATTGCCAATTTTACCGCTCCCACTACTGGCTTTTTCTTTAAAACAATGAAATTCGCTTTTCTAGCAAATTTTTTTATTTCTTTTTTAATTTCTTCTCTAAAAATTTCAGACTTAAACATCCCTCCCACAAAAACAACTGGAAATTTTTCTTTCTCAAAATTTAATTTTTTAATTACCGAAATTGTCATTTTCGAAACTTCCTTTGCTGCCTCAATTAGAATTTCTTTTGAAAATTTATCTCCTTTTTTTGAAAACTGATCGACAAATTTTGAAATCGAAGCAACCTTGGTGACAAAATCTTCGCAATAAAAATTATTGTAAAGGTCGACTTCTTTTTTTATTCTCAATTTTTTGAAAATAAATTTTCTCAACTCAAAATCTTTCCTCCTTCCATCTAAAGCCTTTCCAATTTCTTCTAAGACTTTTTTCCCCACCCAAAAAGCAGATCCTTGATCTCCAATCAACCAATCCCAGCCACCAGAAATTGCGACTTTCTCTCCTCTCAATCCCATTGCGATCGCTCCAGTTCCTGCAATTACAACTATTCCGTTTTTTTCATTAGTTCCAGCTCTGAAAGCAATCTTTTGATCTCCATCAACAAAAATCGGAAATTTAAAAAATTTTTGAAGTTCTTTTCTTATTCTTTCTCTTTTTTCTTCATCCCTTTCCAATCCTCCTGCCAATCCTAAATAGGTAATTTTTATTTTTTTATTTTTTGAAATTCTTGAAATCAATTTCCTTAAATTTAAAATGGCTTTCTCAAAGCCAATTTTGTTTGGATTGGTGGAACCAATTTCAATTTCCCTTAAAATCTTACCCTCTAAATTTGCTATTGCACCAATTGTTTTTGTTCCCCCGCCATCAATTCCAATTACATATTTTTTATCTTTTAACCTCATTAGATTCTTTTTATGGATTCCTCGAAACCATAATCAATTCATCTCCCCGAAATAAATCTTTGATTTTGCATTCTGGTTTGGCCTTTAAAGTTTTTTTATACAGTCTTTGAGCATCATTTTCTGCCCCAGTGCTCACCAAAATCAATTTGAGTTTACGATTTTGTTTTTTCAAATATTGTTTTATCTTTTTTAAAGATTCAATAATCAATTTTGTGCCTATTCCTTGACCTCTATACGGAGCGGTAACTCCAATTTGCTCTAATTCCCAAACTGCTTCTTTCCTGAAACCCCCTTTCTCCATCCAAAGAATATAACCAACAATTTCCTTTTTCTCATTTTCTGCTACGAAATATTGCATTCTGGGATAGGCTCTAAAGTTAGATTTAATCCACAATATTGCTTTTTTCAAATTCCCCTTATGAGCAGAGAAACATTCTTCATTTAATTTTCCAATTGCTTTTATATCATTTTCTTTTGCTCTTTTGATTTTTATTCTCATAATTCCTCAAAAACTTTGAAACCTTAAGAATATCTGCTGGATTTCCAAAGTCGAGCCAATAATCTTTAATTTCTTTTACCTTTACCTTTTTCTCCTTTGCCAAAAGATTGATTGCATCGGTCAATTCATATTCTCCCCTTGGAGAAATTTTAATTTCTCTTATTTTTTCAAAAATCTCCGGAGTGAATTTATACAAACCTGCGTTGATTAAATTTCCGATAAATTCCTTTGGCTTTTCAACAATTTCTTTTAAAAATCCATTTTCCAATTTTAAAACGCCGTATTTTTCTGGGTTTTCACAAAAATATCCAGCAACGTAATTATAATCGTCGTCAATCTTCATTTCCTTTAGATCCCTAGTAGAAAAGAGATTGTCTCCGTAAACAGAAACGAAATTTTCCTTTCCAACTATATCTTTTACGCATTTTATAGGACAAGCAGTTCCATATTCTTTTTCTCTTCCCCCTAAAATTTCAAATTGATTTACAACTTTTAAATTATATTTGTACTCCTTTAAAAATTCCTTCCATTTTTCCTTTCCATAACCGATAACTAAAATTAAATCGCTGTAGCCGGCAGCAAGAATGTTATCTAGAAGATAAGTTATAAATGGCCTTTTTAAAACATTGATTAAATGCTTTGACTTCCTCTTTGTTAGAAAAAGCATTCTCGTTCCTTGCCCAGCTGCAGAAATGACAATTTTTCTAATCATATCTTTATTTAATACCGAAAAATTTTTTTGCCTCTCTCACGATTTTCACTGCTTTTATTCTAGTTTCAATTTTCTTTTTTAAAAGATCTTTCTTATTGACATTTTTTGCTCTTAATTGGACATGAATTCTAATACAGTGAGAAGTTCCTGACGGTCTAATGATTAAATAATTTTCCCTTTCTTTATCAAAATAAAACCTAATTCCTTCATCTGGAAAACCCTTCCAACGATGGAGTTGATCGTACTTTCCAGTACAGAACGCCTCTGCAGATAAAATTCTTAATCCAGCAAGAGAAATCTTTTTTCCTTTTTTTATTTCCTCTTTTAATTTATCAGCCCTTTTTAGAATTTCTATTTTCTTAGAAAGTCCTGTCGGTCCCTCGAATTCTCCCCAATAAGGTATTGGTTCATAATGATTGATAAAGCAACCTATTTCAGGGTCTAAATAAAGTTTTTCATCGACCAAATCTATAATTGTCTTTCCCTGAGATTTTGCAAAAGCTGCAAGCTCAGCCAAAAGTAAAGCAGCTAATGTTCCGTCTTTATCTCTAATGTGACCCCCTTCTCCGAGTTTTTCACCGGGTAAAGGAGGACCTCCTAAAATTGAAAATCCGCTTGATTGTTCTAAAGCGGCGACGTTAATTTTTCTTCTTTCGTCCATTCCATAAGTTTCAAAAACGATTTGGGGAAATTTTTCTCTTGATAATTTTTCTCCTTCCCAAACTTTCTTTACCGCCTCGGCAATCATTGAAAAACCAACCCAAGTTTTAACTACTCCAATTCCGTATTTTTGTGCAAGTTTAACAACCATGTCAGTGGTGAGGTGATTCAAAACGATGAACTTTTTATCAGCATCTTTTACTTTTCCATTAATTTTTTCTTTTTCTAATCGATACCATACTAAAATCGACCAAGCAGTATCAGCATCTAAAAGAATCCAACTATAATCTGAATTTTTTCTAAATCCAGCTATTTTAAAGAACTTTGCATACATTTTTTGTTGTTCTTTTGGAATTTTAACAATCAAAGCAACTCTATCAGCATCTGGATCTGTTCCCAATAAAATATCTAGTTTTTGAAATTCCTTTCCACCATATTCTTTTTTAAATTCTCTAACCGCAATTTCAGCAGCCAAAGGATCTCCAGGGTCTGGTTGTTGCTTAAACGCAAAACAGGGGAAAGTTCCATCTAATTTATTTAAAGAATGAATTATTTTTATATTTTTGAACCCTATTTCTTTCAACAAAAATGGAACAAATTTTCTCCCAGCCCCATGGTAGGCTGAGTATCCAATGTTTAATTTATCTCCCCATTTCTCAATCAGTGTTCTGTCTTTTATAAATTTTTTGACATGTTCTAAATAAGGTTTGTGAATGTTTATTAATTCTTTGCCGAAATAATTTTCCCTTGGTAACTTCTCTTTTCCTCCCAAAAAAATAAGAGATTCCTTTGGTACTTTTTCAAAATCGATTAATTCAATTTCCTCAGTTTTCGCTTTTTTTATGAAGTTTTCAAAAATATAATTTCTAGTGTTAATATCCAAACCAGCGCCCGTTTCAGAGGAAATCTTGTAGCCATTGTATCTTTTATCGTTGTGGCTAGCAGAAATTATAATTCCAAAATTTGCGTTCAAAAATGGAACTGCAAAATTTACTTCAGGATAAGGACTTGGTTCGTCAAAAAGATAAACCTTAACTCCCTTTGCTAAAAACAATTTAGCAATCAAATGGGCGAAGGTTTTACCCTGAATTCTGCCATCGTAACCAATGACAACACTTTTTGTTTTCTTTTTCCTTAAAAAATTGGCAACGCCAATCGAAGTGAGAGAAAAGGTAATTTCGTTGATAGTATTCGGTCCTTTTAAAATTTTTGCTTTGAGGCCCTTTTTTTTGAGCTCTTCTAGTTCTTTTTGGGTGAAGGCAACAATTCCTCTAATTCCGCCTGTTCCGAAGGCAATTTTGCCCAAAAATGCAAAAATAATATCCTCCCATCTTTTTTCTTTAATCGCCTTTTTTATTCCTTCTTTCAAATCTGGAAAGAAAAAATCAATCTGCTTGTCTTCCAACCATTCCCTTAAATTCTTCATTACATTTTCTTTCGCTGCAAAATAAAGTTCTTCCCTTATTATTCCTTCTTTGTACTTCCTATCGAGATATCTATTTATTTGTTGGGAGGTAGTCTCAAGAAGTAAGTTTAGATTTTCTTTTCTCATGTTATTTATTTTAACCAAAAAATTGAACTAATGCCATTTTTAATTGGGTCTAAGATCGTAAGGAAAATAGTGGATTAATTTTCATATTTTAATTTTAGCAAAATTTGAAAAATCAAAAAAATTTTATTAGCATGAATTATGAGTGAAAAATTTTTAATTAAAGGGGGAATTCCTCTTTCTGGAGAAGTTAAAATCCAGGGCTATAAAAACTCAGCTGGGGCGGTTTTGGCAGCAACTTTGTTAACTGAAGAGCCATCGATTATTGATAATTTGCCAAAGTGTTCCGACATTCTGAATGAAATTGAAATTTTAAAGCAAATGGGGGCAAAAATAATTTGGTTGAATGAAAGAAAAATTAAAATCGATCCAAAAGATATCGATCCTGAAAAAATTCCTTTCGATCTTTTTGAAAAAATGAGAATTTCTGTTTTACTAATTCCTCCTTTTTTGCATCGCTTTAAAAAAATAAAAGTTCCGCATCCAGGAGGAGATAAAATTGGTTTAAGGCCAATCACTACCCATTTGGAAGCATTTGAGGATTTTGGAATAAAAGTTGAAGAAAGAGGAGGGTTTTATTATTTTGAGGCGCCTAAAAAATTGAAGGGAAGGAAAATTGTTTTAAGAGAATTTTCTGTAACTGCGACTGAAAATCTAATGATGTTGGCAGCAAAAGTCGAAGGAAAAACAAAAATTGAAATTGCGGCTGCAGAACCACAGGTTCAAGATTTGGGAAAATTTTTAGAAAAAATGGGAGTGAAGATTAAGGGATTGGGAACTCATACAATAGAAATTGAGGGAAAGAAAAAATTGAAAGGGGTAGAATTTAGAATTTCTCCTGATTTGATTGAGGCCGCAACTTTTTTTGTAGCCTTTGCGATTACTGGAGGGGAAGGAAAAATTAAAAATGTCAATTCTGAACATTTGACAATTTTTTTAAAGAAGATGAAAGAAGTTGGAGTGAATTTTGAAGTAAAAAACAGAGAAATTCTTGTAAAAAAATCGAAAAATTTAAAGGCAACAAAAATTCAAGTTTTACCCTATCCTGGATTTTTAACAGATTTGCAACCAATGGCTGCGGTTTTACTTACCCAGGCAGAGGGAAAATCTTTAATCCATGAACCTTTATATGAAAATAGATTTCAATATTTGCACGAACTAAGAAAAATGGGGGCAGACGTTGAAATCACAGATCCTCATAGGGCTTTAATTTTTGGAAAAACTCAGCTACTTGGAAACAAAATAAATTCGACTGATATCAGGTCTGGAGCGGCATTGGTTTTAGCAGCATTGGCAGCAAAAGGAGAATCGGTTGTTGAAGGAATAGAGCAAATTGATAGAGGTTATGAAAATTTTGATGAGAAATTGAGGAAATTAGGAGCTAAGATTGAGAGAGTCTAAAAGCTTCCAAGTTTTCATTTAAATATTTCTCTGGAACCACTTTTTTTATTCCCTCTTCCAAACTTTCTCTTTTTAAAGGAAGGAATTTTTTCTTTTGGGCATAACCTAAAAGATAAACTCCTGCCAAAATTTCTTTTTGAAATTTTTCTTTGCAAATTTTTGATGCTTCAACGATTTCAATTTTTTTTGTGAAATCTCTTAAAGAATTTAAAATTTGATCTTCTTTTAAAACTTCCTCGCCAGGAATTGGAATGATTGATTTATTCAATAAAAATTGAGTTTTTGAAGATGCATAATAAAGAGATCTAAGGGCTTCTTGCATTTCCAAAGCTAAAATCAAATCTGCATCTCCTTGGGAAACCAAGGGAGAGGAAATATTTTTTCCCATTCTAAAATGAACCTCGACAGAACCTCCTCTTTGAGATAGTCCATGAAGTTCCGACCCTTTGAAATCTTTATTTTCGAATAAAGCTGCCTCTTCCAAAATTCTCAATAGAGTAATTTGCCCTTGTCCTCCAACTCCAACTATTACTAAGTTAAAATCTTTTTTCATGATTTTTTCTTTTTCTCTAATAAAGCACAAATGTGCCTAGCGACGATTACTGAAACTTCGTCTTTCTCTAAAAATTCCTTTAATGCCTCTTCAAATTCCTTTTGATTTTCAACCTGATCTATTACTTTAACATTCTTTATTCCGCAAGCCTTAATGATATCTTCAATATTTATTGCTTTTCCGTCCCCTACTCCAGGGTGGGGTTGATGGCCTGTCATTGCAGTAGTTCTATTATCCATAATGATTATCAATGGGTTTGATTGGTTAAAAACTGTATTGATCAATGCTGGAATTCCGGCATGGAAAAATGAAGAATCTCCAACAAAGCAAATGACTTTTTGTTTTGTCATTTTTGAAATTCCGTGGGCAACACTCGTCGAAGATCCCATACAATATAAATAATCTTGAAGGTTAATTACCTTGTGAGAAAAGAGCATGTAGCAACCAATTTCCCCCCCAAAGATTACTTTTTGAGGATCGACAACTTTTTTGATTGTATTAATTACCCACCAATAGGGGCATCCTGGACACAAAATCGGAGGTCTCGCGGGTATTTTTATTTTTTCAAATTTTTTCAAATGCAACTGATAATTAAAAGAGGGCTTTTTATTTAAAATTTTTGAGATCGCAATTTCAACATATTCTGGTTTTAACTCTCCAATTTGTGGCAAAATTGCCTTTCTATCTTTCCAAATCCTTCCCCCCTCAATTTTTTCTCCTTTACCCAAAATTTCAACTTTCAAATTTTCTTTTTTTGCTAAAATTGCAATTTCCCTTTCCAAATACGGCTCCAATTCTTCAACAACTAAAACTCTTTTTAAATTTCTCAAAAACTTCAATATTTTTCTCTCTGGCAATGGATAAACAAATCCCAATTTTAAAACTGGTAATTTTAAATTCAATTTCTTCAACGTTTCCATTGCATACAGGAAAGAAACTCCCGAAGTTATAACCCCAACTTTATCTATCGAGGTCCGACCTCCATAGATTATCTTGTGGAATTTTTCAGCTTCTCTTTTAATTTTCTCAACCTTCTCAAAAAGCTCCTTTTTCATTTCCAAAACTCTCGGCGCCATTGTCGAAAACCTTCTCGGATCTTTAGCAAATTTTCCTTCCAACTTCGAACTTCCAACTTCAAACTTCCCTAAAATTACCGGCCCTGATTGATGAGATGCTCTTGTGGTAGATCTTATCATTACTGGAATTTTAAATTTTTGAGAAAGTTCAAAAGCAAATTTTGTAAAATCTTTAAATTCTTGGGGGTTGGAGGGTTCCAAAGTTGGAATATGAGCCATTAGAGAATAAAACCTTGTGTTTTGTTCAGATTGAGCAGAACTCCAACAAGAGGGATCATCGGCAACAAAAATTACCATTGAACCTTCGATACCAGAGTACATTAGAGTATGCAAAAAATCTGATGCAACGTTCAAACCAAAATGCTTCATCGCGACCAAAGATTTAAAACCAGAAAGGGCAGCTCCGGCTGCTGCTTCCATCGCCACTTTCTCATTAGTTGAAAATTCAAAATGAAAATTTGGATTTAGTTTTTTAAGTTCTTCTTTTATCTGCCAAAAAGTATTTCCAATTTCAGAAGCAGGAGTTCCAGGATAAGTTGAAACAAAATCAACTCCGGATTCGATCGCCCCTCGACAAACTGCTTCGTTGCCCAAAAGAATTATTTTTTTGCCTGGTTGAGTTTCTAAAATTTCTTCCATAATTTTATGGAATGAAACCAAAAAGAATTAACAAAAAAAAGGTCACAATAACGCAGATAATGAATACATAGAATTCATTTTTAGGAAATCTTTTCCTCCGAACCAGTATTTCATAGCTTATGAGTAAGAAAGCAATGGCAAAGAGGATAAATATCGGAGGGAAGGAAAACTTAAACTCAAGTGGGATGCCTCTTTCTGTGGTAAGAATTTTAACATTAGGTTGGGAAACAAATTTAACGGTTACGTAAATTAAAAGATATATCCCAAGTATCAAAGAAATTATACCTATGGATATCGATTTTTTGTCGAGGGTGGGTTTCATTTTTTGAATTTAATTTCAGTTATCTTTGCTCCGAATTTTTCTCTGATCGTTATCTGGAGCAAACCGAATATTATTGCCAATAAAATTATACCAAGAACTTTTTCGTATTTAGAAAGAGATTGCCTTCTTAAGAGAACTTTAAAAACAAAGAAAGCACATAAAAAAATGAATAATATTTTAAGTAAGCTTATGCTCAATTCAAAAATTAACTCATAAATTTGAAAAACCAACAAAACGATCATGTCAAGAAGTGAAACGTATCCAATCACTTTTGATAAGGTATCGGTTTTATCCATATTATTCCACGGTTACTGATTTTGCTAAATTTCTTGGTTTATCTACATCATGACCGAGTAAGACTGCCATATAATAGGCAAATAAATGCAATGGAATTATTGTAAGCATTGGCGTCAACATTTCTAAAGTTTTTGGAATGTAAATTACATCGTCGACTAATTTTTTAATTTCTTCATTCCCTTCGGTAGCGATTGCGATAACTGGTCCATTCCTCGCCTTAACTTCTTGAATGTTCGAAATCATTTTATCATAAGCTGAATCTGAAGGACAAATTGCAATCGTTGGAAAGTTTTCATCAACCAATGCTAAGGGTCCGTGCTTTAATTCTCCTCCACAAACTCCTTCTGCGTGCAAATAGGAAATTTCTTTTAATTTTAATGCTCCTTCTAGAGCAATTGGGAAATTGTATTTTCTTCCAATGAACCAAAAATTTTTGAATTCTTTGTATTTTTGAGCTAATTTTTCAATTTCTGAAGCCTTCTTTAAAACTTCTCTTGCTAAAGAGGGCAATTTTGCCAACTCCTCAACAATTCTCTTTCCCATCACCAACGACATTTCTCTTTGCCTTCCAAAAAAAACTGTCATCATTGCCAAAACCGCTATTTGTCCCAAAAATGATTTTGTTGCAGCAACCGCCGCTTCAGGGCCAGATCTTGTGTAAACTCCGGCATCGGTTTCTCTTGCTTGAGAAGATCCGACAACGTTTGTAATTCCTAAGCATAAAATCCCTTTTTTCTTCATTTCTCTTAATGCTGCTAAAGTATCTGCGGTTTCTCCAGATTGGGAAATGAAAATTGCTGCAGTATTTTCATCCAAAATTTGTTTCTTGTATCTAAATTCAGAGGCAACTTCTGCCTTAGCATCGATTCCAGCATATTCTTGAAACATTATTTCCCCTACTTTTGCTGCATAAAAAGAAGTTCCGCAGGCAACCAAAAATACTCTTTTAATTTTCCTCAATTTTTCTTTAACGCTTTCTAACCCTCCCAATTTTACGTTTCCTTCTTCTGGTATCAACCTTCCTCTAATTGCATTTTCAATCGCTTCTGGCTCTTCAAAAATTTCCTTTAGCATAAAATGTGGATATCCTCTTTTTTCTGCTTGCTCTGGTGTCCATTCAATCAATTGAATTGGTTTTTCTTTTAAAATGAAAAAATCGTTTGGTTTTAAAACCGCAATTTCTCCATCATCCAAGCTTATCACCTGTCTTGTCCTAATTAAAATTGCAGCAGGATCTGAAGCAACCAAAAATTCATCCTTGTTTATTCCCAAAAGCAGAGGAGAGGACATTCTTGCAGCAACGATTTTTTGAGGATCTCTTTTTGAAATCACTGCGATGGCATAAGCTCCCCTAATATCTTTCATCATTTTCCTTACTGCTTCCTCTAAATTTCCGTTAAAATATTTTTCGATTAAGTGACACATTACTTCAGTATCTGTCTCGCTCGTAAATTTATGTCCTTCTTTAATCAGTTTTTCTTTTAATTCTTTATAGTTTTCAATTATTCCATTGTGGACTAAAAAGATTTCTCTTTTGCAATCAAAATGGGGATGGGCGTTTTCAATCGTTACCCCTCCATGAGTTGCCCATCTTATATGTCCAAGGCCGATGTTTCCTTCAATTTTTTGACCCTCCAACTTCTTTTCAAGATTTTCTAGTTTTCCAACTTCTTTAACTAAAAAAACTTTATCTCCCTTAAAAACAACAACGCCACTTGAATCGTAACCACGATAGCTTTCTCTCCTCAATCCTTCAATTAAAATCGGCAAGGCTTCTTTTTTCCCAATATAACCAACAATTCCGCACATAATTTTAAACAACAATATTAATCAATTTCCTCGGCACAAAAACAACTCTTTTTATCTCCTTTCCCTCTATCCATTTTTTAACTTTTTGGCTAGAAATTGCAATTTCTTTTGCCTTTTCTTCAGAAATATCTGCCTCAACTTCGATTTTGTCCCTTACTTTTCCGTTAACCTGAATTACCAAAGTAATCATTTCTTCTTTTATTATTTTTTTATCCCATTTTGGCCAGGGGCTCAAAAATATCGATTTTTTATGACCTAAAAATTGCCAAATCTCTTCTGCAATATGAGGGGCAAAGGGGGCTAAAATTTTTAAAAAGCTCTCAAAAATTTCCTTTTCTATTTTCTCTTCTTTCTCCAATTCATTTGCGCAGATCATTAATTGAGAAATTGCAGTGTTGAATTTGAAATTTTCAATGTCCTCAGTAACCTTCTTTATTGTCTGATGCAAAATTTTCAAAATCTTACTTCCTACTTCCTTCTTCCTTCTTCCCACTTTATCTTTCAATTTCCAAACCCTTTCTAAAAACCTTTTTGCCCCAACAACTCCTCTTTCTTTCCAGGCAATTTCTTGATCGAAGGGTCCCATGAACATTTCGTAAACTCTTAAAGAATCTGCCCCGAATTTTTTGCAAATATCATCTGGATTGATAACGTTCCCGTACCTCTTTGACATTTTCCTCCCATCGGGACCCAAAATTAAACCAACTGATTTCAATCTCAAAAATGGTTCTTTTGTTGAAACAACTCCAATATCGTACAAAAATTTGTGCCAAAACCTTGCATAAATTAAATGCCTTGTTGCATGTTCTGCTCCTCCAACGTATAAATCAACTGGCATCCAATATTTCTCTTTTTTCTTTGAAATTAATTCTTTTTTATTTTTAGGATCAATATACCTTAAATAGTACCAACAAGAACCCGCCCATTGTGGCATTGTGTTAGTTTCCCTTTTTGCAGGTCCCCCACATTTTGGACATTTTGTATTTACCCATTTTTCAATTTTTGCTAAGGGAGATTCACCAGTTCCCGTTGGTTCATAATATTTTACTTTTGGAAGTTTTACTGGGAGTTCTTTTTCTGGAACGCAAATCCAACCAGGGTTCAACAATTCTCCTTTGTTGAACTCTCCTTTTTTATATTTCCCCTCCAAAATTCTTTTTTTGCAATTTTCACAAAAGACTAAAGGAAATGGCTCTCCCCAGTATCTCTGTCTTGCAAAAACCCAATCTCTAATCTTGTAATAAACTTTTTTTCCTCCAATTTTTCTCTCTTTTAGCCATTGAGCCATTTTTTCTTTCGTCTCTTTCGAACTTAATCCAGAAAACTCTCCAGAATTTACCAAAATTCCTTCCCCTTCGTAGCATTCTCCTTCTTTTTGCCCTCCCTCTATCACTTTTCTAATCGGTAAATTAAATTTTTTCGCAAAATCGAAATCCCTTTTATCATGAGCAGGAACTGCCATTATAGAACCCGTTGCATAATCTGCCAAAACATACTCTGAAACAAAAACCGGAACTTTCTCTTTGTTGAAAGGATTTTCAGCCAAAATTCCTTCAACCTTAATTCCAGTTTTTTCCTTTTCTCTTTCTTCTGCCAATTTTGCCTCAACTTCTTTTTTGTATCTTTCAATTTCTTTCCAATTTTCAATTTTTTCTTTTAAATTTTCCAAAATTTTATTTTCTGGCGCTAAAACAACATAGGTCATTCCAAAAACTGTATCAATCCTTGTTGTGAAAACTTTGATTTTTTCTTTCAATTCTTCGTTTCCTTTAAAAACCTTCATTTCAAACTCAACACCTTCTGATTTTCCAATCCAATCTTTTTGCATTTTTATTATGTGCTCTGGCCAATTTAAATATTTCAAATCTTCTAAAAGCCTATCAGCATATTTTGTAATTTTTATTATCCATTGCCTCAAAGGTTTTTTCTCAACTTTAGATCCGCATCTTTCGCACCTTCCTCTTTCTAAATCTTCGTTTGCCAAACCAGTTTTACAAGAAGGACACCAATTTATAGGCTCAAAGGATTCATAAACTAAGCCTGCTTTAAAGAGTTGTAAAAATATCCATTGGGTCCACTTGTAATAATCCGGGTTGGTAGTATTAATTTCCCTTTCCCAATCGTAAGTAAATCCAATTTTTGAGAGCTGTTTTTTAAAATTTTTTATGTTTTGTCTCACTGCAACCTCAGGATGAATTTTGTGTTGCAAAGCATAATTTTCTGCTGGCAACCCAAAAGCATCCCAGCCCATTGGATGCAAAACATTATATCCTTGCATCATTTTCATTCTCGAGATTACATCGGTCGCAATGTATCCTCTCAAATGACCAACATGAAGCCCTGCTCCCGAAGGATAGGGAAACATATCCAAACAATAAAACTTTGGTTTTTTAAAAACTTCCTTAACTTTGTAAATTTTTCTTTCATTCCAAATTTTTTGCCACTTTCTCTCAATTTTTCGAAAATTATATTGCATATCTTTCATTTTAGAAAAAAATTAAAGGAAGCAAAAGTTTCCATAAAAAAGAACAGAAAAAAAGAAAGGAGGTTAAGGTACTGAAATGTGCCGGAGGTAGTACATTGGCAAATTTCCTTCGCATTTCTCTATTATCACTTCTACTCCATCTTCAGAGACTTTCAAAGTCTGGTAAAGAATTCCTTGCTCACCATTTTTTAAAGTTACGGTTTTCTTAATTCGGTATCTTCCGTGGTGCAGTGTATAGTAAAGCACTGTATGGGGTCGAGGATTTTTTTGTTCTTCTTTTTTATACGGTTTTAACCTCTTACCCTCTCCATCGAAGATTTCCTCTTTTATCACACCATTTCTAAACCTTCCCGAGGTCAAAATCACTGTACTGTTCACTATCTTCATTCTCTCATTCCTCTTTTCTACCGGCAGGAATTTTTCCTGCCGGCGAACTGCCCACCAAATTTTGATGAGCAGATCGCCAACAGAAAATTGATTTTAAGGAGCTAAATTTTTAGGGCCTCCTTTTGGGAGGCCCTTGAAGTATGTTCTTTTCTATTAAAATTTATTTAAAAGGGCCTCCCAACAAAAAAACCAAAATCAAAATGAATTTTGTTGAGAGGCCAATTCCGTTTTGAATTAAAATTTTTTGCATGTTTTAAACTAATTAGCAAAATCAAGAACTTCTGTCAAGGGGGTTAAACTTTTGGAAATAAGTGTCCTGTTTTCTTTCCCTTTATTTGTTTTTTTATTTTTTCAGAGGTTTGGGGCAAAAATGGTTCCAAAAGCTCTGCTATTTGAGAAAGAGAAAACAAGAGATTTTCGATTATTTCCCTTTGCCCTTTTCTCTCTTCCCAGGGCTTCTCCTTTTCAATGAATTTATCGCAAAATCCGATCAAATCCCAAATAGAAATTAGGGCCTCGTTGAACTTAAATTCTTTCATTGCCTCTTTGTATTTTTTTGAAACGTTTAAAATTTTCTCTTTTATTTCTGGATTCTTTTTCCTAATTTTTGAAAATGGGAGAACTTTAAATTTTTGGGCCAATGATATTACCCTCGCTGTCAAATTCCCCAACCCTGCCACCAAATCAGAATTGTACCTTTGCTTGAATTTTTCAAAAGTAAAATCTAAATCCTCAAATGGAGAAGATTCTCTCAAGAGAAAGTATCTCAAAGGATCTGCTCCATATTTTTCGATTATTTCTGATGGATTGACAACATTTCCTAAACTTTTTGACATTTTTTGCCCTGCCACAGTTATAAATCCATGAACTAAAATTCTCCTTGGAAGTTCAATCTTTGCCGAAAGGAGCATTGCTGGCCAATAGATTGCATGGAATTTTAGGATATCCTTTCCGATAATATGTAAATCCGCCGGCCAGTATTTTTTGAAAGTTTTTTCATCCCTTCCATAACCTATTGCTGAAATATAATTTGTCAAAGCATCAAACCAAACATAAATTA
>Ga0272445_1001431_pt1 | contig 18596 bp, 21 predicted proteins | sample YNPCB0031_FD_194404 | JGI IMG/M metagenome (GOLD analysis project Ga0272445, IMG submission 194404) | Hot spring sediment microbial communities from Yellowstone National Park, WY, United States - YNP-CB-003-1 | ecosystem: Environmental > Aquatic > Thermal springs > Hot (42-90C) > Sediment... | reverse complement strand
CGGGCGCGCCCACACAGCGGCGCCCAGCGCCCTTTGGGCGCTGGCCGCCGCCCAAAAAGAAAGTTTATGATGGGAAATGGTAGAGAGAAGCGATTTATTTTCACTTCCGAGGCTATATGTGGGGCCTTGGTCGGGGGAGAGGTTCGCGCGTGATTTGGGTAAGTAGAGAGCCAGCCTATGTCCTGTGTATTTTTGTTCTGGATGAAGATGCTTGGTCTCCGCTCCGGAATAGCTCGGTATAGGAATGGCGCAGGGTTTATTGGGCGTTTTCGGGGAAGCTTAAGACTGAGAGGGTGGTGAAGCTCCTTTTTTTAGGTACGGGTACTAGTCAGGGGGTTCCCATGATTGGGTGTGATTGTGAGGTGTGTCGGTCGGCTGATGTGCGGGATCAGCGGTTTCGTTCGTCGGTGGCTCTTTTTGTGCGGGATAAGGTGTGGGTTATTGATACGGGGCCGGACTTTCGGATGCAGGCGCTGCGGTATCGCCTTCCTACCGTGGATGCGATTCTTTTTACTCATGCGCACAAAGATCATACGGCGGGATTGGACGATGTTCGGCCGTATAACTATCTTCAGAATAAACGTATTCCGTTATATGCGGATGCTTTGGCGGCGGCTCAGCTGCAGAGGGAGTTTAGTTATGCGTTTGGGGAGGTGAATTATCCTGGGGTGCCGCTTTTGGACTTGTGGGAGATACAGGCGCTCAGTCCGTTTTGCTTACATGGGGTGGAGGTATGGCCGTTGCCTTTGTGGCATTATAAGTTACCTATTTTGGGGTATCGGATAGGGGGTTTGGCGTACCTGACGGATGTGAGTCGGATACCGGAGGAGACTTGGCCGTATTTAGAGGGTTTGGAGGTGCTGGTGCTTTCGGCGTTGAGGCGAGAGCCGCATATAGCGCACTTACATTTGGAGGCGGCATTGGCGGTCGTAGCTCAGCTCAAACCCCAAAGAGCCTATTTCACGCACATTAGTCATCTCATGGGACGTCATGCGCAGGTGGAGTTAGAGCTGCCGGAGGGGGTATTTTTGGCGTACGATGGGTTGGAGGTGCTGGTTTCAGAGCCTGCGTGAAAACTTTGTATTTTTGTCTGGTATGCGTTGGTTATGGGCATGGGCGGGGGTGGGGCTTTGGGCGCAGGGGGTGTTGGGGATTGGAGTGGAGGGGTATGAGCGGGGCCAGCGCATGCGTGCGGAGCATACCTGCGATGGGGCGGATTTGCCGCCGGTGGTGTCATGGAGGGCTGTGGCCGGGGCGAAGGCCTATGTGGTATGGTTTTACGATCCGGATGCGCCGGTAGATACTTTTACCCATTGGCTGGTGGTCAATCATAGGGATACGCAGTTGGGTCCTGCTCAGCGGCAGGTAGGGCAGCCTAATGACTTTGGTCGGGTCGGATACGGAGGGCCTTGTCCCCCGACGAAGCATGGTGCCCATCGGTATGTATTTCGGGTGTATGCGCTTTCGCAGCCTATCAAAGTAGGGCCCACCGCCGGCTGGAAAGAAGTCCAGGCCCAGCTCGGCGGCAAAGTCTTAGCCGTAGAAGAATACGAGCTTTCCTACCAGCGGCAGCGGCGCTAATGCGGGGACGGGCAGCGCAGGTCTTGGCTATTGGATTAGGGATATTAGTTGCAGGCATAGGGCTTCTTTTCCTGATAGGGCTCTGGGTAAGCACCTCTCGGGAAATTGCTCTGTGGGAAGCTCTCACCGGGGGCGACCTCAGCCGTTGGCGCTTCTATGATGGATTGTATGTAGGGTGGGTGTATGGTTTTTTAGGAGGGCTTTTGGTGCTGAGCTTGGGGGTAGGCTTTTACTGGCTCAGTAAAATCAGTGGGGGGCTGGCGGCGTTAGAATTGGCTTTTCGGAACCTTTTAGAGGGGCGTCCTCAAAACTTTGCCCAAAATCCTAAAACCATTCAGGAGATAAACGACCTCCAAGCTGGAATTGCGCAGTTGGATCGTTTTCATCAAAGGTTAGCTGCGCTTTTACGGGGGGATATTTCACCCTCACCTCAGGACGAGGAGTTACCTCCGTACTTTCGGGGGATTCTTCGGGAGATTCAAGAGCGTTTTTTGGTGGGGCAGGCCCAGCAGCGATTTTATGAGGCTTGGCGGATGGGGGCGCAGGTACTTTTGGGGTGGGGGTATGGTCTGTCGGAGGTCAGTGCTTACTTACAAAAGGCAGTTTCCTGGCTCACCGAAAAATCTGGCGCGCTCATAGGAGGTTTTTATCGGCTTCGGGGGCGGCAGCTCGTACGAGAGGCGGCCTATGCGTATCCCGCAGAAGCCCCAGAAAATTTCCTCGTAGGGGAGGGTTGGGTCGGCAGTGTAGCCCAAACCGGAGAAGCCCTCTGGCTCTATCCTATCTCGGCCCAAGCTACCGTCTTAGAGCCGCTCATAGGTAAAGAGAGGATTGCGCTGGCCATTTTGCCTGTAATCGCCGGGAATGAACTTTTAGGCGTGTGGGAAATGGCCGCCTTCAACCCCTGGTCGGAAGAAGAAAAACAGCTCATAGAAGGATGGCTATTCTTTTTCGCGGTGGGCCTCTTGTATTTTCAGCAAAAAACTCAGGAAGAAACCCTCCAAAGAGCTCTTTATGCCGCGCAGAATGTACAAGGCCAGCTGGAAAGCCAGATTAAGCATTTGAATGAGCATTTAGAAGCCGTTCAACGAGAAAAAGAGGACTTAGAGAAACTCATGCAGCAGCGGGAGCAGGAGCTTTTACGTTTAGAGGCGCATCTAATGGAGTATAAGACCCGAGAGGAATTTGTGCTGGGGCACCTCCGGGAAGTAGTTGTTTTGTTTGAGGCTTCAGGGCGAACCCGCTATATAAGTCCATCGATTGAGGCCCTTATTGGGTATAAGCCTTATGAGCTGGAGGCTTTCTTTCGGCATATCGTAAAAGAAGATGCCGAGAAGGTGGCGAGTTTCTTTCGGAATCTTCAAAAAAGTCCTCAGGAATCGTCTTCGGTGGAATTTCGCTATCGGCACAAAAACGGGGAGACGGTGTGGTTGGAGCTGCGGGCCTATAATCGTTTGCAGGACCCTGTGATGGGGGCTATTGTAGGGTTTTTGCAGGATATTACGGCTCGGGTGGAGTTTGAACGTCAGTATCGTACCCGACTCAAGTTTCAATCTCTGGTTGAGCATTCGCCGGATTTGATATGGCGTTTAGACAGGGAGGGGAACTTTTTGTATGTCAATCCGTTGATTGAGCAGTATACGGGCTATCCTCCCACGCATTACATTCGGAATAGTATCTATTCGGTGGGGTTTTCTATGGACGAAGTTCGTTTTTGGCGTCGGTTTTTAGATGGGGTGTTTGAAACGTTGGAGATGAAGACGGAGGAGATTCGGTTTCCTTCGGTGTATGGGGAGCGGCGGATGAGTGTGCGGGGGATACCGGAGCTGGGGCCGGATGGGGCGGTGGAGACGGTGGTGGTGCTTTTGCAGGACATTACGGAGCTGCGGGAAGCACAGGAGCGTCTGCGGCGTCAAAAGGAGGAGTTAGAGCAGCTGAATGTTTTACTCAAAAAGCAAAAGCAGGAGCTAGAGGAGAAGAATCGGGACATTATGGAGAGTATTGCGTATGCGCGGCGGATACAGGAGGGGATTTTGCCTGAGGAGGAGGTGGTGCGGCGGTATTTTGCGGATGGGTTTGTTTTGCATATTTTGCGGGATGTGGTGGGGGGAGATTTTTACTGGATTCGGGAAGTGGATGGGCGGATTTATGTGGCGGTGGTGGATTGTACGGGGCATGGGGTGCCAGGGGCTTTCATGGCGTTTTTGGGGCATACGCTTTTAGAGGGGGCAATTCAGGATCGGCGTTTACGGGAGCCGGCTCAGATTTTACAGGACATGGAGCAGCGGCTCAAAGAGATGCTGGGAGCAGGCGAGACGCCAGATGGAATGGATATGGCTTTGTGCGTTTTTGAGCCGGAACGGCGGGTATTTCATTTTTCGGGAGCCCATCGACCTTTGTGGTTTTATCACGGAGGACGTTGGCAGCTCATCTCGGGAACCCCTGCGGGATTAGGAGGCGCCGCGTGGTTAGAACCCCTCAAGGTATTTACAACGCATACTTTTGCCTATGAGCCGGGGGATATGGTCTATCTATACACCGATGGTTATTTAGACCAGTTTGGGCAAGAGACAGGGCGACGTTTAGGACATCGGCGGTTTCGGGAATTAATCATGGATTATGCTTTCTTACCTATGGCGCAACAAAAGGAACTTTTAGAGATCTTCCTAAGGCAATACCAAGGTAGCTTACCCCAGACGGATGACATTACGGTGATGGGCTTGCGTTTGTAATCTTTGCCTATATTTGCCGTGGTTATGACTTCTTCTGAAGTAGAGCTGTTACACAGTCCGGCACTCCAGTATGCCTATCCCCTCTATCGCAACATGCTGGATAATAGTATTGTCTTCATGTATCATGGCCCTATTACCCCGGATATTGTCGTAGATGTTTTAGGAATAGTAGAGGAGAGGTTGGAGGGTAGTGGGGAGCATCGGCGCGTGAGTAAAAAGCTCTTCAATATCATGGTGGAGTCGTTCTCGCTAACGGATGAGATGAGTCAGGGGGATACGATTTTGATGGTTCGGCAGCTGCCGTATTTGTATTCGGTGAGTATTGGGCGGCGGATTCGGACGGGCTCTGTGCATGAAGTGCGGTCTTATTTAGATGCGGTCAATGTGATGGCGCCAGAGCAGGTGCGGGCTGAATATCACCGTCTGCTCAACGAAGGTATGCCCAACATGCCTCTGACGGTAGGGGGCTTGCCAGCTATTAGCATCTTAGACTTAGCCCGGAAGTGTAATGGCTATTTACATTACAGCTTCGAGTACTTAGATGACGAATATAGCTTTTTTAGCCTAGAAGCAAAGATAGATAAAATAAAAAAGTGTTAGCTATATGCAAGCCCTGCGAATAGAGTCTACACATAAAACGCCGAGAGTGATTTTAGACCCAGAGAATGGCATATTTGAATTCTCTGGGCGCAGTATTCCCGAGGATGCCTTGGGATTTTACAGGCCTATTTTTGATTGGCTGGATGAGTATGCAAAATCTCCTTTGCCTGTTACGCATGTAAAATTTGATTTAGAGTACTTCAATACCAGCAGCTCAAAAAACATCCTGGAAATCCTCAAACGTCTGGAATCCATTCATACGAATGGCCATGAAGTACGGGTGACCTGGTATTACGATGAAGACGACGAGGACATGGAGGAGACGGGACAGGATTATCAAGCCCTTCTCAACCTGCCCATAGAACTTTCTGTAAAAATCCAATCCTAAGAGCCTATGAGCATGACTTATAGCTATTACAAGAACATGCAGATCAACAACATCATCTTCGTCTATCAGGGCGAAGTGACGGCTGATCTGGTGTCTTCTATTTTGCAGATGATAGAAAATAAGTTAGAGGGGGAGGGTGAGGATAAAAAGGTCAAAAAGCGAGTCTTTAATGTCATGGTGGAATGCCTGCAAAATGTGTATCATCATCTGGATGCGTTACCGCCGACCGACCCTACGAACCCCGTGAGGGATAAGACAGCTCTTCTGATGATTGGGCGGGAGGAAAAGGATTATTTTATTATCACGGGTAATCATGTGCTCAATGATAGGATTCCGGATCTTAAGGCGCGTTTAGACCGGATTAATCGGGCTACTAAGGAAGAGCTCAAGCAGTTGTACCAGGAAGTGCTGACGGGGGGAGAGTTTACGGAGAAGGGAACGGCGGGCTTAGGGATGATAGATATTGCCCGAAAGTCGGGTCAGAAACTGGGTTATGACTTTCATCCGGTCAATGACAAGTACTCCTTCTTTAGCTTAGAGGCGCGTGTCTCCCGAATCCCAGATAAAGGCTAACTTTGCGGCGGCCATGCGAAATCTTGTTATTGAACCCACCTCAAAAACCCCCAAGGTTATCTTGAATGCAGATTTGGGTATATTTGAAATCTCCGGGCGAAGCATCCCCGAAGACTCCATAGGTTTTTATCGGAAAGTACTGGACTGGTTAGACGAATACTCTAAGAATCCCCTGCCCGAAACCATCTTCAAGTTTCATTTAGAATACTTCAATACCAGCAGCTCCAAAGTACTTTTAGATATTTTTCGGCGCTTGGAGCGGCTTCATAAGGCGGGCCACAAGGTAGTCATTCGGTGGCATTATGATGCCGACGATGAGGATATGGCAGAAACAGGCCAAGACTACCAGGCCCTCTTAGATGTGCCTTTTGAACTCGTGCCCGTATAAAATTCGTATCTTTGCTCCGTATGGAGACCGAAGGCCGTCGCAAGATAGACGAGTTTGCTGAGGAAAGTCGTATTTTGGAAAATGCCCGACTCACCCTGGCTAAAATAGACCTAACACCCGATCAGTGGCGCCAACACTATGAGCAGCTCGTAGAAGCCTACGCCAATCTTTTAGAAAGTGCCCGAGTCCTTACTCGCAATTCTGACCGCCTTCAGAGAAAACTGGATGAAGCCAACCGAAAGCTGGAAATGCAAAATAAGCTCCTTGAAAAAGAAGCCGAGGAAGCCCTTCTCAAAAGTGAGAGTGTCCTCCAGGTCAATAAGCGGCTCGCCGAAGAGAAAATGCAGCTGGATACCCGAGTCAATCGCGTACAAATGGCTCTTATCGTCATGGTGGCCGTGCTAATAGTGGTGATTCTCTTTATGCTTTATTACCTCATTTTTGATCCAGAGCGGGCCATACGTCTCATGCAAGAATTCAGAAAGTAAGCTTTTCTCAATTGAGAGCCCTTTATGTGGGTGTATGGGCTCCTACTTTTGGTTTTTTCGGATTCTGTCAAGGGCCTTTCCTACGTGGTGAGCCCGATAGAGGGGGCTGTCGCTTTTGGGGTGCAAGTTCGGGTAACTCGGGCCGACCGATTTGGGTGGCTGGTACTCTATCGGCGACTACCTGGCATGGAAGGATGGAGTGAGCTGCAAAAGGTCTTTGTGGATCGGTGGCAAGTCCCTCGGGTGTATGTGCTGCAAGACCTTGCACGCGGCGAGGTGGGCTGGGCCTATCGGCTGGTATGGCGCAGCGGCTCTACAGAAGAAGAGCTCGCCCTTTACTACCCATACGGACAGATCCCAGCCCCCCCTAAGATTCAGCAGGAAGAGATAGGTAAGCCTATCTTGCGATGTATTTTCCCCGAGCCGGGCAACTTTCTCTTGCGGGGGTATAATAGTTATGGTGAGGAGGTATTTACTTTTCCTGTGGAGATATCGCGAGCATGTACAGAACGTTATCAGCTGCCTCCTCTTCGAAAGGGGCGCTATCTGGTGCAAGTATTGGAGCTTGAGAGCCGCGTATCTTTGGCCGAAATCGTGGTAACCTTATGAAGCGGGTGGCTGTACTGGGGGCAGGTACGATGGGGACGGGGATTGCCCATGTTTTTGCGCAGTACGGGTATGCCGTGGCCTGGGTAGAAGTAGATAAGAGCCGCTGGGAAAAGGCCCGGGCTACCGTTGCGCAGAATGCAGAACGTCAAGTCAAAAAGGGCCTTCTCACACCCCAAGAGCGAGAAGCGCTTCTATCGCGCCTCACTTTTTATGAGGGAGTGGCAGAAGCCGTAGAAGGGGCAGAAATAGTCGTAGAAGCTATCCCTGAAGATATAGAGCTCAAGCGTAAGGTCTGGCGGGCCGTGGGAGAGGCGGCTGCGCCGGATACGGTTTTAGCCACGAATACCTCTTCCATTTCTATTACGCGGTTGGCGGCGGAGGTCCCTCGGCCAGAGCGATTTATTGGCATGCACTTTATGAACCCTGTGCCGGTGATGCGGCTGGTAGAGGTGATTCGGGCGTATCAAACCGATGAGGCCACCACCCAAAGCGTAATTGCAATAGCCAAAGCCCTCGGAAAAGAGCCCATCGTCGTGCAAGATTACCCGGGATTTATCTCCAATCGGGTGCTTATGCCCATGATCAATGAGGCGATATATGCCTTATGGCAGGGGGTGGCGACTCGGGAGGCCATAGACAGCATCATGAAGCTCGGCATGAACCATCCTATGGGGCCCTTGGAGCTGGCGGACTTTATTGGGCTGGATGTGTGTTTGGCGATTTTGCGGGTTTTGCACGAGGGATTTGGTGATCCGAAGTATGCCCCGTGCCCGCTTTTAGTGAATATGGTTCAGGCAGGTCATTTAGGCCGAAAGACCGGACGGGGCTTTTACGAGTACTCCTAATGCGGCTCTGGCGCTTTATTTGCAATCCCTACGAGGAGAATACCTACCTTATTGCTGAGGGGCGGGCCGCCTGGGTTATTGATCCGGGCTTTTATACTTCCAGTGAGAGAGAGGCATTTTTAGAGGTAGTAGAGGCAGAGGGCTTAGATTTGCGGGCTGTGTATTTGACGCATGCGCATATAGACCATATTTTGGGGGTTCGTTGGGTGGTGGAGCGGTTTGGGGTGCCGCTGTACTATCATGAGGCGGAGGAGGTGGTATATGCGCATGCTGGGGAGTGGGCAGGGATGATGGGGCTCCGATATGAGGCGGGGCCTAAGGCAACGGCTTATGTGGGGGAGGGAGAGCTGGACTGGGAGGGGCTAAAGGTTCAGGTGCTGCATGTACCGGGGCATTCGCCGGGGTCGGTGGCGTATTATTTTCCACAGGCGGGGAAGGTCCTGAGCGGGGATGTGCTTTTTGCAGGGGGGATTGGGAATTATCACCTACCTTTGGCGAGCTACGAAGAGCTTATGCGGAGCATCGTGGAGAAGCTATTGCCTCTGGGAGAAGCCATAGAAGTTTGGCCCGGACATGGGCCTGCTACGACGATTGGAGCCGAGAAGGTCTCTAATCCTTTTTTGCGGGATGCAGTCTGAGATAGAAAAGCGGGAAACGATGATTCTTTATCGGCCTTTGGAGCCTGTGTTGAATGCCTCTCACACCGTCCAGCTCAAATCGGATTTTGCGGTTTTAGCGCATACCAGTGAGCATAAGCCTGTGGTCGTGGACCTGAGCCAGGTTCGTGCCATAGATAGTTCGGTCCTGAGTGCCCTTCTCATGCTAAGGCGCCTTTTGGAAGGGCAGGGTCGCCCTCTCGCTATTGTAAGCGATCAGGAGGCTGTGAAAAATGTATTTCGCCTTTCAAAAATGGATATCGTTATGCCGCTCCTACCTAATATAGAGGAAGCGTTGGCATACTTTGGCCAACAGGAAGTAGAAATGCTTCCTAAAAAAGTAGAAGACGAGCCCGAAGAGGAAGACATGGAAGAAGAGGACTGGGACGAAGAGGATTGGGAAGATGCGGAGGAAGACTGGGACGATGAGGAAGAGTGGGAGGACGAGGACTGGGACGATGAGGATTGGGATGATGAGGACTGGGAAGATGAGGAGGAAGACTGGGAGGATGAGGAGGATGAAGATGAGGAAGAGGAAGATTGAGTAAGGCGGTATTTACGGTGACGGTCTTGGGGACGGCGAGTGCGATGCCGCTCCATGGCCGTCATCATTCCGCTCAATGGGTCCGCTATAGCGGCTATCATTTTCTTATAGATTGCGGAGAGGCCACGCAGTACCAGGTTTTGAGGTACAATCTGCCGTGGCATCGGTTAGTGGGGGTATGTATTTCGCATCTTCATGCGGATCATGTGGGGGGGTTGTCGGGGTTATTGACGAGTTTGCATTTGCAGGGGCGGGTTCGGCCGTTATCGGTATATGGGCCTTTGGGGCTGAAGGAGTATTTAGAGGCTGTGCTGATGGGGACTTATCAGATGCTGCGGTACCCTCTGTATGTAGTGGAGGTGTGGCCTGGTCAGGAGGCCGTATGTGTGTGGCAATCCCCGGAGATGCGGCTATGGGCTTTTACCTTGCGTCATGGGGTGCCGGCGCTGGGATTTCGGTTTGAGGAGATGCCGGGGGCTCGTCGGCTCCATGTGGAAAAAGCGCAAAGTCTGGGGCTCTCTGGTGCCGAGCTGGCCCGGCTTCGCGAGGAAGGCACCTTGGAATGGCAAGGCACCCGCCTCACCTGGGAAGACTTGAGCTTACCACCACCACCCCCCCGCTCTTATGCCTATTGTAGCGATACCGTTTATGATGAGCGCTTGAGGGAATTTGTTAAGCAGGTGAGCATGCTGTACCATGAGGCTACATTTCTTTCTACTCAGCGGGAGCGGGCACGTCAAACTTTTCATACAACGGCGGCGGAAGCGGCGACCCTGGCAAAAGCCGCTCAAGTCCAGAAGCTCCTTATCGGACATTTCTCTGCCCGCTACAAAGACCCCCTTCCCCTCCTCCAAGAAGCGCAAGCCGTCTTTCCCCACACCCTTTTAGCCGAAGAGGGGAAAACCTACCCGATTGAGCATGCATAACCGAGAACAGGTTCTATTCGGGATTTTATCCGCATTTTTCTTAGGGAATGCCCTCATAGCTGAGTTTATTGGCGTCAAGATTTTTTCTTTGGAGCGGGTTTTGGGGTTAGAGCCTGTGCCGCTCCGGTTATTTGGGCAGGAGGGCTTGACCTTATCTCTGTCGGCTGGAGTGATTTTGTGGCCCTGGGTATTTATTGCTACGGACCTGATTAATGAGTATTATGGCCTGCGAGCGGTGCGTAGGATATCATTTATTGGGGCGGGGGTGATTGCGTATGCCTTTGTGATGGTATATGTGGCGATGAGTTTGCCACCGGCGGATTTTTGGGTTTGGCGAGAGGTGGGGGGAGAAAAGCTGCATATGCCGACGGCTTTTTCTGCGATATTTGGGCAAAGCCTATGGATCGTAGCGGGTTCATTGACGGCATTTCTGATAGGGCAGCTGGTGGATGTAGTGAGTTTTCATTGGCTTAGGCGGCTTACGGGCGGGCGATGGTTAGCAGTGCGGGCAACTGGATCCACGCTAATCTCGCAGTTTGTAGATAGCTTTGTGGTGTTGTATATTGCATTTTATTGGGGGGCTGGGTGGAGTTTTGCCCAGGTAACGGTAATAGGGTTATTGAACTATGCATATAAAGCGACTATGGCTCTCTTGCTGACGCCGGTATTGTACGGAGTTCATGCGATTATAGACTGGTACTTGGGGGCGGAGCGGGCGCAGGCGCTGGTAGAACAGGCGGCCCGGGAAAGTGCATGGCGCCTGGGAATGGGAAAATTGGAGGTCTCGTAGGAAAAGCAGGATGCCTTGCCGGTCTATACCCTTCTTTATAGTAGCGCTCACTTTTCATCTATGGTTCTTATCGCATAGCGAGGTATTTTCAGGAGTCCTGCCTTACTCAGTAGGTGCTCAAATGTAACCCGAATCACGCCTAAGCCATATCGGATGCTCCGGGGGAAATTGATGGAGGAAGCCTCTGGGAAGTAGCGGGTGGGGCAGCTTACTTCTCCGATGCGAAAGCCGGCATACAGCACTTGGGATAAGAACTCGTTATCAAAGATGAAGTCATCGCTATTATGCTGCCAGGGGATGGAGAGGAGGACGCGTTTGTGATAGGCGCGGTAGCCCGTGTGGTATTCGGAGAGTTTGGCGCCGAGGAGGAGGTTTTGGAAGAAGGTGAGGGCGCGGTTGGCGATGTATTTATAGAGGGGCATGCCGCCTTTGAGGGCGGTGCCGCCCAGGATACGGGAGGCTAAGACGACATCGTAGAGGCCGGAGGCAATCATATAGGCCATGACGGGGAGGAGCTTAGGGGTGTACTGATAGTCGGGATGGAGCATGATGATGATGTCGGCGCCTACTTGGAGGGCGGTTTGATAACAGGTTTTTTGGTTGGCGCCGTAGCCGCGGTTTTGGGGGTGGACGAGGATGTGGTGGAGGTTGAGGGTTTTGGCGATGGCGACGGTGTCGTCGCGGCTGGCGTCATCTACGAGGATGATTTCATCGACGATGGTGCGGTCAATTTCGTGGACGGTTTGGGCTAAGGTGGCGGCGGCGTTGTAGGCGGGTAGGACGACGACGAGCTTTTGGCCGTTGATCACACTTCAAAGCGGATGCCCTGAGCCAGGGGAAGGGTATGGCCGTAGTTGATGGTGACGGTTTGGCGGCGCATGTAGGCTTTCCATGCGTCGGAGCCGGCTTCGCGGCCGCCGCCGGTTTCTTTTTCGCCGCCGAAGGCGCCGCCGATTTCAGCGCCAGAAGGGCCGATATTGACGTTGGCGATGCCGCAGTCGGAGCCTGCCGGGCCTAAAAATTGCTCGGCTTCTTGGAGGCTATCGGTAAAGATGCTGGACGAGAGGCCTTGAGGGACGCTGTTTTGCAGGGTAATGGCTTCGTCCAGGGTCTGGTAACGCATGACATAGAGGATGGGGGCGAAAGTTTCTTGCTGGACGATAGGCCAGTGGTTTTGGGCTTCCACGATGGCGGGCACGACGTAGGTGCCGCTTTCGTAGCCGGGGCCGCTCAGGACTTCACCACCATAGAGGATGCGGCCGCCCTCCGCTTTGACGGCTTCTAAGGCTTCTTGCATCATAGCTACGGCGGCCTTGTCTATGAGGGGGCCGATGAGCGTATCGGGATTGAGGGGATTGCCAATGCGTTGGCGGGCTTGCTGATAGACGGCTATAAGACGCTCCAGGAAGCGATCATAGATGCTTTCGTGGAGGATGAGGCGTCGTAGGGAGGTGCAACGTTGGCCCGTAGTGCCCAAGGCGGCGAAGGTTACGGCTCGCAACGCTAAGTCCAGGTTAGCATGGGGAGTTATGATGACGGCGTTGTTGCCGCCGAGTTCTAAGAGGGTGCGGCCGAGGCGTTTAGCGACGGTTTGGGCGACGGAACGTCCCATGCGGATGGAGCCTGTGGCCGAAATCAGAGGCAAACGCGTATCCGCAGCTATCTGCTGGCCTAAGGTGGCATCGCCAATCACAAGACTAAAGGTGCCTTCTGGCACCTGATAGGCCTCCATCACTTGCCGCACCAGCGAAAAGATGGCCAGAGCACTCAGGGGGGCTTTTTCGCTGGGCTTCCAGAGTACGGCATCCCCACAGACGGCCGCTATGAGCGCATTCCAGCTCCACACCGCCACCGGAAAGTTGAAAGCGGTAATAACCCCCACCACACCCAAGGGATGCCACTGCTCGTAAAGCCGATGATGGGGGCGCTCAGAAGCAATCGTGAGTCCATAAAGCTGGCGGGATAACCCTACCGCAAAGTCTGCCATGTCAATCACTTCCTGCACTTCCCCAAGGGCTTCCTGATATGTTTTGCCTATTTCGTAGCTGATGATTTTGGCTAAGGCTTCTTTGTGCTGACGTACCAGATCGCCGAATGCCCGAATCACTTCGCCCCGCTTGGGTGCAGGGACGAGCCGCCAAGCCCGAAAGGCCTCTACGGCTTTTTCTACGACTTTTTCGTAAGTAGTCGGGGTAACTTGCTGCACCGCAGGCAGAGGAGAACCGTCCGCGGGGGAATAGCGCACGAGATACGCCCCATCAGAGTCGGCATAAGTAGCTCGGCCCGTGGTAGCACCAGGATTTTTGTCGCCCAGTCCAAAAGATTGAAGGAGCTCTAATATACTCGCAGCGGTCGTGGAAGCTGTCATGGAGCACAAAGGTAGGCGATTTTACGAAGAGGTAGGTTGAGCCCCTGCGGTGCGCTATAAGGGCTTTTCTCCCATTCCCTGCGAAGGGATTGAGGAAGGTGCTTATGCGGCGCAATGGGGAGCACTTTCCTCAGTCAGGGAGATAAATCCCACTTGGGAAGCGGCCCGAGAGCCGAATCCGCCGCCCTCTTACCTTTGACCCTATGATGATTCGCTTTCATCCGCCGAAATGGCCACTTCACCAACACCTCTATGAACGGATATCCCTGTGGCACCTGGCTGTGCGGAAGCCCCTTTGTCGGGTTTTCTGGGTGTGGGAAGTTCCTGCCCTTCAGAGTTACCATCCCCTTACTCGGATCGCTTTCCTGACGCTGCTGCGAGAAAGCCAACCCGAAAAGCTGGCCACCCTACGCAGCCTGGGATTTCGTCTGAGTGAGGAAGTCCACTTAGACGGGGTAATCACGGGCTTAGAGGGGCTTACCGAAAATCTTCCTGCGGCCTTAGAGGTGGTTTATCGTCTCTGGACCGAAATGCCTCTTACGGAGGGGGCCTTGCAGCCGATTGTGGAACGTTTAGTTCAAGAGCGTCGGCGGGCTTGGGCCTATCCCAGCTTTCGAGCCACTGCCTACCTTGAGGGCCGTCTCTGGGGGGGCACTTATGCTATTCAGAGTCTCCTGTCTCCCGAAGAGATGCGTACCCTTCGGGCGGAGGAATTGCAGCGCTTTTATGAGGAGCTTCTGCGAAAGAGCCTGCGGCATCTTATTGTGGTGTCGCCTACGGTGCCCCGAGTGCTCTTTCAGTGGATAGGGTGGCAGGGGGCTCTTTCTTATCGGCTACCGCTGGATAGTCCGGCCTGGGGCTGGTACACTGAAACCGACGAGCATGCCCAGCAGGCTTCCCTCCGTATAGCTTACCCGGGTTTGCGGCGTAGTCATCCCTGGTATGCGCATTTTCGCTTGGCCCTTATGCACTTAGGGGGCTACTTCGGAAGCCGCCTCATGCAAGAGATTCGGGAAAAGGGCGGCTACACCTACGGCATTCATGCCCGAGCCGTAGAAGCATGGGCAGGTAGTTACTTTCTCATTGAGAGCGAAATAGACAAGGCCCGATCCGCTGAGGCCATCCAAAAAATCTTAGATATGGTCTCGGCTTGGGCCGAAAAGCCCTTTGAGAATGAGCAGACCCTCCTCCAAACTCGTAACTACCTATTGAGCCGCCTGAGCTTAGAGACGCCAAGGGAATGGGCCAGCACCCTTGCTCATCTCCTTCTACATGGTTATAGGCCCGAGTGGTACCTCCACCATGCGGAAAGGCTTAGCCAGTTGGAACTCTTGGATTACGAGCGTTGGATAGGTTACTCCTTGGCAAAGCCTGTGGGCGGGGTGATAGTGGGAAGTCCAAGCCCTATCTTTGCCGCGTGAATCCCCGGGCAGGTATTGTGGTATTTCCCGGGAGCAACTGCGATCGGGACCTGTACTATGCCTTAGAGCGAGCGGGTTTTCAGCCTCGTTATCTCTGGCATGGGGATACCAAGCTTCCGCCATTAGAGGCGGTTTTTTTGCCGGGTGGGTTTTCGTACGGGGATTATTTGCGGCCGGGGGCCATTGCTCGGTTTAGCCGTATCATGCCTGCCATAGAAGATTTCTGGCGAAAAGGCGGATTTGTCATGGGGATTTGTAATGGCTTTCAGATTTTGGTGGAGGCGGGTTGGCTTCCCGGGGCGCTCTTGCGAAATCAGTCTGGCCGCTTTATATGCGCAGTAACGACTATTGTGCCGCAGCTGATGCCCTCACATCCCTTACGGGACTATTTGGGGGAGCGGCCTTATCGTCTGCCTATTGCGCACGGGGATGGCCGCTATGTCGTGGCTAAAGGCGAAATACCCCCTCACCGCTTCCGGTACTTACCTATCGCCCCCAATGGCAGTCAGTATCATATTGCAGGCCTTGTGAATGCAGAAGGAACCGTTTTAGGCCTCATGCCCCATCCAGAACGGGCCTGTGACCCTTATCAGGGCCAAAGCGACGGATTAGACTTCCTCCGGGCGATTGCCCGTTATGTCGCTTTCCGTGTGTGAAGCTATCTCGGGCCATTCTTTTAGCTGAGGCGCTTCTCACTTTTGGAATAGGACCCTTTGTGGAGGAGCCTCTCCTCCAAGCCGCTTGCTTCATCGTGGGCGGCGTCAGTGCCTACTCTGCCTTTTACTTTGAGCGGGGGCTGGGGCTGTATGCCGCTGGCTATGCCCTGATTTTGGGGGCTGTGGCGCTTTTTACGCTTAGTGGGCATCCCATTGTACGTTTTGCCGGATGGGAAGGGGTAAGTGCCGTAGCTTGGGTCCTGATTGCCTATGGACGGGGAGCCACCCACCGCAGCTTAGAGGCGGCCTTCATTGGCTTTACTATCAATCGTCTGGGGGATGCTTTCTGGGTGGCTTCTTTGCTTTCGCCGGGATGGAATTGGGGTTTTATTCTGGGGGGCTGGGTGAAGGCCGCTCTCTTTCCGCTGAGCTTTTGGCTGGTGCAGGTGATGTACGCGCCGATTCCGGTGTCTGCCCTTCTACATTCGGCCCTGCTGGTGGCGCTGGGCATTTATGGACCGATACAAAATCCTGGCTGGTTAGAGGGACTGCCCTTGGATAATATTCGGTGGGCGGCGGAGGCAGCGGCTTTGGCGTCGGCTATCGGGGCTCTTTTGAGCCGGGTACCTAAAAGCGCGCTTGCCTGGACCACCAGCGCCCATTTAGCCCTCTCCGCCGCCGAGTGGTCCAATCCCCCCCTCGCACAGCACACTCTCTTAGTACATGCTTATCTCAAGGCGGCGCTCTTTCTGCTTTTAGGCCTGGCTCAAAAGTCGCTCTGCTGGTCTCCTCCCCTCCGAGCGGCCTGGCTAATAGCCATCGGGTTTCTGACCCTCTCCTCTACATCTGCTACACCCCTGAGCTTAGCGGCAGAGACCATTACGGCCTTTACGTTGGCGCGCTTTTGGCGGGCCTACTCCTACGATGTCAAAGCCAAGTCCCTCGGGCTGCTGCCTTTTCCTCTTATTCTCATAGGCCTGGGCATCTTCCAGCTTGGACAGAAGGGTTTCTCATGGCAGTTGGAGAGCCTTTTACCCCTCGCAGGAATAAGTGCGGGCCTAATAACCCCCTGGCCTAAAAGAAGATACCGCATAGATGCGCCACTCCTGGGAGTTTTTGCGCAGTTAGAACAGGTATGGAGCCTACTCACCCACCGGGCCCAAAAAGCCGAAGCCGGACTTCTGATTCTTTATGATAAGCTTTTCATGAGTGGGCTTAGAGGGATGCGCCGTTTGACTTGGGGGGAATATCAGCTCATAGAGGGGGTTTGGCGGCCGGCTTTGGGACGCTTGCGCCATCTTTTGGCTCTGTGGGTTTATCCGCCTCCTCCTTGGGGAAGGACCTATCAGGGCGCCCTTCAATGGGCTTTTTTAGTGACCCTCCTCATCTTTGTGATATGGCGTTATTTCTTCTGACGCTTTTGTGGACGGCTCCCTTATTGGGGGCGGGGCTCTTGCTGCTGGGGGGGCGGCGCTGGGCTTTGACTGTCCTGATTAGCGCGACCCTTGGCGAGACCCTCATCTGGCTCTGGCTCTATCCTCAAGTCAAGGCGCAAAATCTTGTCTCTATTGCTGTGCCGTGGTTTAGCTGGGGACAGCAGACTGTCTTTTATGCGCTGGGCGCCAGCCCAGAAAACCTCTGGCTTCTGCTCTTGGCTATTCTCCTTGGCAATGGAGCCATCTTCTACGGCTTTGATGTGCCGCGGCTCAGGCCGTTTATGGCTCTTATGTTCGTTTTGCTTTCGGCAGTGATGGGGGCTTTTCTGGCTCGGGATGTGGTGCTTTTTTTTGTCTTTTACGAGGCGTCGCTGGTGCCGGCTTTCGTACTTATTTATCTGTGGGGCGGGAGGAGGCGAGCCGAGGCCGCTATTCGCTTTGCGCTCTTTACGCTAAGCGGGTCGGTCCTGGTTCTTGTAGGTCTTCTATTGGGATTGTACGGGGGGTATGGCTCTGTCTGGGAAGCTTGGCGGGCTTCTCAGCTTCCGCGGGCCGTAGTTTTACTTCTAACATTAGGCTTTGCGGTCAAACTCCCTATAGTTCCCCTGCACAGCTGGCTCGGGGAAGCCCATGTGGAAGCCGCTACCCCCATTTCTATTGTTTTGGCGGGACTCTTGCTTAAGCTGGGAGGTTATGGCCTGCTTACTTGGAGCTGGCCGCACTTTTCTGCGTTTTCGCCTCTTTTCCTGATTGGGTGGGGGCTTTTCTCGCTGTTTTATGCCAGTCTGGTGGCTGGGGGGCAGACCGACCTCAAACGTCTTATTGCCTTCACCTCTATTAGCCACATGGCGTATGTCCCCTTGGGCGGAGCCCTTCCGAAATATGGTCTCATGGGCGCTTATCATCAGCTTTTCACGCACGGGCTTGTCAGCGCAGGGCTTTTCGCTTGGGTGGGACTCCTTGAAAAAAACTACCAGACCCGCGACTTACGTCTTCTTACGGGTATTCTCCAAACCCACCCTCGCTGGAACCTCTACGCTATCCTTCTCTTTATGGCTGCCATAGGCGTTCCGGGCTTTGGACTGTTTATTTCTGAGCTTTTAGTCTTGTGGGGGTTAGGAACTTCTGTGGGATGGGTTTACACGGGCCTTGCCGCTACAAACCTCCTCCTTTCCGCTCTATACTTCCTAAGGGCTTATCAGAAGCTCCTGACGGGGGGGGATCCTCCCCAGGGTGCAGGGCTCTTTTTAGCGCCTCAAGAGGCCCTTATCTGGGTATGTCTCCTTCTATCCATCCTTTCAGGGCTTTATCCTCAGCTGTGGTTATCCTTGCTTGCGCATGTGGGGTCTTGAGCGGTTTTGGCTGGAAGGTCTTTTATGGGGGCTGGGTCTGCCGTTGGTGCTGTGGCCAAGGCCTCGTACTTATGCTATTCCCTTGATGCTGGCGGGGTATGGGGCGGGGCTTCTTTACGAGGTGGGTACGGGGACTCTCCTCATAGAAAATACCTGGTGGGCAGGACGCCTGGGACTGATTTTTAGCCTTTTGACGGCGGCTTCCTGGGTGAGCCATACCCCTACTCGGGAGGGGGCTCTGGC
>Ga0272445_1001427_pt1 | contig 18623 bp, 20 predicted proteins | sample YNPCB0031_FD_194404 | JGI IMG/M metagenome (GOLD analysis project Ga0272445, IMG submission 194404) | Hot spring sediment microbial communities from Yellowstone National Park, WY, United States - YNP-CB-003-1 | ecosystem: Environmental > Aquatic > Thermal springs > Hot (42-90C) > Sediment... | reverse complement strand
GCTTCGTTGTTTGGAGCACATATTTCTTGCTCTTCAGTCTGTAACAGGGCATAACTCTAACGTGTCTGGTGGAATAGGCGCAAATCGACGGTCGCACTACCTACTCGTGAGCGTAAGTTTTTTCCCTGGACTCGGCCTTATATTATCGAGGTGGCGTTCTTGAGCTTGAAGGGTAGGGCGTTGACGAGGCTCCAGGCCGCCATAGTAGCCGTCGTCGTTGTCGTAGTTGTAGTCGCCGCGGTCGCCTACTACTACACGACCCTCCCCGCCCCATCTCCTGCTCCAACGCCCACTCCGACGCCATCACCAGCTCCATCTCCTGCGCCAGCTCCAGCCCCAACCCCGACAAAGGAGTACATTTTAGTGGGTGCCTCAATCCCCTTGAGCGGTGGCTTGGCATATAACGGTGAAGAGGAGAAAGCAGGCCTAGAGATGGCCATAGAGGACATCAACGCGAAGGGAGGGGTCTATGTAGCAACTCTTGGCAAGAGACTGCCAATAAAGCTCATCTACTACGATGATGGGACTGACCCTACTAAGTCCAAGAGCAATGCGGAGAGGCTAGTCACGGTAGATGGAGTGGACTTTTTGGTTGGGGACTTCGGAACTACGCAGGTCTTCGCGGTGGCAACGGTCGCGGAGCAGTATCAAGTCCCATACATCCCCATCGGGACTGGGAGCATTATTTACGAGCAGAAAAAGTACAACTGGACATTCATACCATTCCACACTGAGTGGACCGTTCTCGAGCCCATCTTCAAGTTGCTGTCTGAGTTACCGTCGGACGTGAGGCCCACTAAAATAGCGATATGGCAGGAGGACACAACCATTGGTGCAGATAACGCTGCGGCCGTGAAGTACTGGGTTGAAAAGTATAGCCCGATGTTCACCATAGTCCTCCACGAAAAGTATACCCCGAGGCAGGCCGACTACTCGTCTCTAATCCTAAAGACTAAAGAGGCGAGGGCCGAAATCGTCTTCGCCGTCCCCACGGTAACAGACGCCGTTACGCTCATCAGGCAAAGCAAGGAGCTGGGCTTCTTCCCGAAGCTCTTCGCTTTCCAACGAGCGGCAGAGCCCGCGGACTTCTGGATATTGCTGGGCGAGGACGCGCAAGGGGTCATCGCTGGTGTACCGGGGCATCCCAAGCTACCGATTAAGAAGACCCAAGAGGTTGTTGAAAAGTACAGGTCAAAGTACGGAAAAGAGCCCGGGCTCGTAGTTTGCCCGGCATATGCTATAATTGAAATCTTGGCTGCCGCCATCGAGAAGGCTGGCACGTTGGATAGGAACAAGGTTAGGGAAGCGTTGTGCACTCTCGAGCTGGACACCGTTATTGGGCACGTGAAGTTCAATGGGCCTGGTCACGCTACTGTTGAGGTCATTGCATATCAGTGGCAAAACGGCAAGCAGGAGATAGTCTATCCCCCGAAGTATGCAACTGCGAAGCCCATATTCCGATCAGCGCCATGAAGTTGAGGTGATATCTTGAAGAAAACCCTCCCTCTTATTTTTCTATTTGCCTTGTTAGTAATATTGTCATGTGTCTTAGCCTACACCGTTCTCAAAGAACGTGCGGGCATATTGCTAGCTACCATTGTTAATGGGGTCCTTCTGGGGGGCTTTTATGGGCTTACAGCCATGGGGCTTTCTCTTGTCCTCGGGATTACGAGGATAATAAATGTATGTCACGGGGAGTTCGTAGTGTTGGGAGCTTATATAGGCTATTGGCTCGCCATATCTTATGGCGTAAATCCCATGACGCTAATTGCAAGCCTTCCGATACTTTTCATCGTTGGCCTCGTCATAGGGAAGACTATGATGAATCGTGCGGTTAGTATGGGCGTCGATCAACCGCTTCTCGTAGCCTTTGGGTTAAGTCTTTGTTTACGTAATTTAATGAGATACCTTTGGACTGCGACTCCGAGGGGGATAAACATACCCATGGGCGGGATTCCATTCCCCGGTGGCACGTATATATCTCATTTGAGCTTGATTATTTTCTGCACTTCGGTCGTCGGATTGCTTTCGTTGCATTTGTTCTTAAAAAACACGTTCATCGGCAAGGCAATACGAGCTACAGGCCAACATCAAGAATCAGCTAGATTAATGGGGATAGACGTCAACAACATAAACGCGCTCGCCTATGCGCTAGGTCTGCTCCTCGCGGCGGTTGCAGGGTCGTTAGTCAGCCTGAGGTTCAGCTTCGACCCTGAGAGCGGCCCCATGTTCTTGGGTAGAGCACTATGTGCGATAGTCTTGGGAGGAGTGGGCCACGTCCTTGGAGCCCTCGCAGGAGGGATAATTTTAGGAGTCGTCGAGTCGATTGGCGCTTCTCTTCTAGGTGATGTCATGAGGGACGCCATTGTCTTTTTGATCTTCTTGGCCATACTATTGGTAAAGCCAACGGGTCTTTTTGCAAGGTATAGGGCCTTTTAGGTATGAGGGGGCGGAAAATGCTCAGAGCCGAAGTCTACTGGAAGTCCCTCCTTCTAGCGATACCAATCGCATCATTAGCGTCAGCCCCCTTCCTCCTCAAAAGCGCCTATTTCGTCCACTTCTTCTCCCTACTCTTCCTGTTCTTGGCTTTAGCGAGTGCTTGGAACATCTTAGGGGGGTACGCTGGTCAGGTGTGTTTAGGGACGGGGGCCTTCTTTGGTATTGGAGCCTACAGCATGATGCTGTCCTTGAAAGCCAACCTTCCCCTCTATGCTAGTATTATCGCAGGAGGTATCGCAGCATCTTGCCTTGCCCTCTTGATAATTCCTCTATTTAGGCTCAGAGGAATTTACTTCGCGATAGGGACGCTATTTCTCCCAGACATAATAAGGACTTTCGTCCTATACTTCAGCGATGTGACTGGAGGAGCTATGGGGATCTATCTCCCCCTTATACGTGACCCATTATTCGCATACACCTTTCTTCTAGCGGTTTCTGTGTGTACGATTCTGGTGACACACTTCCTCGTCAATTCTAGATACGGGCTCGCTATGAGGGCGATTCGCGATGACCAGGACGCAGGCGAGATGTACGGCATTAACGCCACAAAGTTGAAGACTGTGTGCCTCCTCACGTACGCTTTCCTTTGCGGTTTGGCAGGGAGCGGCTATGCGCTTTACATGGGCTTTTTGGATCCGTACACCGTCTTCCACTTGACGTGGAGCATAGCGCCAGTCTTCATGTGCATAATCGGAGGCCAAGGCACTATATGGGGTCCCATAGTAGGCTCGATAATTTACGTCGTCTTGAGCGAACAACTCACGTTCATCGTCGGGGAACTGCACTTGCTAGTCTTCGGCGGCATACTGATAGCCGTAATTTTGCTCGCACCTTACGGAATCGTCGGCGCATTAAAGAGGCTGAGTTCTAATTTCGTGAGAGAGTGGAAGGCATGCTCGTATGCAAAGACATAACCAAGAGCTTTGGTGGCTTGGTCGCACTAAGGGGCGTGAGCTTGGAGGTTAAAAAAGGAGAGATCGTAGGACTAATAGGCCCTAATGGTTCGGGCAAAACCACGCTGTTCAATGTTATATGTGGCATATACCGACCCGATAAGGGGGTTGTCTACTTCAAGGGAGAGGACATCACCGGTCGTAAACCTTATGAGATCTGTAAACTAGGAATTGGAAGGACCTTCCAGCTGGTCAAGCCCTTTAAGACCATGACAGTATTAGAGAACGTCATGACCGCGATCCTATTTGGCAGATCTAAGTTCATTACCATGACTGAAGCCCGAAAACAAGCATTAAAGTGGCTGGACTTCGTCGGCCTTTCCGGGATGAAGGACAAAGTGGCCGGAGAACTCGGCATTGCCTCTCTGAGGTTGCTTGAGATCGCGAGGGCCCTAGCTACGGAGCCGGAGCTCCTGCTGTTGGATGAAGTGATGGCAGGTCTAAATCCCGTCGAGGTATCGAGAGTTGGGGACCTCATAGAGAGGGTTAGGTCGGACCTCGGAATCACGATTTTCTGGGTCGAGCACGTCATGAGAGCTATAATGAAGCACGCAGACCGCGTCATAGTCCTAGATCGAGGCGAGAAGATAGCTGAAGGTACCCCCAAGGAGATAGCATACGATGAAAAGGTCATAAAGGCCTATCTAGGTGAGCCCTATGCTTGAAGTGAAGGGTATCAACGTCTATTACGGGCCTTTACAAGTGCTCTTTGACGTATCCCTTTCCGTTAAAGAGAAAGAAATAGCGACTGTCATAGGACCAAATGGCGCTGGGAAAACCACCTTACTCAAAACGATATCCGGGCTTCTGCACCCAAAATCTGGGAGCATACGCTTCCTGGGTGAAGAGATAAGCTCCCTGCCAGCTGAAGTTGTTGTCAGGAGGGGAGTAGCACACGTCCCAGAGGGGAGGGGGCTATTCCCATACATGACAGTTCTTGAGAACCTTCAATTAGGAGCCTACACGAAGGAGGCGAGGAGTAAGATGAAGGAGACTTTGGAAGAGGTCTTCGAACTCTTTCCGAGATTGAAAGAGAGGAAGGACCAGTTAGCCTATACGTTAAGCGGCGGCGAACAACAGATGCTTGCCATAGGCAGGGCCTTGATGTCGAGGCCTAAGTTGTTGATGTTGGACGAGCCCTCTCAAGGCTTGGCGCCAAATTTGGTTAAGTCCGTAATGCAGACGTTGGAGGAGCTCAATGCTCGCGGCATAACGATACTTCTAGTCGAGCAAAACGTTCATCACGCCCTCAACTTAGCTGATAGGGGATTTGTCCTTGAGAATGGGAGAGTGGTTCTCGAAGGAGCGGCCCAAGAGCTTTTAAATAACAGCCACGTGAAGAGCGCTTACCTAGGGATATAGCTCAGCGGACAAAAAGTGAAGGCTACTCGTCTAGAAAAAACAACAAAGCACCATGAAAGTTTCGAGACCTCTGCAAGCTACCACTCCGCGCGATGCGGGCTTTGGCAAGGGAAGTTTTAAAGTCTAAGAGCTTTTGGGAGCTATTGACGTGGCGTCTTGTAACAGGCATTGGCGATGGTGGAGCATACTTACCAGCCATGGCCCTCCCTCCATCTGGTTTGCGGAGAGACTTAGAGGGAGAGCGACTGGTTGCGTGTCGGCTGGCGTAGGCGTGGGCATGCTTTGACGGGAGTCGTAGTTCCCGCCGTCCTCCTGGGCCATGGTGAGGTTGACTAGAGGTTCTTGGTTCTACTGTAGGCACTACCTTCTTAATTGTAACGCTCGTAGACTGCCGTCATTAGGGACAGACCTGAAGACCTCGGCTTGAAGATGTCGACCTCAGAGAAAGGTGTCCGAGAAAGCGAAGGTTCTTCATTGAGATGGGGCTGGTTTATAGATCAAAAGAGGTGTGGCTTGTGGGCCTCTTTACTTCGCGTACGGCCTCTCTTACATAATAATTTATGTCACCTTCTTTTCGGCCTACTTAGAGACCACCTTCAATTGGAGTTAAGGAAGTTGCTGGCGGCTTATGGTCTTTAGTCAGGCTACTAAGCATCGTAAGCGGCATCCTATGGGGCTGGACATCTGATGTGCTAGGCAGGAGGTACGGCATGGCTCTGGCCTACTCCGTGCTCGCCCTATCCTACCTCCTCTACGCTTTAGCCTTACTGCCCTACAGGCTCTACGCTTCAGCCGTCGCTTTTGGCCTCACGCCGTCAAGCATACCCACGGTGGCTATAGTGACTGTGGCCGATTACGTCGGCCCTGAACTCAGGTCAGCTGCAGGAGGCTTCGTCACCCCCTTCTTCGGCATAGGACAGGCCATAGGACCTGCTCTTGGCGGTTTCGTCATCGAAGCCACGGGCCTTGTCGTGGGTGCTTTTTACATCGTCCTTCTGGCCTCTGCGATAAGGGTCTTCGGGTCCTTGTTCTTGAAGAGACCATCTACTGAGCGATGAGCATCGTAAGCAAAGTTTTCTGAGCCCGCTTTGGCCCGACGCTCAAGGAGCGAGAATTCGTCTTCTTAACTGAATGCTAACCCTCGGCCTACAAGACCACCGGCTTTGTCCATCTAATTTCACGCCTCATCGCTCCATGATACTCGAGCATAATATAACAAAATAGAACAGGGAATAGTGAGAGGAACAAGATAAAAATGTGAAGAACAGTTAAAGAAAATTGCCTTTGGTTTTACTTCTTTAGGGAAATGGGTTCCTCTCTATTCCACCCTGTGTACAACCCTTCTTTATCAAGTATTTCTCTGATGATCCTTTGCTCCTCAACGGTCGGAGGAGTCATCATTTCGACTCTCTTCGGTATCAATAGCTCAAATCCAGTCCTTTCTTGGACATCCTTGACAGTAACTTTCGGGTTAATGGCAAGTAGCTTCATCCGTTTCGTGTTTTCGTCGAAGCCTAACACGGCTAGATCAGTTATGACTCTGTAAGGCCCTCCGCCCCTGAGCCCAGCCCTCTCTCTAGCATCTGGCCCGGATATGAATCCCGGGCTGGTTATGAAGGCGACTCTCTCTGGGAACCTCCTCCTCTCGTGAGGCCTCATGATGACTACGACTTTTTTGGCCAGCGATGCTATGTCATTAGCTCCCCCGCTGCCAGTGAAGTACCTCTCTGGTTTATCGTAGGTCCCGATCAAAGTGCTATTCACGTTTCCGTACATGTCCACTTCCAGCCCACCTATGAAGCCGACGTCCACGAGCCCCCTCTGTAGCGTCATGCCCATTATGTCGATGTAGTCGGTGAAGCATTTAGAGCCAAACCACTCCCTCGGATCGGCGACGCCCATTGAAGTGTGAATGGGCTTCGGCTCGACGACTCCCTGCTCCATCAGTATCTTGGCGTTTGGCGCGTGAGTGTATATTGCTAGAAAAGTGCAGACCTCCGGCAGGCCTATGCCGCAGATCACCAAGTCGCCGTCATTTATTATGTGAGCCCCGGCAACTGCCATGAGCTCGCCGGACGTGAACTCCTTCGCATACTCCTTCTCCTGCATTCATCGACCCCCTCAATAGCCGAGGTAGGGCTCGGCTTTTATCTCATAAAGCTTTTGCGGTCCAATCCTCTTTAAATACTCCCAGTGGTTCTCCGTGGACAGCACAAACTCTTCTATGTACTTATCGACCTCTCCCTTCCTGCAGTAATCTAAGTAGAGCTCTATGTGCTCTTTGTCATAGTCGTAGTACCTGTAGCACGAAGTCGGGTGAGCACCGTAGGGGGCGTAGACTACTGCGTCCACTCTGTACCCTGGTATGACCACCCTCTCCGGATCCCTCTTCGTTATCTCTACATCGACTATCTCGTCAGCTGTTATGATGACCCTTTTGGCCGCCCTTGCCTTCTCTTTTGTATCGAAGAGCGGGCCGTAGACTACCGCATTTCCTTCTCTATCGGCACGCTGAGCATGTATGACGGCCACGTCGGGCTGAAGGGCCCTCAATAGGATGAGGGCCTCGCCTGTGAATGGGCATTTAGACTCCATGACCTGATCCGGCGCTACCTCCTTGAGTTTCCTCAATATATCAGAGCCGAGGAGCGACTTTGACGGGATGTATGGGATCCCCAGAGCACCGGCCAGGTACTTCAAGCAGATGGAGAGGCCTGAGTACTCCTCCGCGACAACTCTTTTCTCCAGTTTTGCTCTATCGATGTTGTAGAAGGGCCCAAAGCGGTCACACCTGCCCCCTCCGTAAATGATCTTTTTAACGCACCCAGCGCCGACGAGTAAGTCTGTGTCTAGCGACGCGATGCACTGCGAGACCGTCAGGTCTCGCTTCTTTTGCCTGATCAGCTCGTGAACGAATGCCATGGCAGCTCTAGTGATAGCGAATCCGCTGAGAGCTACGTGGCTTCCATCGCTTATCGTCTTTACGACTTCGGCCATCGTCTTGACCTTGTCGACCACCTCGACCACACCACCCACGAATCCTCAGTTTTGGATTCGAAGAGCTATTCATCACACCTCGGAGTAGATAAGTCCTCAACCAAATATGCTTTACTCCGAGGCATACTTTAGACCACAATCCACGCAACAACGAGCCATGGCCATTGTTTATAGAAGTGACCGAAAAGGCTTCGCTCGACATTCACGTGACGTCGTGAAAGAAAAAATGGGGACTTAGGATTGTTAAATTTCGCACACGGTTATTTCATCTACTGGCCACTTAGATAGCACTTCTACGCCCGTCTCAGTTACGTGGAGCATTTCCTCAATTCTCACGGCCTGCCCATAGGGATACTCGTAACTCCTCTCCTCGGTCGGCCACAAGGTCTCTAAGGCCAAGGTCATTCCCGGTTCAAGCCTGTCTGGGAAGCCTAAGGACCAAATCCTGGATATCACAGGAGTCTCATAGAGGGCGAGGCCTATGCCGTGGCCCCACTGCATCAAGACCGCGGCGTCCTCGTTGGGCCGCTTGGCGAGGCCCATCTCCTCGGCACTCGGCCACCTTTCGGCGATGTCCTTGGTCGTCGCTCCAGGCTTAATAGCCTTAATCGCACTGTAGAGGAGGTCCAGAGCCTTTTGGTACGCGTCCTTCTGGGCCTGCGTGGGCCTCCCGCAACTGAAAGTCCTGTAGTAACAGGTCTTGTAGCCGTTGTATGATATGTTGCACAGAGCTACGGCAATTAGGTCGCCCGGCCTTATTGCTCTGTCCGAGCACTGGATCGCCATACCTTGGGACGTGTGTGGGCCAGAGTTTATGTCAGGGGCTGAGGCCCAATCCGCCCCGGCCATGTAGGCTGTGTAAGTGGCTATCGCTCGAAGCTCCATTTCTGTCGTGCCCGGCTTTATGGCCTCCTTGATTTTAGAAAATATCGCTTCGGCAATGCTAGCGGCCATCCTCAAGCACTCGACTTCGTCTCTCGTCTTTATCTTTCGGGCTTCCATCATGGCCTTCGAGCATTTGAGGGAGGTCTCTATACCGACCCTTTTCAGGGCATTGATGACGGCGGGGACGTTGCTGTCTATGCCCAAAACCTCGCCCGACAGTCCATGTTCTTTGAGGCTGGCCTTTATCTGGTTCGCGAACTTTTCCAGTTGCCTCTCATATACTCCTTCCGGCGTGCTAATGGCCAAGTACGGCATTATAGGAATGGCGTACTCCACTTTACACCAGGGGAGCGCTTGCTCCATGTAGTTCTTCCGCATGCCAGCCTCGTAGAGTATTGTCTTGCCCTCTCCTGCAATAAATAGGGCATATCGATAGCCAGAAACTCCGTGCCACATGTGGACCCCGTCGCCACCTCCGACGTATCGCACGTTGTCATTGTGTAGAAGCAACGCCGCCTCTAGGCCGTACTTTTTGCAAGCCATCTTGGCTTTTTCAATCCTCTCGCGCCTCATTCTATCCATGTTTATTCGTTCTTCCCAGTCTACAGCAATCTTGCCGAAGCTCATCCCATCACCACGCCGTAGTAGGGAGTAGTACCTCGTTTGCGTATTTATCACTTATCTCACATTCTGGGTAGGGCCCTCGACCGAGCCCTCTTTCACTCCATGGAGCTCAGAATTGCTTACGCGCAAACTTTAAAAAGTAGCATCCTAATGTCTCTGCGGGCCCGGTCATTATGGTCAGGTTATTTGAATACCAAGGAAAGCTCTTGTTAAAAAACGAGGGGGTCCCGGTACCGCTCGGCGACGTCGCGAGGACTCCAAGACAAGCCTATGAGATCGCAAGTAAGATCGGCAAGCCAGTAGTGATAAAGGCACAGATCTGGGCCACTGGCAGGTTCAAGGCCGGTGGAATAAAATTCGCAAATAACCCTTCCGAGGCGGAGAAAGTCACGGCAGAGCTCCTCGGTAGCGAGATAAAGGGCTTCAAAGTCGATAGAGTTTTAGTCGAAGAGAAGCTCGACATAGCAGAGGAGTACTATGCGGGAGTGATAATTGACGACTCATATAAGGTCAAGGGGCCTGTCGCGATCTTCAGCATAGCAGGTGGCGTAGACATAGAGGAGGTCGCTGCAAAGAGCCCAGAGAAAGTCGTCACAACTCAAGTCGACTTCTTCAAAGGCCTTCAGCTCGAAGACGCCAAGAACATGGTTTCAAAGTTTAATTTACCACCAAAGATCCAAGACCAAGTAAGTGAAGTGATCTGTTCTCTCTATAGGGTCTTTAGGAAGTACGACGCCCGTGCAGCCGAGATCAACCCCCTTGTTGTAACCAAGGACGGGAAGGTCGTCGCCGCTGACTGCCGCATCACAGTGGACGACTCTTCCATTTACCGTCACCCAGAGTTGGAGGTTGAAATACCGAGGGAGAGTAGCAGGATGTTGACAGAGCTGGACAAGATTGCGTGGAAGATAGAGGAAAACGACTACCGAGGTGTGGCTTTCTTTATACAGCTCGTTCCGAAAATCGAGGGCGAGGGGTACATAGGCTTCCACGGCATGGGCGGAGGGGCGTCGATGCTCGCTGCCGACGCCTTGGTCAGGCACGGCTTTAAGCTCGCAAACTACGCGGACAGCAGTGGAAACCCGACAGCATCGAAGGTGTACAGGCTCGCGAAAGTAATTCTCTCGCAACCTGGTATAGAGGCTTACTTTGCAGCCGACATAAATATATCGAGCCAAGAGATGTGGCACACAGCGAGGGGGCTCGCGCGAGCCTTCAGAGAGGATTTGAAGGACAGGCCCGGCTTCCCCGTAGTCGTAGTTTGGGGAGGGAATAAGGTGAAGGAGGCGACCGAAATCTTAAAAGAGATGACAAAGGACCTGCCAATACGCCTTGAGATTTATGCTGAGGACCCTGTCAGCGGGCCCCACTACAACATCTACGACATAGAACCCGTGATCAAACGCCTCAAAGAGCTCGTTGAAGAGTACAGGAAGATTAGAAGATCCAAAGGGGCGAGCTAAAGTGATAGAATTCGAAACGAGGACCGGGAAGGTAGTAATCGACGATTCGAAGTGCGTGAGTTGCAAGACCTTCGCTTGCGTCAAGGCCTGTAGCCTATACGGCGCCCACCTCTTCAGGATAAACCTGAAGGTAAACAAGCCCGAGCCCATATACTCCGCTGAAGACTTGAAGCGTATGTGTACTGAGTGCCTAGCATGCGAACAAGAGTGCTTCCTGAGGGGGCTTAATGCCATAAGGATCGAGCTTCCGCTCTACGGCCTAGAGGAGTACCGCAAGAGGGTGGGGTTGTATTAGCAAGCTCAAAGTCGTGGAGGTGAGGATTTATGGCCATACTCCTAGATGAAAATACGAGAGTCCTCATCCAGGGGATTACGGGTCGAGAGGGCTCTGCACGAGCTAGGTTCATGAGCGAGTACGGGACAAAGGTCGTTGCTGGCACGTCTCCCGGCCGCGGAGGGACAGAAGTCTGGCGAATACCGGTGTACAACACGGTCGAAGAGGCTGTTAAGGAGCGAGGGCCGATAGACCTCAGCGTGACCTTCGTCCCAGGACCTCTCGTGAAAAGCGCTGTCGTCGAGGCGATCAACGCCGGGATAAAGACGATAGTCATGCCCGTCGAGCGAGTTCCGCTCCACGACATAATAGAGATGGTGCACCTAGCGAGGCAGAGAGGCGTCAAGATCATAGGTCCAGGCTCACTCGGGCTCATAAGCCCCGAAAAGGCCGTCGCTGGGTGGATCGGTGGAGCAGAGGAACAGGCGAGGGTCGTGTTCAAGGCGGGACCCGTCGGCATCATATCGAGGAGTGGCGGGCAGACCACAACGCTATGCTGGGCCATAACAAAGGCGGGTCTAGGCGAAAGCACGGCAATACACGTAGGCTCTGAGCCAATCATCGGCATGAGCCCGGCCGAGCTCCTCCCGCTCTTCGAAAAAGATCCACAGACAGAAGCCGTCGTCCTCTTCGGCGAAATCGGGACGGTCGCAGAGGAGGAAGCGGCAGAAGCCATCATGAGAGGGGAGTTCACGAAGCCCCTCGTGGCTTATATCGCGGGGAGGACGGCCCAGCCAGGGGTCAGATTCTCGCACGCCAGCGCTATCATAGAGCGCGGAAGGGGCTCGGCTGAAAGCAAGGTAAAGGCCTTGAAGGAAGCAGGCGCTGTTGTCGTTGACAGACCTGACGAGATACCAGTCGTCGTAAAGAAGCTTTTGAGGAGGTGAAGACCGTGAGGTTATTGAGATCCGTCCTCTTCACTCCTGGCAACAACATGAGGATGATACACAAAATACCCACTCTCACGGCCGACGCGGTCATATTGGACCTAGAAGACTCCGTCCCGATGGCCGAAAAGGACACGGCCAGGGTATTCATAAGAGATTCGCTGGACTTCCTGAATACCAATGCGGTGTCAGACATTTACGTAAGAGTGAACGGGCTGCCTACAGGCCTCACAGCCGAGGACTGCGAGTTCGTTGTGCAAAGAGGGCTTACTGGCATAATGATCCCTAAGGTGGAGTCGCGCAGTGAGGTACTTGAGGTCGAGAAGATTGTTGAGGAGCTCGAGAGGAGGAGAGGTCTCGAGCCCGGCTCTGTTGTCTTCATCCCGACCATCGAGAGCGCCAAGGGAGTCGTCAACGCCTATGAGATAGCCTCCGCCAGCAAAAGGGTTATAGCCTTGGGCTTCGGAGCGGTCGACTTCACTCGTGATATGGGCGTTTCCCTCTCCAAAGAGGGAACGGAGCTCTTCTTCGCCCGCTCTTACGTGGCCATTGCTGCAAGGGCTGCTGGCGTCCTAGCAATCGACACGGTTTTCACCGACATAATTGATAGAGAAGGTCTGATCAGGGACGCAACGACTGCCAAACAACTTGGCTTCAAGGGGAAGTTCCTAATTCATCCGAGCCAAATAGAGCCAGTGAATCGCATATTCTCGCCCTCAGAGAAAGAGATAGAGTACGCCAAGAGGGTCGTGCAGGCCTTCAAGGAGGCCGAGGCGAAGGGGCTGGGAGCGGCCTCGCTCGAGGGTAGGATGATAGACATAGCCGTCTACAAGCAAGCAGAGGACCTGCTAAGGCTTGCTGAGGCCATCGCCGAAAAAGAGAAGAAGATAAAGATGCGCCAGCAAAGTAGTGGTTAACTATGGTAGATATAAGTGAAGTGATCTCGAAGACTGCCTACGAACTTCTAAAGAGAGCTGCTACAAAGCTCCCTCAAGACGTCAAGCGGGCCCTGCGGAGGGCCTATGAGAACGAGAGCTCCCCGATCGGCAAGGCACAGCTAAAGGCCATGCTCGACAACGCCGAGATGGCTGAGAAGTACGGTATAAGCATATGCCAAGACACGGGGACGCCGCTATTCTTCGTAAAGTGGGGCCTGAAGTCGGGGTTGAACATCGACGTCAGAAGGCCTATAATGGAAGCCGTCAAAAAGGCTACGATCGACGTGCCTCTCAGGCCTAACGTCATAAACCCGTTGACAAAGGAGAACCCGGGCACTAACGTCGGATGGGGGATGCCCTACATCTACTACGACTTAGACCCCGAAGCCGACTACGTCGAGATAACGGCCGTCCCAAAAGGCTTCGGCTCCGAGGCCAAGTCGACCCTCGTTTGGATAACGACGAGCGAGCCCATACCCGAGGCCATAGTGAGGTGTGTCGTCGACAACACGTTAACGGCCATGGGAGAGCCATGTCCCCCGACCATTGTCGGCTTGGGGATCGGGGGGACGGCAGACATAGCCTTACACCTCGCTAAGAAAGCCATTTTCAGAACCCCCCTTGGCTCGTTGCACCCGGACCCAGTCGTAGCGGAGCTCGAGCAGAGAGTGCTGAAGGCCTTGAACTCCACGGGGCTTGGGCCAATGGCTATGGGCGGTGATACTACATGCCTCGCAGTCCACGCCGAGATATGTGGTACTCACACAGCCGTCGTCCCGCTCGGAATAACCTATCAGTGCTGGGTTGCGAGGTACTCCACAGCCCGTATTTATCCGAACGGCGAAGTAGTCTACATCACGCACCCGGAGTGAGCTCGAAGGGGGTGGTCGTATGAGCCAGGAAATTCGCTTGCCGACATACGAAGAAGTCGTGAGGAAGCTTAGAGTGGGGGACATCGTGTACGTGAGCGGTATAGTCCACACGATGCGCGACATGGGACACCGCCGAGCTGTCGAGATGATCAAGCGAGGGGAGGAGCTACCTTTTAACTTAGAGAACGGAGCAATATGGCATTGCGGTCCCATCGTCAGGGGGGTCGACAACTCGTGGGAGGTCGTGGCGGCTGGCCCGACGTCGAGCTCGAGATTCACAGAGCTTGGCGCGGAGCTTGTGAGGAGGCAACGCGTGAGGCTCACCATAGGGAAGGGAACCATGGGCAAGAGCATGGTCGACGCGTTGAGAGAAGTGGGAGGCGTTTACCTGATCGCGACGGGAGGTTGTGCTGCCCTCTACGCGAAGCAAGTCGTGAAGGTGGAGAACGTGTACTGGCTGGACTTGGGGATGCCTGAAGCCACGTGGGTACTAAGAGTGGAGAGACTTGGACCACTAGTCGTGGGGATAGACTCTCACGGAAACTCACTAGAACAGATAGTGCTCGAGAAAGTGCGTCAAAACGTGAGCTCGATTTACTCGAGGGAGAAGATAGACTCTTCGAGGAGCTACGTCTGGTGGCCGAAGAAAATCCCCGGATCGACTGAAGCATGTAAAATATAATAATTTTTTTTACATTATTTTAATGAGGAATCGGAGATGGGCGGAGGTGAACTGAATGGAACGACCTTGGATATCGGATAAGTGGTGGGTGAGCCCGCTCAACTTCGTCGACGAGGTCCGCTCCCAACTGAGGCTCCCCAAGAAGGTGGTCATCCACGACATCACCTTGAGAGATGGAGAGCAACAGGCCGGGGTGACCTTCACCAAGGAGGACAAGATCGAGATAGCGAAGATGCTCGACGAGGTCGGGGTCCACAGGATCGAAGCCGGCATGCCAGCGGTCTCGAACGAGGACAAGGAGGCGATAAAGGCCATAGCCCGAATGGGACTGAACGCCAAGGTGTTCTGCTTCGCGAGGTGCATGAAGCGCGACGTCGATTTGGCGTTGGAGTGCGACGTGGACGGAATCGAGATGGAGATACCGTCTAGCGAGCACCTCATAAAGTACGGGTACAACTGGCCCCTCGAAAGGGCCGTAGAGCTGGCGGTGGAGGCCACGAGCTACGCCGCCGAGCACGGGCTACACGTCTCCTTCTTCACGATAGACGGCACGAGGGCCGACTTAGACTGGTGGTTCAAACTAGTAGGTAAGGTGGCGGCCGAGGGCCACATGGACTCCCTCGTCTTAGTCGACACCTTCGGGGTCTGCATGCCCGAGGCCATACGATACTTAGTGAGAAGAGCGAAGCGGCAGTTTAGCGTCCCCATAGAGGTTCATCTCCACAACGACTTCGGGCTAGCGGTCGCGAACACGCTCGCAGCCGTCGCGGAGGGCGCGGAGATAGTCCACACGACGGTGAACGGCATAGGCGAGAGGATGGGGAACGCCGACTTGGCAGAGACCGCCCTAGCCCTAGAAGTGCTCTACGGCGTGAAGCTGGGCCTGGACTACAGCAAGCTGTACAAGCTGTCGAAGCTCGTCGAGAAGCTCTCCGGGGTCAAGATGCCACCGCACAAGCCCGTCGTCGGGGACGGGATATTCAGGGTCGAGTCGGGGATAATCGTGGGTTGGTGGAGGAACCTTGAGAAGCAGGGCAAGCCGCTGATAATGTTCCCGTACCACTGGAGCCTAGTCGGTCACAACGGCGTGGAGATAGTGCTTGGCAAGAAGAGCGGGAGGGACTCGATCCTTTACGCACTCGAGAAGATGGGGATCGATCCAACGACAGTAGATGTCGACAAGATATTAGAAGAGGTAAAAATGGAAGCCACTAAGAGGAAGTCTCCGATATCGAGCGAGGCCTTCAAGCAAATGATAGAGAGGCATAAGGCAAAGTAAAGGTGAGGTAAAACGGCAAACTACATGTTATTCTCCTTCACTTGCCCTCAACTCGTACTTCTTTGTCTTAAAGTCTTCGTACCACTCGTCTTGGTACTGCACTCCGTACAGCTACTTTTGTAAGCATGTGCAAGTGGCAAGGTATTTGATAATCCGTCGAGGCACGAAGAAAATTCTAGAAGTACTTAGTAGCTTCTCTTCCAAGGACGAGCCTTGCTATCGTGTTCTTTTGAATTTCCTTCGTACCCTCAACCAATTCGAACTGCTTCGCGTGCCTGGCTGATAGCCAATGAAGTGGCTTCGGCTAAGGACATAGACGTCTCCTTAAAGCTCATATACAACTTCCCGAAAGGGTTGCTGGAGATGGCTGATGAGTACGGTCTAGATCTCGTCGTTAAAGTGCTGAAGGATGAGATGGAAAGGGTGAAAACTGAAAGACTACGGCGCCTTCTACAGACCGCATCCGTTGCTCTTGAAACTGGTCGAAGAGGGAAAGGCTGGAAAGAAGGCTGGCGAAGGGTTTTATATAAATGATGAGGATAAGCGAGGAATGGAGCGGTGGAAATTGGAACCTGATAAGGAGTTGAAGCACCTCCTAAATATCTTTTCACCCTACTCCTTAAAATCCGTCGAGGCACGGATTTTACGTGTACGTGATGATATTTAGGAGGTGAAAAGATGGCGGCTCAAGAACACCCAACCATAAGGAGTAGGCCGTTGACATTAGTCCACGAAATCCCCGTTGCAAGGATAAAGCGTTTTTGGGGACGGCCTGAAGGAGGGAAAGGTTTTACACGACGAAGTGTAAGAAGTGTGGTCAGCTGTACTATCCTCCGCAGGTTGACTGTTTCAAATGCTTGAGCTCCGATGTAGAGTGGGTGGCTTTGAGTGATGAGGGCGTCATAGAGACGTCTACCGAGTCTCATTTGAAGCCGCAAGGTTTCACTCATTACGAGGAGCCGTACATAATAGCGATAGCCAGAACGCCTGAGGGAGCAAAGGTCATGGGCTGGCTCGAGGGAATAAGCGCAGATAAGGCGAGGGGTTGGGCTAAAAGTCAAAATTACAACCACGATTAAGCCTGATGGGTATCCAGTCGATAGTTTTTAGACCAGCTGAAACCTCATAAATTAAGCGAGTGACAAACGTGGACGCCACGGAGAGGGTCAAGTGCAAAGAGCTGCTAAACGTCATCTCAGGTCCTGTCTCTGTAATAAAGGACATCATCCCAAGGAGAGGGACCATCGTGTGTAGCGGAATGGGGCAAATATCCACTCCAAAGGTGATTCCAGAGGCTTTAGCTAAGTACGTGGAGGAGACCGGAGAGAAGTTCGAGCTGAGCATTTATACCACTGGCTCCGCGGCTCCAGAACTCGACGGTAATCTCGCAAAGCAGATCTCATCAGTAGGCGCTACGCGTATCAGAACAACCCCGTAATCAGAGAGAAAACAGATAGAGGGCTCGTACATTACTACGATATATGGATCGGAGAGTTCGGAAGGCACTTAAAGCATTTCTTAGGGTAAATGCTGTCCAGTAGATGTAGCAATCCATAGAGGCGATCGAGATAGAAGAGAACGGCTCCATAATCCCCTCATTATCTGTTGATCATATACCAAACTTCGTAGAGCTCGCTAAGGAGGTCGTGGTTGAGCTAAACGTTGCGAGGCTGGCAGAGCTTAGAGGGATACATGACATTTACCTACCTAGGCCCAGAGAACCAATACTGATAATCACTGTCGATCGGAGGGTGGGGTCGCCGTCAGTAAGATGCGATCCTAAGAAGATAGTAGCTATCGAGGTCCCTCAATCCCTCGAAAAAGAGGTCTTTTACGGAAGGCCTACAGCCATCGAAGAGAAGATCGTAGAGAATTTGTTTGAATTTCTCTCAAGCGAGGTTGCTAAAGGAAGGCCGAAGAAAAGCCTGTACCCTCTTCAGACCGGAATAGGACCCATTGGAGACCTCATAGGCTCAAAGCTAGTCGAGTACGACTTTAACAATGTAGAGGTATGGACCGAGGTAGCCCAAGTTAGTTATCTCGATGCATTATATGCTGGTAAGGTGTCATCAATAAGCGGGGCTGTACTTTACGTCCCCCCTTGGGATCGGAAAAGGTGGGACCAGCTCATAGGAAATTTGTCGGAGTATAAGAAGCACGTAGTTTTACGACCCATAGAGATTACGAACAGCCATGAAATGATCACTAGGTTTAACGTCATATCAATGAATCAAGCCGTGGAAATAGACATATATGGTTCCGTGAATATGAGCCACATACTGGGGACAATGTGATCAACGGTGTGGACGGATCGGGCGATTTCGCGAGAGCAGCGTACCTCAGGGGTTTATCTCCGAGGGAGAGGGCGAAGGAGATAATCGAGAAATGTGCTTCCCCCGATTATAGAGATATGCTATGGAGCTATTTCGAAAAAGCTTGTAAAAGGGTCGGCGGTCATAGGCCGCACTTGCTAGAGGAGGCTTTCTCGCTCCACAAGAAATTCATGGAAACGGGGAGCATGAAGTAGCGAAAACTCTATCGTCGTGACCTATTGACGCAGTCTCTCAGCGTTATCAGCCCTGAGCATGTTTACTAATACGTGCTAAACATCAACTTCTATGCTTTTTCCATGACCGCTGATCACACGACTCTCCTGTCAAGTCATTAAAGCTATAACGCGAGAAGGACAAAGAAAACGACTTTCAGTAGAAACTTTGAGTTATGTCGTCGCGTGAAGCTCCGTACGACTTAACTAATTGCCTCTCCTTCAGCTTAGCCCACACGTTCAAGGCGGTTCTATAAAGCTCTTTGGCCTTTCTCTCGGCTAAGCTCAGGTCATCCACCTCTG
>Ga0272445_1001420_pt1 | contig 18708 bp, 23 predicted proteins | sample YNPCB0031_FD_194404 | JGI IMG/M metagenome (GOLD analysis project Ga0272445, IMG submission 194404) | Hot spring sediment microbial communities from Yellowstone National Park, WY, United States - YNP-CB-003-1 | ecosystem: Environmental > Aquatic > Thermal springs > Hot (42-90C) > Sediment... | reverse complement strand
CCCATCTCTGCCTGTTTAAGGGCTGGCGCATCATTAACGCCGTCGCCCGTCATTCCCACCATGTGCCCATTAGACTGCAGAAGCTTCACAATTTCATATTTATCTTCAGGATATACTTCGGCAAAGCCATCATATGTTTCAACAACTCTTGCTTTATCTGTTTCATTTAATGTTTTAAGCTCCGTGATGGGGGCAATTCTATCGCCGATAGATGCTTGACGGGCTATTTCTTTAGCAATGCTAATGTTATCGCCTGTAAGCATCATAGGCTTTATTCCAAGCCGTTTAATCTCCTCTATCATGGCCTTTGAGTCTGGTCTTATGGGATCAGCTAAAGCCAAAAGCCCCACAAGCTGTAAATCATCAAATCCCTCTTTTCCAGATTCGGCAACAGCCAAGGTTCTATATCCCTTTTCCGATAACTTATCCAACATCTTGTCCGCTTCTTGACAGGCGGTATCAGCCTTTCTGCATAAGCTTATAATCACTTGTGGTGCACCTTTAACAGCCTTGAAGCATACTCCTCCACCCTCAACAATGGCTTCCGATCTTTTTATAGAGGGATTAAAAGGCGTAGAGGAAACTCTTTTATATGAATCTAGATCAACTCCTAAAGATTTTGCATAACTGATGACTGTTAGGTCTATCACGTCTTTACCATCCCCTTCAGAAGCCAAAGCAGCCATTAATGCTACATCCTCTTTCTTATATCCGGAGAAGGGGATTACTTCGACGACTGATAACTTGTTTTGAGTTATTGTTCCTGTTTTATCCAGGCAAACTATGTCTATGGAATCCGCATCTTCAATTGAGTCAAGCCTCGTCACGAGAACACCCTCCTTTGCAAGCTCCATGGCGCCAACAGCCTGCACTATTGTAAGCACTGCTGGTAACGCAACTGGGATGGCGCTCATGAGGAAAACAACAGCAAACGTTAAGATCGACAAAATTCCCATATTCAACAGTAACGCATACGCTGAGGTTAATATCAACGCTGCCAAGCTGAAATACATCATATACTTGGTTATAGCCATCATTATTTCTTCCTGATGAGATTTTGGTTTAGCCACCTTAACCAGCTCAGCAGTCCTTCCGAAATACGTGTTCGCTCCAGTGTTAACCACAACACACTTAGCTTCTCCCCGCATAACGATTGAGCTTGAATAGGCAATGTCTAAGGGGCGTAAATTTACTGGTAAAGACTCCCCTGTTAAGGCTGACTGATCAACTAGGAGCTCTCCGCTAACTATCTTAACGTCTGCAGGCACCAAGTCGCCGAGGCCTACAAGTATAATGTCTCCTGGAACAATTTCCCTAGCGTTTTTCACCATCCATTTCCCTCCACGCAAAGCCTTCACCTCTACGGCAAGACGCTTCTTCAAAAAATCAAGTGCTCTCCGTGAGCGATGTGAATGCATAAAGCCTATAACAACGTTTATGGTGAGCAAAACAAAAATTATGGCAGCCTCAACATAATGTCTCAGCACACATGAAAGCGCGATCGCCAACTCCAGCAGCCAAGGCATTGGACCCCAATAACGTGAGAAAAAATCAACTAAAGGATTCCTCCTCTCCTCCACTATCTCGTTATATCCAAACCTTTCTATTCGATTTTTTGCTTCAGATTCTGTAAGCCCAAGTATAGATGTCTCCAAAATCCTGAATGTTTCCTCTATTGAAAGCTGCTTAAAGTCTGATGTGCTCTTTATCTTGGCTGACATATCTCCCTAAAATTAGATAGTTGCTATAAAGTTTGCGGCTTAATCAATTTCTCTATTAACACTCTTCCCCTTATGGATTGGGATGCTGTTTTCACTCTATGATTCTTTTAAAGCTTATTGATGCTATAATAAACATTACAGTATCGAAGATCGCTATTGCTGCTAAATCTAGTGGGAGGTTTGAAATATCTCCCGTTATTAGTAGGCCTCTCACTGCATCGACAACGTAGCTTAGTGGGTTGAATGTTGAAAATTCTCTTAGGATCGGAGGCATAATTTGAGTTGGGTATAAGGCATTGCTCGCGAAGAATAGAGGCATAATTATGGCTTGGCCTATGCCCATGAATCTCTCCCGAGTCTTCATGAAGGAGGCGACCAGTATGGATATAGCTGCAAACCCGCCTGAAGAAAGGAATATTATTGTGAAGGCTAGGGTGAAGTAGGCTGGGTTCGGTGTAAAATGTACTCCAATTATGAGGGCTACGGGTAGGATTATGATGGCTTGGAATATTGCTCTAACACCTGAAGCCATAGAGCGCCCTATCACCATTGAGTATCTTGAAGCAGGCGTTACAAGCAGCTTCTTCAGGATGCCTGAGTCCCGCTCCCAAACCATCATTAACCCGTAGAATATGCTGACGAAAGTTGTTGTTTGGATCATAACCCCCGGCGTTATGAAATCGGTGTATGGTACTCCGCCAGTAGGTATAGCTCTAACACTGCTTATAACAGGTCCATATATGACTATCCATAGGATTGGCTGAACAGCTCTAAAGTAGATTTCCGTTCTGTCGTGGCGTAGCCTCCTCAGCTCCAGCTCAATCATAACCAGCATATTTCTAAATCCCTCCATCATTTTTATCCCCTCCTAATCATGTCACGCATATGTGTAACATCGCTTATTCTCCCCTTCTCCTCAAATCTTGCCCCAACATATTTAAGGAAGACATCATCTAATGTTGGCTTAGTTATTGAAACCCTCTTCACGGATACCCCCTCACTTTTAAGAACGTTCATGAGGTGGGGTAGCGTGGATTCTGCATCGCTAACAAGCACGTTTAGATTTCCATTCTCAAAGACATCCTTCACAAAGCTTAATTTCCGAATATTCTGGATAAATTCAGGTTTGGGAGTGGCTTTTTCAACGGTGAACGTTATTATTTCACCGCCTAAGGAATGCTTTAACTCTTCACTTCTTCCATACGCCACTATCCTCCCCTTGTTGATTATGGCTATTTCGTCAGCGTATAGGTCAGCTTCATCCATGTAGTGCGTATTAAAGAATATTGTTACGCCATACTCCCTCTTAAAAACGTTTAATCTCTCCCAAACAGTCTTCCTTGCAGCAGGATCTAAACCGATGGTTGGCTCATCTAGAAACATTATTTTCGGCTTTATAAGCATGGCGCATGCTATTTCAAGCCTTCTAATCATCCCGCCCGAATAGGTTTTAACAAGGTTGTTTTTCACATGTGTTAAGCCCATGTTCTCCAAGACCTCATCAATTACCCTCCCTCTCTCCAGCCGTGGCACACCGAAAATTTTGGCGTATATCAAGAGATTCTCATATCCACTAATATCAGTCCAGACACTCATTTCTTGAGGAACATAGCTTACCAGTTTTCTAACTTTACCACCATCATGAACCACGTTTAAACCGAAAACATAGGCTTCCCCCGCAGTAGGTTTAAGCTGTGTAGTTAAAATACGGATAAGCGTTGTCTTGCCTGCACCGTTTGGACCGAGAAGCGCAAACGCTTCTCCCGGGTTAACGCTCAAATCAACACCATCTAAAGCCCTCACCCCTCCATCATAAACCTTAACAAGATTACTAACTTGAACTGCAAACTCCATTCTACCCCCTCTAAACATATTCGATTAGCCTACTAGAACATGCTTAAAAACTTATATAACCATAAGTAAACAGCATCCCAATCCATGAGGGTTAACGGAGATTTAGTTAAACCGTAAAGCTTATTTCCTATAAAAATAGGGAATATGAGGGTTATGGTTGTTGAATTTAGAAAATTACAAAATGATGTTTTCAATTTTGCTGAGGAAAATGGTATTTTAGAGCATATGAGGGATGATCATGTAAAAACTAAATTCATTTTATGGATGAGTATGCTTGGCTTTGTTAAAAAGAGAACTCCAATAAATGTTGATGAATTCATAAATAAAAATATATATGAATATACGGATTGGTTTCTATTTATAAATGAATATAAGAATGGAAAAACAATTGGGGAAATTTATGCTGAGAGAAACAATCTTAAAGAGGAGAAGAATGAAATTTCTAAGATAAAGAGGAAAGCCAGCTCATTTTTACTGGAGATAGAGGAAGTAGAAGATAATGGATTAAAAGTTACCGATCTTATAGGTAGCAAAAAACTCTTCATTAGAGATAAAACATTACCGTCAAAGGTTAAGAAGGGATGGGGATTAATAGGAATACTTATCCCATACTCAAATGAATACTATTTCTCCGGGAGAGTAGAACTTATTGGTAAAGGAGAAATTGCTAAAATCAAAAAGAAGATAGGGTTTATAAAAGAATTTGAGAAATACATAAATGAATTCTTAGATTATAATAAAAGTCAAGGAATTAGTGGGAAAACATTGGGAAAATATTATGATGCATTATCTTTCTTTAAAGATTTCCTAGAGGGGGAGAACGTAACGAATATAGGTGAAATTAAAACAGGTCATATAAAGAAGTTTCTAAAATGGTCAAAAAGAGAAATTCTAAACTATAGTATAAATATGAGGGAGGAGCATCTAACTACCTTAAGGAAGTTCTTCAAATATTTATATGAAAAAAGCTATATCAACAATAACACTATCAGCGACTATATAACAACTTTATAAATTTTATTTATTGAAATATTCATAGTGTCCGGATAAACATATTACCCATCTTATAGTTTGGTAATATAGTGTGGAGAGTTTGTTCTTCCCTTAAGCTTCCTCCATGGAACATGTGTAATTTCTTCCTCTCCACGATTTGGAGCACCTAGTATTTCGCTAAAGCTTTTCCACAATCGTCTTCCATGTTAGGTATCTGCTTTATGTTGAATCCGTAATCCCCTCCATTCTCAAAGCTTCAGCAGACCAACCATAACATATACTCAAAGAAACAGTAGAAAAAAGTTATGCGAAATACTAACCACTTTGGATTCTGGTTGGCTGTCTCCAGCCACAAGCTCAACATCCATGTCTCAGATTATCTCGAACTCTATTGGAATCTTCCTCGGCCTCGGTCCCTCTGGAGTGAAGATGATGTCCCAGGCATCTATTTCCGGTCTTCCTATGATCAAGTCTAAGTCTTCCCTTAAGTTCTCCGCTACCTCAAACCTAGATCCGCCAGGTACCTCAACACCTTGAAATACTACATCGAGATTGCAGAATCCATTAATCCTCAGCTTACCCTCCCTATCGGCAGTTTTCAGCTCATAGGGCTTCTTTAAGGGTATGAAGGCTCCAAGACTCTCCGAGATCCTTCTTGAAATTACACTCCTGCTAGCACCTGTATCCACAAGACACTTAAGCTTAATAGTCTTTTCCCCATATCTAAGCTCAACTTCAGCAATAGCCTGCTCAGCCTTCATTCCCTTCCCCCTTCCAACCCATATCCAGTTTTAAATCATATTCTAATCTCTTAGATCAATATTAACTTTACTCCTAAGTTAATGCTTATCGCTAAATCGGGGCAACGTAGTCTAAACATGGAAACAACATTTGAAATGGAATTGAATTATTAGATTTTGGCTGGAAGATAAAGAAGTGTAGAGCCTTAGAATATGAGGCAATAGTCTTTAAACCCTTCCTCTCCAGATGCTTTGGGAGGGTTTAGGAATGGACTTGTTGAGTGAAGATAATGAAGAATTGGTTAGGTAGGAAACTAAACTCCTCCTTTACCGTAAACCCTGCTTCCTCCATCTCCCCTATAATAGTTTCTCTAGGAACATAATGCCAGAAAATGCTGTGTAGAGTTGATGGCTTACTACGCTCTATAATAGCAACTCCTCCATCAGGCTTCAAGAAATACCTCAATCTTCTAAAATACTCCACATGCAGATGGTGACATACGTTCCGTATAAAAATTAAATCTAAGCTTTTCTTCGGTAAATCCAATCTTTCCTCAGCTACTAGAACTGTTTCAACATTCTCCAATCCTCTCCTCCCCGCATTGCTCCTAATATATTCTAGAAATTTCTTGTTTGTATCAACTGCAAATACTCGTCCACTTCTCCCCACGATCTCTGCAAACCGTAGAGAAAAGTAGCCACCACAAGCCCCAATATCGGCAATAGTCTGCCCCTGCCTCAGCTTTAAGCATTCAATACTTCATCAGGTTTACTTCTAGATGTTTCAATATTAAGCATCTTTGCCTTCAATCTTTCAACCATTAAGCACACCATCACTAATCTACCTCCACGTTTAGGAATGTTCTTATGAAAAACCCTATAGTGAATGTTAAACCTGCTATTCCTAGACTGATCGCCGTCATTTCTAGAAATCTTTTCTTGAAGGGTATGTTCTTCGCAACTGAAATATAGAAGGTAAATAGGAAAATAACGGTAACTGCAGCTAATATTGTTAGGCTTAGGCAAACATATATATTTGTTAAAAGCAGATATGGAGATATTAGAAACAGAACAGTAAGAACATAAGCAATACCAGTATATAATGCTGCCTTAATAGGGTTTTAGCATTTCCCTCAGATTTAGTTGATAAGTATTCTGATGTAGCCATTGACAGTGATGCTGCAACACCAGTAATCAGTCCAGTCATCGCTACTAAACTGGTGTTTTGGAGGGCAAACGTGTAGCCTGCAAGAGCACCAGTAAACTCTACAAGCGCATCATTTAAGCCTAAAACCATGGAGCCAACATATCTAAGCCTTTCCTCATCAATTAAGCTTGTAAGCTGTCTTTCATGCTCCACCTCATCCTCCAAAATCTTCCTAGCATCAGGCACAAACTCAGATATCCTCCCATAACTTAATTGAGCCTTCCCCTCCCCTCTCTCCATAAGCTTTACTCCAAAAGTTACTCCGAAAATCTTCGAAATCAGAAAATATTTCCAAACCGTGAATTTACTTGGCTTTAACTCTTTCCGAGTATACTTCCTCCAAAACTCGTAGTGTTTAAGCTCATCGCTTGAAATACGTTTTAAAACCTCCCGGTTACGTGCATCCTTCATTGACTCCGCCAGCTTCTCATAGATAAAATACTCAGTAATCTCACTTCTCCCAGCAGCCAACACCAATTTTTCAACTTCCCTATCCAGCATTTAACTCCACACTACATCCAACTAACTCCACACTACCTTATATATTCACACCACAATTCTACATTTCCCCACAGCTACCCTCATTAAAGCTTAAGATCATGATGACAGGCTTGATCCTGCAGCTAAAGCTAGGCTTACAATATCTCCACCGCTGTTAATATCCAGCCCAGAAGATTCTGACTAAACCGTATATGGAAGTAGTGTAGCTATCATGATGCTACCCCATACTTAGGGGTAAGAGGAGCTGAAGTCCAGCATGAACGCGCGCGAGCCTAGATACGTTATTAACAAGATAGCTGAACAATTTATTGAAATGAAACCTAATAAAAGTAGAAACTGGTGTTGTGGTGGTGGAGGAGGACTAGTTGCCGTACCCGAATTTGAAAACGTTAGAATATTAACAGGCGCTGTGAAGGCTAAACAAATAAATGAGACAAAAGCTGAAATCGTAGTTGCTCCATGTGAAAACTGTAAACAACAAATTACAAGCATAAAAGAGAAGTATAACCTAAACGTGGAAGTAATGGGCTTAGTAGATCTTGTCAATATTGCTCTAACATCCTAAATACTTCCACCCATTAAACTGATACTGTCAAGTTAACATATAGTGGGCTCATCAAGCCTCCTAGGGATTAACTTGACAGTATCCATTAAACTCTACAATAGACTTATAAAATCACAGCTTATAAGTAAATAACAACTTAAGTTAATTAAGTTTTGAAATGTTGAAGCATACTAACAACTCACAAACTTAATTACTCTTAAGCTTTGAATCTGCTGAATAGCTAAATAATAGTTGGACACGCCTGAAATGCTGTTAATCGTACTCTCCTGTTTTAAGCTTTTCAAGGAACCATTTCAAGCCTTCATCAAATCTCTCCTTTTCAAGCCTCATCGCAGCCATAACTGTTACTGCTGATAGGAATCCTTCAAGCCATCTACTCCACCACGCAACAATACCCTTCTCCAAACATATCCTACTGGAAAACCTATCGAGTAGATCATGTATTTCCCTAAGCCTATCAAGGGGAGCTGTTAACACAACGTATATGAATATGTTTTTAAGCCATGAACTGTATCCAGTCATATCTCCAAGCTTCCCCTCATCAATCATCCTCCATCCCTCCAGCTTCTCCTCATCAGTTTGAAAACTGAAAACCCTCCTACCAGCAACAACAATCCTACTATACACATACTTCAAAAACTCCTCACTATATATGTCCACCTCACCACTCATTTCCACCACATATTTCCTATCTCATCAACGTATTTAAGTCTTCCCAAAATCTAAGCCTACGCACTAAAATCTAGATCTAGCAAAGGACTCCATGATCTTAATCATTTCTTCCCAGGTCTTCAAGATAACTTCACAGCCTCCTTAAACACTTATTCTCCACCAGCTAATCTGCAGATATGCTCAAGCCTCCTGGAAACACACATTTAAAGAGAATGCTAAGTCTCTTCCATCTCTTTTAATATCTTGAGAGCTTGATTTTTAAGTTCAGGAAGTTTGTTTTGATAGTTACCTAAACCAATTCTAAATTCACGCCGAAATATCCATGAATTAACTTATTCCTCATACCGGCAACATCTCTCCAGGAACCTCACGATACTTTGCCTTCAGCTCCCTGCTTAAATTCTTCATCACCTCACCAATTATCTCAAGTCCCCTTAAGACAGCATACTGCTTCTTCACATCCCCATACCAGTATCTATACTTCTCAGCAATCCCCTAACAGTTCTAGGCTCCCTTGTTCTGCCCCTAACCCTCGGACCTACTGTTAATGCCCAAAGCATTTTATGATCGTCATCCTTCATCCCGCTGTAATGGGCTATTGTTAGCTTAAATCTACGGTTGCATATAGGGCATCTATTCCATAGATCTCCATGACCCCTTACGTGAACCCTAAACGCCTGGAAGCTTGGATAGATGCTTAAGCATAGTGGGCATTGGAGACCGAACCCCCTACATCTGGATTCATGTCTTTCAAGATGTGATTTGGAATAAAGTACTTTACCGCATCTCAGACATTTGAAGGACATCGGAAATCTAACCTACAGGAAATATAACTGTTCTTACTTCCATTTCGTAAGCTTTCAGAAATGTTTTCCTCATTTATTCTTATTTTATGGCTTAATAAATTAGCCATAATTTAATTTCTAAGACTGCTACGTTTTCGCCTCTTATAAATAAGTTTGCTTAGCTTCATAAAAAAATATAAAAATAAAGGTAGAAAAGCCCACATTCCTTGTAGCTCACACCCCATAACTATAATGAGGAGTAGGAGGTATGTAAGTAGGCATGTAGTAAATGTAAGCATCATTATTGGAATGCTTACTGGTTTAGATTCAAAGTAAAATATGAAGATAACGAGGAGGAGGAGTGGGAAGTACGTTATAGTTACTAACATTAGAGACTGAATTATCTTCTCTACATTCCATCTATAAATAAGGATATTGAGGAGAGCTATTCCAATAAAAAAGAGTAAAACGAGTTTGACAGTTTTTCTCTTAAACTGCTTATGGTCCTTGATAGTAAACACATTGTGCACCATGCTCATAACAGCAATAAACCTCTAAAAGCCATGGGCAGGTAACAGCTGCGCAAAGCACACAATAAATACATCCTTCAAGATCTCCAGCAATACAGCTAATACATGAAATTGTACATGGTGCTCCGCAATATTTCATTAAACATAAATCATCTCCATTGCAACAGTAGGTTGCACATGAATTTGGCGGTCCGCCACAATCCCATTCGTTACTACATCCCTCTATGCATGGTCCCTCACTATAATCTTGACCTAGTTCTCTACTTTTTCTAATTCTCCTGCCATTAATGCTTATCTCCTTTACAATGTATTTATTGCTACTATGAATTATTGTTTTAGCCTCTGTTTTAAGCCATTCTATCGGTTTTTCAAGTTCATAGTAGACTACGGTTTCAGACTTATTTATCAGTGTTGATCCTACAGCTATTATGGTGTTTTCCTCATTGTTAAACTCTAATATATGCTTAGCAGCTATAGCATTGCTGGAATCTATCTGGCTTACATCAACTATATTTTTTACATCTATGCTTCTCCTCATCCTCTTAACAGCATCTTCAAGATCATTTCCTTCAAGCCTTAATGTCTTAACAATCTTAACCTTAGATAGTGGATGCCTACCCTCCCCCCTACCCCATGCTAATGGTATTTTCTGGGTTATTACTGCTGTTAGTGCTAGACTAATCAAACCCTTTATAAATAGTCTCCTCCCATAGCTACATCCACATTTAAGATTAGCTCCTCTAGCAAGCCTATATGCTGTATATGATGGGATAATTCTTAAACACTCATCCACCCCTAGCTAACAGTAGCTTAATTAACGGCTTCAAACCCTCCCTAAAACCACCATCAACAACATATATTTACCCTTCCCAAACCTAGCATTAACAATTTCTACAGCCCTCCTTAAAGGAATAACATCAACATCGGAAACCCTACGGATAAGATATGCTAAAGACCTACACCACAAACAACCCTCATCAAAAACAACAAAACCCATACCAACACCATAAATAAATAGAAGAAGCAATATATATATATATTACTGATAAAAATATTCTGAAAGGAATCAAATATTAACTTTAAATATCCTAGTTCTCATCAAGTAAAGCTTATGTTTTGGCTGATTTTTTCTCTGTATGTGTTTGTGGGAGGAGATTGAATTCATAGGGTCTGTTGTATCTCCTGTTGTGGGGGAGCATTATCCTTTTAAGGCATGAGGGATGAGTCTCTATGATTTATAGCCTTCGGCGTGATGGCAGATAAGCACTTCGATGGGGTGTATAAGAGGGCGTACAGGGTATTGATAGAGAAGCTTAAGCTTCTCCCGAAGGTATAGTAAGGTTGTTGAGAGGCTTAACAGATATGAGGAGCTCTTGATCGATTGCCTAAGACCCTTCAAGAGGGGTTAATGATTGTGGACTCTAAACCTTTTAAGGCTAAGAAGCTTTCAAGAATTGGAAGGCATGGGAGGAGGGGGACTCATCCCTTATTAGGGATGGGGAGGGTGTAGGACTCGTTAAGGTGGATTCTACGTTGGATACAAGATAACCTGCTGCACAGAGATATCTGAACCTCCCCTACATCAGCTAAAAGCATGATGTAACCATCATGAGGAGAATAGGGAGGACTACTACAGAATCCTATCAAGGATAGGGAGGATCATAGAGACAATAGTATTTCGCATAACTTTTTCTACAGGTTTCTTTAAGTATTGTTATGGTTGATCTACTTGAGGCTTTGGAAATGAAGGGGGACTACAAATTCAACATAAAGCAGGCAAATGCCTAACATGGAAAACAATGGTGGAAAGAACTTTAGCGAAATACTAAAGATTCTTCCAGCTTGAAGAGTTTGGAGCAAAATTCATAAGAGCAACCTCAAGAAGAAGCAATCAAAATAATCCTATCCATACTATCCCTCAACATATGCCAAATGATGGGGAGAACTTGATGGGAACTAAGTTTTAAATATGAAGTTAATAGTATTGAACCTAGCTAACTTAACACATACTGTATTTAATATCCTAAGTTGCCGCATCTGCTTACGTGCGCGCATCATAATTATTTCCTTAATAATATACGCGCATAAGCGTTGAATAATTCGTTTTTAGTTTGTTGGCTTTTAGGGCTTTTTTCGGGTTTTAGTATGTGGATGCTGCTATGTTGTTGCCAGCTCTGGTCTTCCTATTTGTGGGCTAATATTGCTACGGTAAGATGTATGTGTAACATATTGCAACATGTATGCGGATTTTTGCCTCCATTTAGGCTTCTTCACTGACAACTTTAGTTTGGAGGCTTTGAAGGCTCTTTCAACAGTCCTCCTTTTATAAAGCTCGACAAGCCCCTTTCCCACCCTTAACTCTGAAACACTTAGTCACGTAGAGATCGATGCTCTTAAATAAGAATGTTGTTGGTAATGTATGGTTTAGATAGTATTTTCTGGGGAAGTAAAAATAGGATTGTTTTAACTGTATGCTCTAAGGCTGAGCCTGGAGTAGTGGAATATTGTCCCAGTCTTATCATTGAATGTTTTACGGCAAGCCTTACACATATACCTCCGTCACGATATCTACGCCTTGAACCACATATAGGCAGATAATATCATCAAGCCAACGAACTCTACGAAGTAAGGCTACACACTCCTCACTTGAAAGAAACCTAAAACCTCAGAAATAACATACTACATTAAAGGAAGCAGAGGAACAAAAACCTTACCTCGGAGAATTAAACCACAAGCTTAAGTTTACAAGACGCCAAAAACAGGCTTCTCTTAAAGAAAAAGTCAAACAGAATTTTTCAACACTTATGCGCGGAAAATCTAATCCACAGGGAATATAGCCGTTCTTACTTCCTCTTTCGTAAGGATTCAGCATCAAGCATCCCTCATATATTCTCTCGATAGGGACATAAGATAAGCCTCAGCAGATCATTATTTATTTCCTTAGTTTCCTGAGATGAGGAATAAGTATAAACTTATAGGGGGCTTATGGATTTTTATGGTATGTATGCGCTTCTAGGAAGGGTTTCTGTCGGCGGGAGCTATCCTGTTAGGATTGTGGGGATCATTAATGTAAGTCCTGAATCGTTCTATAAGAAGTCCGTAAAAACCAGCGGGGAGGAGATAGTTTCAACAGTTGAAGCAATGATCAGCTCAGGCGCCGATATAATAGATGTTGGTGCAAGAACATCAGCACCATATCTAGATACACATCTACCAGTAGATGAGGAGATGAGTAGAGCTCTAAGAGCTATTAAGGCGATAAGGGATAGCTTTGATGTACCCATATCGATCGATACAACAAGCTCAAAGGTTGCTGAAGCTGCTTTAAGGAGCGGTGTTGAAATCGTAAATGATGTCTCAGGCTTAAGGGCTGATCCAAACATGGCTAAAGTAGTTTCAGACCATAACGCATCCCTAGTAATTGTTGCGAGAATTTATGATGTAAAAAATCAGGTAGACATTATTAGCCGTACCATACAGGCATTAAGGGAAAGCTTAAGCATAGCATACAGTGCCGGAATAAATCCTAAGAAGATAGTTATCGATCCAGGCATAGGATTCCCATCGTCGCTGCAGGCTTTCGCGGAGAGAGGGGTTAAGGAAGCTGATGTAGGCGAAATCGATAAATATATTTGGGATAGCAACCCCCCATGGTATATTAGGGATATAGCCCTAATATCCGGACTCCATAGACTTAAAATACTTAATCATCCAATCCTCATCGGAGTATCGAGGAAATCGTTTCTATGGCCGATAACGGGTAGAAAAATGGTTGAAGATAGACTTTACGGATCAATAGCAGCAACAGCTATAGCAATCATTAATGGAGCTGATGCAGTTAGAACACATGATGTTTCAGAGACAAGAGATGCGGTTAAAGTAGCGGAGTGGGCACGAATTACCGCAAGAAAACTTAAGCTAAGCGAAATATTCCAGCTAATAAATACTGCATAATACACGGACGTGGCAACTCAGGAATTCAGATACAATATGTTAAGTTGCCAGGTCCTAATACACATACGTTAGGAATTTAAGGTAGGCAACCTTGAGGAATACGGATACATCCACATGGACTGCCAATTCTGCAGAAACCTACCTTAAATTAAGCTCCACAAAGTCTTCATACGTATATCTTAGACATTCAGAGCCCTGAAATCTAGCTTAATGTTGGCTAAGCTACATCATAGCATAGCTTACAGATTTAAACCACACATGCGGGAGCCGTAAATGCGGGTAATGCTGGAGCCCATCAAGCTTCTAAGAAGCTTCATTAAGACAAGATCTCTTCTACTAGCTACTTTTGCATTTCTCTACGAGATCATGGGGCATGAATGGAGCGGTGGAGAGCTCGTATGCCCCCATAAAGTCTACAGCTTAACCATCAAGCACATCGTTAAGGGAAGGGTTGTTGGAGAGTTGAAGATTAGAACATGTGTTTCATGCGATCCATTCATGTAATAGGTTCAGATCCACCTACCAGTAAGCCTCCATTATTTCCTCCTAAGGAGTAGGATAAAATATAGACATAGTAGAGTAGTAGGTTACTAGCCTCTACAAGGATTTATACTAAATCTTAAACCAAATACGCACATGTACAAAACGATGTTTTCTGCTCCCCGGATAGTAGCTTTACAGCTTTAGCGTATAGTATTTCGCTAAGCTCCTTCACTTTTCCATGTTAGGTATTTGCTTATGTTTAATCTGTAATCCACATCATCAAATCCTTAAGCAGATAGACCATAGCATATACTCAAGGAAACCTGTAGAAAAAAGTTATGCGAAATACTATAGTCAAACAGGAGAATTAATCCACAAATAAGCTTAATTTACAACATTAAACTACTCCATTATTGAAGCGTTTGAGTATATGATGTAGGAACATTTATTACATTTATTCTCTCCATCGAGTTTCTACGAGTACCCATCAGAAGTAGAAAGCTTAAAGATCTAAACCACGATAGAATATATAGATTTTAAGCTGCTACATCCAAGAACGAAATATTGAAATAGCTTCCGCAGAGTTTATGTAATGTTTCTGAAGGGGATGGTAATTCTTGACTGTATTGCCTAGGAGGATTGAGGAGAGATTGAGGAGGGATTCTGAGAGAATCGAGGTTTCAGAGGAGGAATTAATACTGGAGGCTCCATCAAAAACTCTTAATGAACCCCTTGATCCTGAAGCAAGAGTTGAGATGTATTTAAAGCTTTCGGAGAAGTACTTGAGGGATTCTGAAGAACTCCTAGCTAGGAAGGATTACGTTCAAGCATCTGGGAAGGCTTGGGAAGCAGCATCCCAAATAGTTAAGGCATTAGCTGCAAGAGAGGAGGAGAAGTTAGGAGTCGTGCTAGCTTATGGGAGTATATTGATGAATTGGCTGAGAGACTTGGAGACTTAATGCTGAGGTATCTGTGGAGGACTGCAATCCTCCACCAAAACTTTTACGAAAACTGGATGCTGCTAGAGAAGTTGAACTTGTAGTAGAAGACGTTAAAACATTCGTGGAGAAACTTAAAACAATCCTCCCAGAACAAATCTGATGACTTATCTAAGCTTTAGATACAGCACCGCATAAACAACAATTCCCGTATGTACGGTTTGAATTATTGCTGCTCCCAGATAATTCTCCGAGCCTCTAATACCATTTTCTCTATAGCTGGCATCCTCTTCTCCACATCTTCAGAGTCGAATTTAGCCTCATGGAATCCCCAAACATGTAAGGCCCATGCTTTATCCCATGAATCGAAGAACCACTCCCCCAATTTCCCAGATATCTTTAAGACAGCCTTCTCAAGCTCCGCAGCCGTCCATCCACCCCTCTCATCAACCCTCCTAATGATGTCGCTTAAGCTAAACTGTACTGTAAGCGCCTTCACAACCTCCTCAGCAACTTCATACAGCTTTTCACTAGCTTGAACAGGGTCTTTACCAATAAGAGATTTACCCTCCCAAAAGTATCTTAAAGCAAATTCAAGATGCTGCCTAGCATCAAGCTCCACATCCAACACCAACCAATAATCCTACCTATGAAAATAAGCTTTACTACTGTAAAACTTGGAAGAAACACATGTACAAACAATCTTCATTGTCTATAGCATTCCACATAACTTTATTTCTACAGTTTTCTTGAGCATATGTTATGGTTGATCTGCTTGAGGATGAAGAAACTAAAATCCAACATAGCAGATGCCCAGCATGGAAACAATAGTGGAAAGCTTTAGCGAAATACTATAGTCAAATAGGAGAATTAACCTAAGCTTAAGTTTACAAGATACAGTTTCAGGGCTAAGCTTATATATGTATGTACGTATATACGTATGATGACTAAGAAGAAGCTTACTTTAAGTGTTAGGAAGGATTTGTTGGATGAAGTTAAAAAACTTGCCGCCATTGAGGGGAGGAGTTTAAGTAGTATTATTGAGGAGTATTTTGAGTATATGGTGTTTGGGAGGTGGGCTGAAGCATTATGTAGGGATTTGGATTTAGGAAGCTTAGAACCTAAAGATGAGTTTGATGTTCCGAGGAGTAGGCCTAGAGGGTTGGATGCAGCTAGGATGGTGAGGGAGTTGAGGAGGAGACGGGGTGAGGGTATTAGCGTTGAGTAGAGCTGAAGAGATATACTACTTGGATACTAGCGCTTTGGTGAAGAGATATGTTGAGGAGGCTGGTAGTGAAGTTGTTGATAGCATATATGAGTGTGCTTATAAAGGTGTTAAGACGCTATCCCTCTCCTACTGGAATATTGCTGAGGCGGTTGTAGTATTTGATAAGTATGCGAGGAAATTGGGGCTGGATGCCGGGAAGGTGGTGAGGGATATGCTGGGGGAATTCATGACCCTCTCGAGACTACATAGGCTTCTGGTTGTTAGCGTAAGTCCATCCATCCTCCGATCCTCCATAGAACTAGTACTGAAACACCACATTTACGTAGCGGATGCCCTCCAGATAGCTTCAGCTAAGAAGGTTAATAGCTCCATAGTGGTCACGGGAGATAAGGAACTCGCCAGCATAGCAGAAGCTGAAGGCTTAAAAACACTATATGTAGGCATACAAAGCCAAAAGGAGACCGACGCTGTATATGATGTAGGATAGTAAAAGTTGTTAAATCATTTATTCATATTTCTAAGATATGAGGTCTGCTCCACATCATATATGAAGATTTTTCTTTTTAGAGCTTACACCTGTAATTCAGTTTACTTAATGATGGTGTTAAAATTAGAAGTGGCTTTGATACAGAAATCCTAAATATGCTGTTTTAATGAAGATGATTGCAAGATAGTTGGCGATAAACCAGAGAAAGTAGGATTTCGAAGATATTTAGGAAAACCATATTTTACTACCTAAGACCTATGAGAATTGGGGTAAAAAATGAAGAAGTGGACGCTGCTTAGAAAAATTAGTTAAGGAGTTGATAACTGGGATGACATAACCAAAATCCATATAAAATTGCTAATCCTAACAGAGAAGGTTTTGTGAGAAGAGATTCAATACTTAAAATTGTTCTGGATCCTAAAGCTAAAGAATCTATCTGGAAACTTTTGTAGGAGATTACCCAAGGGTTAAGTATTAGAAAGATAATCAACTAACCATGCTAAAAGATTAACTTGATTGGACGTGGCAACTTAGGAAATCAGATACAATATGTTAAGTTGCCAGACCCACTTGATTGTACAAAATTTAAATATTGGTATAACTCATAGGAGATCAGAGCCACACTGTAGGAAGTAAAGCTTAAACAGCGAAATGTTAAGAAAGCCGAAGGATTTGAAAAACTTCATTTAACTTCTTAATTTTCCAATTTGTTGAAGTTTTTTCTTGCGGGTTTTGAACTATTTTAATTGTTAAGATTCCTATGGATGATGATGGATCAACATCAATCCTCCTAACCCACCTCCAAGCTGTTAGAAACCCTATGCTAGATAATGCTCCACCTCCCAAGACTTGAAAAACCGAATGCAGGGACGTGGCAACTTAAGCTCACCTCCTTAGATGGTTGTAGTATGATATGAATAGTTTTATTAGTAGGTTCCAGCATAGTGTTGACCTCCTAAACCTCTCGCTTTGTTGGTGGGTTTGATGTTGTTGAGAATACTTTTGCTCTCTTGAATGATGAGTATACGATTCTACTAGACTTCTATCTGAAAGGGCTTTGTATTGTATGTTAATCCCAGTTCTTCTAGTGCATGTTAAGCCATGGAGCATTATCAACGATGAATTCTGGTCTCCAATACAGTAGTTTAGAACTTCATCTATGAATTGTTGGTGGTAAGAATATTTCTCGATGGATAAACCCTCATAGATCTCATCCCTATCAACATCCAGCATAAACCCAACCAATCCATTAACCTTAACGCATATATCATCCAATGCTATAACTCTTCTAGGTATTCTGGATGGATTAACACTAATCCTCCTAAACTTCCCAACCCACCTTCAACAGCTGTCTTAGCCCTATGAACCTCAGATAATGCTCTAGCAGCCCTCCTAAGACTTGAAAGCTGAATATAGAATGCTAAAGAATCTTAAGCTCAACGGAACCCTACTCCTCCCAAAAACTAAACCCTCAACCAGAAACCTAATAACCAACATGAAATAACTAACAACAGAAAATATAAACCTTAAGTTGCCACGTCCGAATGCAGAATGCTAAAGTATATAAGTCTGCTTCAATATTGAAATTGGAAGGCTTAAATGTGTTGAGTGATGCTGGAGGATGTTAGATGAGGAGGGTTAAGCTCAGCTTCACTACAGGTGTTGAGGTAGATTTCTGCGATAGGGAGGTAGCCATAAAGCAGGTTGAGGAGCTTGCTGAGAGAGGTACCAGATTCCCAATCGTTGTCTTCGGGCCTGAAGGATGCGGTAAGACTGCATGGCTTAAACAGACAGCTGAAACGTTGAGGGAGCTTGGCTACGAGGCAATCTACATAGACCCAATGCATAAGGACTTCATAGCCCACACAGATGTAGGAGAGCTTGTCAATAAGCTTGCTGAGGCAGCTTCAGAAGCTGTCGGGGTTGCTGAGGTAAGGCTTGCTACCTTAGCTATAGATGCTGTTAAGTGGCTAATAAGCAGATGGGGTAGGGGTAGGGTTGCCGTCCTAGTAGATGATGTATTCCAAGCAATAGGAATCGATAAAGCAGC